>OMGM01000950.1_pt1 | contig 12306 bp, 10 predicted proteins | sample 1645851 | NCBI WGS metagenome assembly OMGM01 (sample SAMEA103958126, study PRJEB25191) | human gut metagenome | reverse complement strand
ATCGCTGCACACCTGGTTATGGAGCACATCGCCCCACACACCGGCGGCGCTGATCACGGCCCGGGTCTCCATGGTCCCCCGGTTGGTTTCCAGGGTATAGCCCGCCTGAGTCCGGCGGATGCGCTCCACCCGGGTGTCGAAGCGGAAGGTCACGCCGTTATGAGCGGCGTTCTCCGCCAGGGCGATGGTCATGCCGAAGGGACAGATGATGGCGCTGCTGGGGGCGTACAGGGCGGCAACGGCCTTCTCCGACAGGGCAGGCTCCAGCGCACGAAGCTGCTCTCCCCGAACGATCTCCAGGCCCTCCACGCCGTTGACCTGTCCCCGGTGCAGAAGCTCCTCCAGATGGGGCAGGCCCGCCTCCTCAAAGCATAGCACCAGGGCCCCGTTCCGGCGATAAGGGAAGTCCAGCTCCCGGGACAGCGCCTCCATCCGGCGACTGCCCTCCACGTTGAACCGGGCCTTCAGACTCCCCGCCGGAGCGTCGAACCCGGCGTGAACGATGGCGGAATTGGCCTTGCTGGTGCCCACGCATACGTCCTCTCCCTGCTCCACCAGGCACACGTCCAGCTGCCAGCGGCTCAGCTCCCGGGCCACGGCGCAGCCCACTGCGCCGCCGCCGATGATGACCACATCCTGCATACAAAGTGCTCCTTTCCGCGAAAAAAGAGCCACGCCAAAGCCCGCCCGGTCTCCCGGGCGGCCCTTTGCATGACTCAATCTCTCAATGCATTCAATATATATTGTCATTATACGCCGTCCGCCCCCGCTTGTCAATGGCAAACGGGGGCGGACACAGGCTACTGCGCCTCAATCTCTTTGATATTCACTTCATTTCCCTGAACCAGCCAGGTGTCCTCGCTGCCGCAGAAGGGACACATCCGGCCTTGGGGTACGGTGTCATAGTCCCGGCCGCAGCCATCGCAGTGAGTGATGGCGTGGACCGTCTCGAACCGCAGCTGTGCCCGGGGCATCAGCTCCGTCCGGGCCACAGCCCATTTCCAGCAGCTCTCCAGCTCATGGGGCACCACACCGGACACCTGGCCCAGCTCCAGCGTCACCGACGCCACATCGGTGAGCTGCTGCTGCCGCCCAATGTCCTCCACGGCCCGGATCACATGAAAAACGATGCCCAGCTCGTGCATTATTTCCTCCCGGCCTTCCGGATCTTGATCTGCCGCTTCACCATGTAGGGCAGGATGGCCTTCATCTTATCCTCGGAGGGGATCATGTTGGTGCACTCCGGCCGCTCCCGGTGCAGGTGAATGGCGTCAAAGGCGCACTTGGTGGTGCACACACCGCAGCCGATGCACTTGTTGGGGTCCACCACGGAGGCGCCGCAGCTGAGGCAGCGAGCCGTCTCCTTCTGCACCTGTTCGGCGGTGAAGGCCACCCGCTCGTCCCGGAAGGTCCGGCGCAGGGCCTCGTTGTACCCGATCCGCTGGCGGGGCGTGTTGTCGAAGCCCACGGGGATCAGGGCGTTCTCCTTGTCCAGCTCCACGAACCGGCGGCGGTTGCGGCCGATGGTCAGGGTTGCCTTCTGCACGAACCGGTGCAGGGAAATGGCGCCCTCCTTGCCGGCGGCGATGGCATCGATGGCGAACTTCTGGCCGGTGACGGCATCGCCTCCGGCGAAAATGTCGGGCTCCGCCGTCTGATACGTTACCGGGTCCACCTGGGCGGTGCCGTTGGGGTTGAAGGTCACGGCGGTGCCCGTCAGCAGCTGCCGCCAATCCACCTTCTGGCCGATGCAGTACAGCACCGTGGCACAGGCCGCCTCGCAGGCATCGTTATCGTCGAACACCGGTGCGAAGCGCCCCTGGTCGTCCTTCACCCGCAGGCACTTGCGGAAGCGGATCCCGGCGGCATGACCGTTTTCGGTGACGATCTCCGTCTGGCCCCATCCGGCGTGGATGGTGATGCCGTCCCGCTCGCACTCGCTCCGGTCCTCCGCGCCCATGGGCATTTCATCATAGCCCTCCAGGCAGTACAGGTCCACGGACTCCGCGCCGCAGCGCACCGCCGTCCGGGCCACGTCCGCCGCGATGTTGCCGCCGCCGATGACGATGCCTACCTGAGCGTCACCGCCGGGGATATCCAGCTTGCCGCCGGACTGCAGGCCCACGGCCACATAGAAGCCCCGGAAGCCCTCCTGGCGCAGCTGGGCAATGGTCACATCCTTGCCCACCTCCACGCCGCAGCGGAACTGAACGCCCATCTCCCGCAGCACGTCGATCTCCGCCTGGACCACGTCCTTCTCCAGCCGGAAGCTGGGCAGGCCGTTCTCCAGCATGCCGCCCAGACGCTGCTCCTTTTCAAACACGGTGGGGCGGTAGCCCTTCTCCGCCAGGTAATAGGCGCAGGACAGGCCCGCAGGGCCGCCGCCGATGATAGCGATCTGCTGATCGAACTCGCCGTCTACCTTGGGGATCACCTTCTCCGGCACGAACCGGGTGGCGGCGTCCAGGTCCTGCTGGGCAATGAACCGCTTCACCTCGTCGATGGCCACGGCCTGGTCCACGGTGCCCCGGGTGCAGGCATCCTCGCACCGGCGGTTGCAGATGCGGCCGCACACGGCGGGGAAGGGATTCTCCCGCTTGATCAGCTGCAGTGCCTCCCGATACTTGCCCTGAGCCGCCAGCTTCAGATAGCCCTGCACGGCGATGTGGGCGGGGCAGGCGGTCTTGCAGGGGGCGGTGCCGGTGTCGTAGCAGTTGATGCGGTTCTTGTCCCGGTAGTCGATGGACCACTTGTCGGGGCCCCACTTCACCGCATCCGGCAGCTCCTGCCGGGGATATTCCATGGGGCCGTCCTTGGTGCACAGCTTCTGGCCCAGCTTCACCGCACCGGCGGGACAGTATTCCACGCACCGGCCGCAGGCCACGCACTGGTCCGTCTCCACCCGGGCCACATAGGCGCTGCGGGACATGTTGGGAGTGTTGAACAGCTGGCTGGTGCGCAGGGCATTGCAGACGTTGACGTTGCAGTTGCAGATGCCGAAGATCTTCTGCTCGCCGTCGATGTTGGTGATCTGGTGGACAAAGCCGTTGTCCTCTGCCTTCTTGAAGATGGCCATGGCCTCGTCATAGGTGATGTATTCCCCGCGGCCCGTCTCCACAATATAGGTGGCCATATCGCCCACGGCGATGCACCAGCTCTCCGGGTCGTCGCCGCAGCCCTCGTTCAGATACTGGCGGCTGGCCCGGCAGGAGCACATGCTCTTGGCATACTTGCCCTCGTACTTGTGCAGCCAATAGGAGATTTTTTCCAGGCCCACGGCCTCGTTTTCCGTCTCGATGGCCTTTTCCACGGGGATCACGTGCATGCCGATGCCGGCCCCTCCGGGAGGCACCATGGGGGTGATCTTCTCCAGGGGCAGGAAGGTCATCCGCTCGAAGAAGGCCGCCACCTGGGGATGCTCGTCCATCTGGCTGCGGCGCATATTGAAAAACTCCGCGCTGCCGGGGACGAACTGGGGCAGAACGTACCGCTTTTCGTGGTTGGGGTTCTTCCCGTCCAGATTCTCCCAGTTATACTCGATCAGGCCCACCCAGGCCATGTCGTCCAGCAGCTTCTGCAAAGGCTCCCGCTCCAGCTTGGTCAGCTTCATCAGCTGCCCGATGGTCTTGGGCTTGCGGACGCCCATCTTCAGGGCCACGTCCGCCATTTCGTCGGTGACCAGGTCCGCCAGGCCCCAGTATTCCGGATCGTTGCCCTTGACGCCCTTGAGCTTGGCGGGCACCCGGTCGGTAATCATGGCCACCAGCTTCGCAATTTTGGGCCGGGGCTCCTCCACCACGGGGATGGTAAAGGGCAGCTTCTCCTGCTCCAGGGGGAACGCGGTGGGACGATCGCCGTTGATGTTCTTTCCCATGTCAAATCTCCTTCATTTCCGCCCAACGGGCGGTTTTTTCGATACCAACTCACTATTATAATAGCAACTTCTGCCGCAAAAAGCTATTGACTGTTTCTCTAAAGTTATGATATCCTATTTTATGGTCCTGGTCGGACCAGAAGGAGGATATGCCATGGATTTCCGCCCCATTGTGGCCCCGTCCATCCGGGAGCTGTTCATTCAGCAGCTGGAGGGGGCTATTCTGTCCGGGCAGCTGAAGCCCGGGGACCGGCTGCCCACGGAGCGGGAGCTGGCCGACACCATGCACATCAGCAAGACCGTGGTCCATGAGGGCCTGCGGGAGCTGCACCGCCTGGGCTTTCTGGACATCGCCTCCCGCCGGGGCGTCACCGTGGCGGACTATGCCCAGACCGGCAGCCTGGAAACGCTGACGGCCATTATGGATTATCACGGCGGCCTGCCGGACGAGAAAACCGCCCGCAGCATCCTGCGCCTGCGGTATTATCTGGAGGCTCCGGCTCTGCGGGATCTGGCTGCCAGTCACACCCCCGGGGACCTGGAGGCACTGCGGGAGCTGCTGCGCCAGGCCCAGACAGCTCCGGAGGAGGAGCTGCCGGAGGCCCTGTTCCGGTATCACCGGGGTGTGGTGTTCCTGGGCGGCAACACCATCACGCCCCTGCTGTTCAACGCCTTTAAGAAGGTTAATCTGGAGTTCTGGTCCGGCTACATCCGCTCCGTGGGCCGGGAGGAGAGTCTGCGCACTCTGGCCCGGTTTACGGACCTCATCGCCGCCGGACAGGGGGACGAGGCCGCCCGGCTGCTGGGCCAGGGCCTGGAGCAATTCGAGACTACTCTGTAGGTCGAGTACATTTTCCTTGCGTTCCCCCCCATATATGATATAATTCTATTATCAAATCATAAAGGAGGCTTTCCATGAAACGTACAAGACGGCTTATTCTTTCCTGTCTGCTGCTGTCCCTGCTTCTGCTGACTGCCTGCGGACAGCGGGAAACTGTGTACCAGATATCCGCTGACCGTCTGACCCAGGCGGCAACGGTGTCCCAATTGCAGGAGGTCAGCGATCTGATCGTGGTATTCACCCCGGAAACTCAGGAAAACGTCCTTTCCCGCTACAGCGACGGCAACGTCTCCTCCGGCTATACCCGGACCACCGGCAGGGTGTCCCAGGTGCTGAAGGGTCAGGCCCCGGAGCAGCTGGTCATCACCGAGGAGTGCTACACCCTGGATGATGCCCTGTGGACCCAGGGCGGCTATCTGCCCATGGAAAAGGGACAGTCCTATCTGCTGTTCCTCACCGCCTACCCCGGCGACTCCGACTATGCGGGCATGTACTACCCCACCGAGCTGGAGCTGGGCAAATACCCCCTGACGGACCAACCCCTCACCGCCTCCGACCCAGTCGACACGTGGCAGGTATACTCCCCGGATAGCAGTACCCTTTCCCAATATCAGAGCTGGTATCAGCAGGTGGCGGCTCTGTATCCCGATTTGTTCTGACCACCCGAAAAACCTATAAAAAGGGACCGACGGCAGATGCCTTGTGCATCCGCCGTCGGTCTATTCTCTTTCGTCTGCCAACCGGGGCCGGAACCTCCGCAGCCGGCGGCTGCAGAGGAGGCTTTATCCCCAGAACTGGCGGGCCAGGTCCTGGGCCAGGCTCTCCACCACGCCGGGAGCGTAGGGCAGGGGCAGTCCAGCATCCGAAAGGGTCTCGGCATACAGCTTGCTGCCGCCGGAGGCACACAGGGCGTGATACCGGGCCCAGCCGTCTGCGGGGTCGGCGTCATAGGCGGCCTTCAGCTGCTGGGCGCAGACGATGGACAGAGCGTAGCTTACCACATACCGGGGGAACATGTACAGGGCCACATTGGTGAACAGGTCGCAGCCGGAAAGCACCTGCTTCCGCCAGGGCTCGTTGTTCCGGGCCCGGCCGAAGGACTTCTCGATGCGGTCGAACTCCTCTGCCCACTGGGCCAGAGAGGCGTCCGGATGCTCATACAGCCACGTCTCAAAGGTGTGGATGGAGCAGAAGGCGCACATCTCCTTGATGAAGTCATAGCGGTGCTCCGTCAGGAACTGCCCGGCGTGGTCGCCGAAGAAGTCCCGGGCGTAGGGCTGGGCCAGCAGCTCCATGGTCTTGGAGTGGACCTCCGCCAGGTCCGGACTCAGGCCCGCATAGTCCGCCACCGGCTGGCTGCGGATGGAGAGATACCCCTGGAGCCCGTGGCCCAGCTCGTGGGTGTATACGGTGACGTCACCGGAGGTGCCGTCGCAGTTGGCAAAGATGAAGGGCATCCGGTAGGGGGCACCCAGCATGTCGCAGAAGCCCATGCCGGAAATTTTATTGGGAGAGCCGGTCACGTCCAGCAGGTCGTGGCGGACCATCTCGTCGAAAAACGCACCTGCCTCCGGGCTCAGGGCATGGTACATCCGGCGGGCGGCCCGGGGCAGCTCCTCCGCCGCCACCGGCACGGCGTTGCCCTCCGGGAACACCAGGGCCCGGTCATAGGGCAGCAGCGCCTCTACCCCCAGGCGCTGGCGCTGCTCCTCCTGGAGCCGCAGATACAGGGGGGCGATGTGGATCTGCACCTGGCGGCAGAATCCGTCCAGCTCCGCCCGGCCATAGCCCAGACGCTGCATGCAGAGATCGCCGTAGTCGGCAAAATTGTCAAAGCCGTTTTCACGGGCCAGCTGATTTCGTGCGTGGACCAGGTCCCGCAGCAGCTGCTCCAGAGCTTCGGCGTTTTCCAGCGCCGTCTGCTGCTGGGCCTCGTAGGCGGCCCGGCGGCGCTCCCGGTCGGTGCTGGCCAGTGCAAAGCGAAGCTGACCGCCGCTGAGGGTCTCGCCCTGGACCTGATACCTGGCGGAGGCCGTCAGCTGCTGGTATTGGGCCGTCAGCCGGGAGATGCGGGCCTGCAGCTCCTTGCCGCCGGTGTGGAGCCGCTGATCCAGCGTCAGCAGGCGGCGCAGCTGGGGGCCGAAGGTCCCGTCCACCGCCGCAGCGTAGGGGCTCTCCGCAATGGCCATGGACAGGGACTGGGTATCCAGCGTCTCCAGCCGGGGCAGGGTCTCCTGCAGCTCCCGCTGGTAAAATTCGTCGGTGACGTCGTGGAAGGCCCGGATGGTGGCAATGCTCTGGCACAGGGCCACCTCCTGCTGCAGGGCGTCCCGCTGCCGGACCACGTCCAGCAGGTCCTCCGGGCAGGCGGCAGCCCTGGCCCGGCGGGTCAGGGCATCGTACCGGGTCTGAAGGGCCTCCACGTCCGGGCTGGTATAGGGAATATCAGAAAATTTCCAATTCTCGTTCATAGCGTCACTCCTTTGGATAGATGATGGACAGGGCCATGCGCTCCGGCCGGATATTGTCCCGGATAAAGTCCAGCAGATCCTGCTGGGTAATGGAATCGTACACCTCCGGGAAGCGGAAGGGATCGTATCCCTGGAAGCAGCCCTCGGCCGCCGTGGAGGCGATGGCCTCGAAGGAGTTCAGACTTTTGATGGATGCGCCGAAGCTGGCCCGGCGGATGCGCTGGACATAGGCCGGGTCCACCCCCTCCCGGACCACCCGGCGGGCTTCATCCAGAACGGCCTGCTGCACGGCCTCGGGATCGTTGCTGTCGCCGCCGCAGAACACATAGGCGGCTCCCGGCAGCAGGTCATAGGCGCTGTCAAAGGTGCCGTTGATCAGCCCCTGACTGTACAGCCGGGTGAACAGGGGGCTGGACTCTCCCATGAGCACGTCGCAGGCCAGGTCCCCCAGGATATCCAGGCGCATGCGCTCCTCTCCCTCCGGCACCGGCGGGCACTTGAAGCCCAGCAGGAAGGTGGGCATGGCCACCTCCATCCGGCCCTCTATGCGGGCCATATGAGGCGTCAGGTCCTCCTCCCGGCCATAGTCCCGGGGGATGGCGGGGCCACTCTCCCGGGGCAGAACCTCCCGGGCGGCCCGGAGAACCTCCTCCGGGTCCACGTCGCCCACCACCACCAGGCACATGTTGGCGGGGGTATAAAACGCCTTGTGGCAGTCGTACAGGGTCTGGGCCGTGATCCGGCGGATGCTCTCCACGGACCCGGCCACAGACTGCCGCACGGGGCTGTGACGGTACAGGGCCTGCATCATCTGGCGGTATACCTGCCACTCGGGGTTGTCCTCGATCATGCCGATCTCCTGGGCGATGATGCCCTGTTCCTTTTCCACGCTCTCGTCGGTGAAATACGGCACGGACACGAAGGACAGCAGGATCCGCAGATTTTCATAAAAATGCTCGGTGCAGTCGAAATAATAGGCGGTGACGGCGTTGCTGGTGAAGGCGTTGGGCTCGGCCCCGCCCTTGGCCAGCTCCTGCATGGCGCTGCCGTCCGCCGTGTCGAACATCTTGTGCTCCAGATAGTGGGCGATGCCGGCGGGAGTGTCCAGCCACCGGCCGTCCAGCCGGAAACGCATGTCCATGCCGCCGTAGCGGGTGGTGAAGAAGGCAAACCTCCGGGCATAGCCGGGCTTGGGCACCACGCACACAGGCAGGCCGTTGGGCAGAGTCTCCCACAGGACCTTTTCCCCGATGCGGGGATATACGGTGGTTTTCATCAGGCGTCCTCCTTTCCGTGCAGGAAGTATACGGTGTCCAGGGTCACGCTCTGGGCGGCGGCCTGAATGCGCTCCGGCGTCACCTGATCCAGCAGGCGCTGCATGGTTTCCGGGTCCTCGCTCTGACCGGTGGCTGCCTGACCCAGGCAGTAATTTTCCAGGGCACCCTGGGAATCCGGCAGGGAGGCCAGGGCGCTGCGCATGGTGCTGCGGGCGCCCTCCAGCTCCCAGGGCTCCCAGTGCCCGTCCCGGACCTCCTGCAATTGGTGCAGAATTTCGTCCAGGGCCCGCTGATAGTCGGCACTTTCAATGCCGGAGGACACCGTCAGGATGCCCTTGGAGCGGACATAATTGCTGGAGGCGTAGTAGCACAGGGAGAGCTTTTCCCGGACGTTGAGAAACAGCTTGGAATTGCTGGTGCCGCCGAACAGAAGGTTGGCCAGAAGCATGGCGGGCACATCGTCGGTGCCGCAGCGGAAGCCCATGGAGAGCTTTCCCTGGGTCACATCCATGGCCTCGCGGATGACACGGGGCTGGGCCGGGGCGTCCACCCGGCGGGGCGGCTGCGGGTCCCGGGCCGCGCCCCGGGGCAGGGCGGCGAAGGCCTCCAGCAGGGCGTCCTCCACCCGGGTGATGGGAGCGCTGCCGCAGTAGAACAGCTCCAGCCGGGAGGCGGACATCATTCCCTGGCTGTAGACATGGAGCTTCTGGTTGTTGATGGCCGCGGCGGCAGTCTCGTCTCCCAGGCGGCTGACGCCGTAGGGCTCGTCCCGGCACATCTCCTGCAAAAGGCGCAGGTCCGCCCAGTCCCGCTTGTCGTTGCGGACGGAACGGATGCTGTCCAGCAGGTTGGCCCGCTCACTGTCCACATACTCCGGCAGATACCGGCCGTTACGGGTGACGGGGTCCAGCAGCAGCTCTCCCAGCAGGGCGGCGGTGGGCTCCAGCAGCTTTTCTCCCCGGGGGGCGAAGCTGTCGTCCATTACCGAGGCCACAAAGCCGATGCACTGGCACTCCGCCCTTTTGCGGATGGTGGGGTTGATCTGTGCGCCGTAGAGCTGGTCCATGGCGGCGGACAGCTGCTGGATATCCGGACAGCGCATGGTGCCCCGCTGGAGCACCAGCGGCAGCAGCGCGCCGCAGGACGCCGTCTCCCGGCGCAGGGGCGTGATGAACTGCGCGGAAAGGCAGCCGGTTTTGAACTTTTTGGCAGGCAGATAGGTGAGATATACCCGGTCCATGATCTCGCGGCGGGTCTTCTCCATATGCGGCACCTCCAGGATACATAGTGGGTATATTATACCGCATACCCGGACAAATGAAAAGGATTTTCATGCAGAATAAGGCCCCCGTCCAAAGCGGGGGCCTTGCTGTGCAAGGCGTCCCGAACTTTTGCGGCAAGCACCGCGCCGCCATTTGCGAGGCCCACCCCTTGCAATCCCCCGGGGAAACGTTTATAATGAACATATTGTTATTCCGACTCAAAAACAAGGAGGCTTCTCATCATGATCCAAGTCAACGCCGTAGGCGACGCCTGCCCCATTCCGGTGGTCAAGACCCTGCAGGCTCTGAAGACTCTGGCCGGTCCCGGCACCGTGGAGACTCTGGTGGATAACCGCATCGCCGTGGAGAATCTGACCCGTCTGGCCCAGAGCAAGGGCTGCACCATCGAAACGGAGCAGCTGGCGGAAAACCGCTTCCGGGTCACCATCACCGCCCAGGCCGGAGCACAGCTGCCCGATACCGCCGACGGCATCTGCACCGTTCCCTCCGAAAGGCCCGAGAACACCGTGGTGGTGATCTCCGCCGACCACATGGGCCAGGGAGACGACACCCTGGGCCGGGTGCTGCTGAAGGGCTTCCTGTTTGCCCTGACCCAGCAGGAGAAGCTGCCCCGCACCGTTCTGTTCTACAACGGCGGCGCTTTCGTCACCTGCGATGGCTCCGCGTCCCTGGAGGACCTGCACAAGCTGGAGGCGCTGGGGGTGGAGATCCTGACCTGCGGCACCTGTCTGAATCATTACGGCATCGCCGACAAGCTCCGGGTGGGTCAGGTGACCAATATGTACGTCATCGCCGAGAAGCAGATGAACGCCACCCTGGTGATCCGGCCTTGACCCGCCAACGGACCCCGGCCCTGGTGATCTCCTTCCAGGAGACGGCCCAGGCCCTGGCGGCGGAGGCCCTGTTCGGGCGGCTGTCTCTGCCGGGGCGCATCATCCCGCTGCCGTCCCGCATTTCCGCCGGGTGCGGCCTGGCCTGGAAGGCGGACCCCGGCGACGAAACCGTCCTGACGGCGGCGCTGGATGAAAACGGCATCGGCCACGGCCCCTGCTGCGTATTGGAGATGTTCTGATGACGGAGATTTATCTGGACAGTGCTGCCACGTCCCTGCACAAGCCGCCCCAGGTGGCCCAGGCGGTGGCAGAGGCCATCTGTAAGGTGGGAAACGCCGCCCGGGGCGCTCATGGGGCGTCCCTGTCCGCCCTGCGGACGGTGTATGATACCCGCTGCCTGGCGGCCCGGCTGCTGGGCTGCCCCCGGCCGGACCATGTGGTTTTTGCCGCCAACTCCACCATGGCTCTGAACATCGCCATATGCGGCCTGCTGTCCCCGGGGGACCACGCCATTTCCACGGACCTGGAGCACAACTCGGTGCTCCGGCCCCTGTATGCCCTGCAGCGGCAGGGAATGGCCCTGAGCTTTGTCCCGGCGGACAAAAACGGGCAGGTTTCTTATGATGCTTTTGAAAGGCTGTTCCGGCCCAATACCCGGGCCGTGGTATGTACCCACGCCTCCAATGTCACCGGCGACGTGCTGGATATCCCCCGCATTGCCGCCATGGCCCACCGCCGCGGTGCGCTGCTGATCCTGGACGCGTCCCAGACGGCGGGAGCCATTCCCCTGGACATGACGGCCCTGGGGGCGGACGTGGTGTGCTTTACGGGCCACAAGAGCCTGCTGGGCCCCCAGGGCACCGGCGGCCTGTGTATCCGCCCGGGGGTGGAGGTCCGGCCCCTGCTGCGGGGCGGCAGCGGCGTTCACTCCTTCGACAGGGATCAGCCTGCCGCCTATCCCACCCGCCTGGAGGCCGGAACCCTGAACAGTCATGGCCTGGCGGGGCTTCACGCCGCTCTGGAATACCTGCTGGCAGAGGGGGTGGAAAGCCTGTACGCCCGGGAGCACGGGCTGATGCTGCGGTTTTACCGGGGCGTCCGGGAGCTTCCCGGCGTCCGGGTGTATGGCGACTTTTCCGCCCCTTGCCGGGCGGCCATCGTGTCCCTGAACATCCGGGACCTGGATTCCGGCGAGGTGTCTGATGCGCTTTTGCAGGGCTGGGGCATTGCCACCCGCCCCGGTGCCCACTGCGCGCCCCGGCTCCACCAGGCTCTGGGCACCCGGGAGCAGGGTGCGGTGCGCTTTAGCTTTTCCCCCTTCAACACGGAGGAGGAGATCGACGCCGCCGTGGCCGCCGTGGCCCAGCTGGCCCGGTGATATGCAGGCCTGTCAAACAGCCCGGACGGTAAAATGAGCCAGCAGTCAAGCCCGCAGCCGGCCGGTCTCACGGTATCCCTTCGGTGGGCCCCGGCAGGCCTCAGATGGCTGGCCCATAGCCATGCACCAGCTTTGCATTGACGATGTCTACCGCCATACGGCGGACACCGGGCCGATTCCGATCTTCTCCGGCAGCGGGGTCGATTTGACATGGGAAAATACTTATATGTGGGAGATCAGGTAATGAATGCAGCGATTTTAGACGAACTCATCCATCTCTATGAGGAGAATATAGACACCCTTTATGGCAGTGAGCATGATGAGATTTTTAAGTGGAGGGCCTTAAAGA
>OMGM01000946.1_pt1 | contig 12366 bp, 9 predicted proteins | sample 1645851 | NCBI WGS metagenome assembly OMGM01 (sample SAMEA103958126, study PRJEB25191) | human gut metagenome | reverse complement strand
CCTGGCCGATGTGCGGGACAACATCGTGGACTTCAAGGACGGCTACGAGACCGTACTCGGTGAGCGCGGCGTGACCGTCTCCGGTGGACAGAAGCAGCGCATCTCGATTGCGCGTGCCCTGCTGAAAAACGCACCGATCCTGATTCTGGACGACTCTACCTCCGCTGTGGATACCGGCACCGACGCCAAGATCCGCAAGAGCTTTGCCGAAAAGATTCCCGGCACCACGGTGTTCATCATTGCCCAGCGTATTTCCAGCGTGGAAAACGCCGACCATGTGATCGTGCTGGATAACGGCAGGATCAGTGGTTACGGTACCCCGGCCGAAATGCTGGCCACCAACCCCATCTATCAGGAAGTTTATAACAGCCAGACCAAAGGCTCCGGCGACTTTGACGAAAAGGGAGGCGATAACAATGGCTGAGCAGAAAGCAAAAGTGGTTAAGGTTGGCCGCGGTGGCCCCCGCGGCCCGCGCCCCAAAGTCCAGAACCCCGGCAAGATCTTCATGCGCATCCTGCGCTATGTGATGGAATGCTACCGCATTCAGGTCGTTGCGGTCGTCATCTGCATTTTTGTCAGCGTGTTTGCCAACGTGCAGGGCACTTTGTTCATGCAGACCTTGATCGATGGCTATATCCTGCCCCTGCTGAAAGAGCAGAGCAGTGATTTTTCCGGCCTGGCCCATGCCATCGCCCGCACGGCAGGCTTTTACGGCATCGGCATTGTTGCCGCCTTTGCCCAGGCCCGTATGATGGCTTACGTTACCCAGGGCACCCTGAAGCGCCTGCGCGATGAAATGTTTACCCATATGCAGACGCTGCCCATCAAATACTTTGACCGCAACGCCCACGGCGATATCATGTCGCTGTATACCAACGATATTGATACCCTGCGCCAGATGATCAGCCAGAGCATGCCGCAGCTGCTGAACAGCGCTATTACCGTTGTCAGCGTGCTGGTTTCCATGGTTGTACTCAGCGTGCCGCTGACGGTGCTCACCCTGGTCATGGTCGGGATTATGCTGCTGGTCACCAAGTATCTTACCACCAACTCTTCCAAGTACTTTGTTTCCCAGCAGCGTGATATTGGTGCGGTGAACGGCTACATTGAAGAGATGATGAACGGCCAGAAGGTCGTTAAGGTGTTCTGCCACGAGGAAGAAGCCATTGAGCAGTTTGATAAGCTCAATGACCAGCTGTTTGAAAGCGCGGATAAGGCCAACCGTTACTCCAACCTCGGCGGTCCGGCTAACACCCAGCTGGGCAACCTTTCTTATGTGTTCTGCGCCATGATCGGCGGTGCGCTGGCTCTGTCTGGCATGACAGGCCTGACCCTGGGCAAGCTGGCTAGCTTTTTGACCTTCAACCGCACCCTGAACATGCCCATCAGCCAGATCTCCATGCAGTTCAACGCCATCATCATGGCTCTGGCCGGCGGCCAGCGTATCTTTGACCTGCTGGACGAAAAGCCGGAAGTGGACGAGGGCAAGGTCATGCTGGTCAACGCCAAACGCCTGCCGGATGATTCTGTGACCGAAACCAAGGAGCGCACCAACCTGTGGGCCTGGAAGCGTGTGAACGCCGATGGCAGCGCAGACTACCGTGAACTGAAGGGAGATATCGTCTTTAAGGATGTAGACTTTGGCTATGATCCGGGCAAGATCGTCCTGCATGATATCAACCTGTATGGCCGTCCGGGCCAGAAGATCGCCTTCGTCGGTTCCACCGGCGCAGGCAAAACCACCATCACCAACCTCATCAACCGCTTCTATGATATCGAGTCCGGCTCTATCACCTACGATGGCATCGACGTGCGCCGCATCCGCAAGGACGACCTGCGCCGCTCCCTGGGTATGGTGCTGCAGGACACCCACCTGTTCACCGGCACCGTCATGGAGAACATCCGCTACGGGCGTCTGGAGGCCACCGACGACGAGTGCATTCGCGCCGCCAAGATCGCCAACGCCCACTATTTCATCTCTCACCTGCCCCAGGGGTATGACACGGTCCTGTATTCCGACGGTGCCAACCTCAGCCAGGGCCAGCGCCAGCTGGTGGCCATTGCCCGGGCGGCGGTGTCCCGGGCTCCGGTGCTGATTCTGGACGAGGCCACCTCCTCTGTGGACACCCGCACGGAAAAGCTCATCGGCCAGGGGCTGGACGCCCTGATGGCCGGGCGCACGGTGTTCGTCATCGCCCACCGGCTGTCCACCGTCCGCAACGCCAATGCCATCATGGTGCTGGAGCAGGGCCGCATCATCGAGCGGGGCGACCACCGGGAGCTGCTGGAGCAGAAGGGAAAGTACTATCAGCTCTGCCACAACATGATCGAATTGACCTAACCGTTCGCCGAAAACCACACATATTTGTATCTTTCAGGCGTAAATTTCCGACAAATGTTAGCGGATAAAAACCGCAGAAATTCAACTGCAAGAGAATAAAAATACAAAGAATGTGAATATCTGTCATTTTTTTTGGAATATTCACAGAAAGTTCAATCTTGGTGTTGAAAAATCCATAGTTTCATGATAGAATTAGGAAAACATTTTAATCCCGAGCGGCGATGAGAAAATTGCACAAAAAGCGTCCGTCTTGGGAGAACAGACTGGTGCGGTGTAGACAGTGAGCCAAGGACACACACCGCCGCACCGCAAGGAATGGTCATGGCAGAAAAAAACAAAAAGCGCGGCGGACGCCGCGCCCATCTCAATGATTTCCACGTCAATCTTGCCGGTGATTATGTATATACCGGCGCCCACTACACCTATGTGGACCAGGGCCGCAGCCGCGACCGGGTCCAGCGGGAGCTGTGGGGACTGAGCATCGCCATTCTGCTGGCCGTTGTGGCCGGGGGATGCAGCGACGCGCCCGCCATGCTGAACTGCTGGTACGTGATCCTGCCCTATATCTGCGAGGCCGCCGCGGCGGTCAGCGTGATATGGGCGGTGGCCCGGCTGCGCAAGGCGGAGGACCCCATCCGGGAGTATGTTTACAAGAAGAGCGTGCAGCCGCTGCCCCACCGGGCTATGCTGTGCATGATCTTCGCGGGGCTGGGCTTCGTGACCATGGTGCTGTACCTGGTGATGAACGACTCCGGCGGCCGCGTGGCCTCCGTGATCACCTATCTGGCGCTGAAGGCGCTGGTGGCCGGGGGAGCGTGGCTCCTGTGGCGGTATATGCTGACCCTGAAATGGGAAAAGCTCCCCGCCCGCGACCTGGATGAACCCCAGGCGTGACCCAATTTCCTTTGTGAACTCCGGGCGAAAGCCCGCGTTCAAAAATATTTAAGGAGGATTCCAATGAAGAAAGCTACCCGTATTTTGGCTCTGGTACTTTGCGCTGTCATGTGCCTGGGCCTGTTCGTTGGCTGCGGCAACAAAGGCAAGCAGAACAGCGACACCCCGTTGGTCGTGGGTTATTCCCCGTTCAACAGCAAATTCTCTCCCTTCTTCTCCGAGACCGCTTATGACCAGGACGTCTGGACGATGACCGCTATCGGCCTGCTGAACAGCGACCGTCAGGGCTCCATCATCATGAACGGCATCAAGGGCGAGACCAAGTCCTACAACGGCACCGACTACACCTACTATGGTCCCGCTGACTGCGAGATCAAGGAGAACGCCGACGGCACCGTGGACTACAACTTCAAGATGCGTGAGGACCTGAAGTTCTCCGACGGCGAGCCCATCACCATCGACGACGTCATCTTCTCCATGTACGTCCTGTGCGATCCTTCCTACGACGGCAACAGCACCCTGTTTGCTGTTCCCATCCAGGGCATGGACGCCTACCGTTCCGGCATGGACACCCTGTTCAATCTGATCTATGCCGCCGGCCGCGACAACACCAACTTCAGTGACGATCCCACCAAGGGCTGGACCAAGGAGCAGCAGGATGCTTACTGGGCTGATGTGGACCAGGCTGCCGACAAGTTCGTTCAGGAGATCATGGACTCCTGCATCGCTCAGGGCGCCAATGCCGAGGGCGATTCTGTGGCCGCCTGCCTGAAGAACTGGGGCTTCGAGCTGCCCGAGGACGCCACCAAGGCTGACGCCTTCGCCGCCATCGTTGCCAAGTACAGCAACATCACCGAGGCTGTCGGTACCGAGTCTGCCGGCACTGCGTTCGCCGACCTGATGAACGACTACGCCGCCTATACCAACGCTGTCCAGACCGGCGAGTCCGCTGCCAACATCTCCGGCATCAAGAAGACCGGCGATTACAGCATGACCGTCACCCTGACCCAGGTGGATGCTACCGCCATCTATCAGCTGGGTGTGACCATCGCCCCCATGCACTACTATGGCGAGAAGGACAAGTATAACTACGACAACAATCAGTTCGGCTTCACCAAGGGCGATCTGAGCCATGTCCGCGAAAAGACCACCACCCCCATGGGCGCCGGCCCCTACAAGTTCATCAAGTTCGAGAACGGCACCGTGAACTTCGAGGCCAATGACTCCTACTATCTGGGTGCTCCCAAGACCAAGTATGTCAACTTCCTGCAGACTCAGGAAGACGATAAGCTGAACGGCGTCATCACCGGCACCGTGGATATCTCCGATCCTTCCTTCAGCGCCAACACCGTGGACGCCATCAAGAAGGCCAACGCCAACGATGACGTCAACGGCCCCAAGATCACCACCGATACCGTGGATAACCTGGGTTACGGCTACATCGGCATGAGCGCCAACACCATGAACGTCAACAACGAGCCCGGCTCCGACGCTTCCAAGGCCTATCGTAAGGCTTTCGCCACCGTCCTGGCTGTGTATCGTGACGTTGCCATCGACTCCTACTATGGCGAGCGTGCTTCCGTCATCAACTACCCCATCTCCAACACCTCCTGGGCTGCTCCTCAGGCTTCCGACCCCGGCTACAAGGTCGCTTTCTCTGTGGACGCTGACGGCAAGGACATCTACACCTCCGACATGACCGCCGATCAGAAGTACGAGGCTGCTCTGCAGGCCGCCCTGGGCTTCTTTGAGAAGGCCGGCTGCAAGGTGGAGAACGGCAAGGTCGTTAGCAACCCCGCTGGCAGTAAGGACACCGATGCTTACGCCATCGAGCGTGAGGCCCTGATCCCCGCCGACGGCAAGGGCGATCACCCCTCCTTCATGATCCTGACCGAGGCCTCCAAGGCTCTGGAGAAGATCGGCGTGCACCTGATCGTCACCGACCTGTCCGACAGCACGCAGCTGTGGGATACCATCGAGGCCGATCAGGCTGACATGTTTGCTGCTGCCTGGAGCGCTACCGTTGACCCCGACATGTACCAGATTTACTTCTCCGGCATGGACGGCAAGGCTGCCGGCGGCTCCAACTACATGTACGACATCAATGATGCCGAGCTGAACAAGCTGATCCTGGATGCCCGCGCTTCTCTGGACCAGAGCTATCGTAAGACCATGTACAAGGCTTGCCTGGACATCATCGTTGACTGGGCCGTTGAGGTTCCTGTCTATCAGCGCCAGAACGCCGTCATCTTCTCCACCGAGCGGGTGAACATGGAGACGGTCACTCCCGATATCACCACCTTCTATGGCTGGCTGAGCGAGATCCAGAACGTCGAGCTGAACTGACAAGCTTGGACCCAAGACCTGTGCACATAGGTTAAGTCACAAGGTGCTCCCCGGCGGCCTCGGCCGCCGGGGGGTACCCCGACTGCATGTCAAGGAGCGCCCCTGGCGGGGCCGGGGGTGCTGCTTGATGTGCAGTGGGTAGTTTATAGGGAGGGGCGGAACAGACGTGTTCCGCCAATCTGCATCACTGTATCATCAGATCGGAGGGTTATCAGTGCGCAAATACATCATCAAAAGAATTCTAATCTCAATCGTCATCCTATTCTTCGTCGCATTCGTTATCTACGCGCTGATGCGGTGTCTCCCCACGTCCTACGTGGAGGCGATGGCGCGTCAGAAGTCCATGCAGCCCGGTTCCAAGTCCTTTGAGGAGTGGATGGCTCAGCTCACCCGCATGTACAATCTGGACGTGGGCATTGTTCCCGGCTTCTTCAAGTGGCTGGGCCAGATGCTGACCTTCCAGTTCGGCGACAGCTGGCTGTGGACCAAGCCTGTTACGGAAGTATTCAACGACAGTGTGTGGATCTCCTTCTTCATGGGCCTCATCGCCTTCGTCCTGGAGATCATCATCGCGATTCCCCTGGGCGTGATTGCTGCCACCAAGCAGTACAGCAAGACGGACTATGTCATCTCTGTGCTGGCGCTGGCCGGTATCTCTCTGCCCACCTTCTTCTTTGCTTCCCTGCTGAAGCTGGTGTTCTCTGTGAAGCTGGGCTGGTTTGACCTGTACGGTCTGACGGGCCGCAGTCACCAGCAGCTGTCCGCCTTCGGGAAGCTCATGGACATGGGACATCATCTGGTTCTGCCCATCGTCACGCTGGTGGTCATCAGCGTCGGCTCCCTCATGCGTTACACCCGCACCAACATGCTGGAGGTGCTGAACGCTGACTTTATCCGCACGGCCCGGGCCAAGGGTCTGTCCGAGCGCAAGGTCATCTATCACCATGCGTTCCGCAACACCCTGATCCCCCTGGTTACCATCATCGGCGGTTCTCTGCCCGGCCTGTTTTCCGGCGCACTGATCACCGAGACGCTGTATTCCATCCCCGGCATCGGCTATATTTCCTACCAGTCCATGGTGGGCGGCGACATTCCGTTCTCCATGTTCTATCTGGTGTTCATGGCCGTGCTGACCCTGTTGGGCAACCTGATTTCTGATATTCTGTACGCCGTGGTCGACCCGCGGGTACGCATCGCTTAAGAAGGGAGGAGGAAAGAAAATGGCAGATCGCAAAGATAACATCAATGAGCAGCAGGCTGAGCAGCAGGCTGAGCAGAAGCTCCGCGAGGAGATTCGCGAGGAAATGAAGAATGCCGACCAGACGCCTGCGGAGGAGCATTATTCTCTGAACGACGACCGCCGCGTTAAGGTTCTTTCTCCCGGTATGCTGGTGGCCAAGCGCTTTATCCGCAACCGTATGGCTGTTACCGGCCTGGTCATCCTGATTTTCATGTTCATCTTTTCCTTTATCGGCGGCTTGGTTTCCCCCTATGGGCAGGATCAGTTCTTCTATACCGACAAAACCATCCGCAAGAGCTTCGGTGAGGCCAAGGAAAACACCGAGTTCCGCTACGGCAGCAACAGCGATGAGCTGTTTGGGCTCACCGCACAGGCCAAGGCCATGCTGGCCATCCAGCAGGGCAAGGATACCTTCAATTTCTCCAATCATAACTACACCATGAACAAGGTCAGCGATGAAATGTTCACCATTTCCTGCGACGGCGTTATGGTGGGTTATGCCGCCAAGGACATGGTCAACGCGGATGCCGCGGACCAGAAGCTGTCCTTCGAGTTCAACTATCAGGCCCTGACCGCCTATGCCACCGGTGCTAAGGAATTCACCGCCGACGGCGTGACCTATGCCCTGGCTGAGGACGGCGGCGTCACCCTGGACGGGGCGGACTATGCCTATATCAGCCGCTATCTGGTTCAGGCCATCTCCCCCGACGTGTTCCTGAGCCGCGATTTCAAGGACAAGCTGCTGGCCACCATTGCCACGGCTCAGGACGGCAAGGCTACCTTTACTTACACCGACGAGTCCCTGATCATGAATGAGCCCGAGCAGACCGAGGACGGCGAAAACGCCGACGGTCAGACCTCCGGCATCAATACGGAGGACCCCAATGCTCCCAAGCAGGACGATACGTCCAACACCGCCACTGCGGAGTATGATCTGGAGTTCAAGGCCGCTACCAACAGCTGGCAGATCCTGCAGGAGAAGTCCAGCCGTCAGTACGACCAGTACTCCTTCCCCAATATGAAGCATTGGCTGGGCACCGATATGTACGGTATGGATATGCTGACCCGCCTGATGTACGGCGGCCGCGTGTCCCTGCTGATCGGCTTCATCGTTATCATCATTGAGACCGTCATCGGCGTGATCTTCGGCGGTATCTCCGGCTACTTCGGCGGCTGGGTGGATAACCTGATCATGCGTATCGTCGATATCTTTTACTGCATCCCCTCCATGCCCGTTATCATCATTCTGGGTGCGGCCATGGATGCCTCCCGTGTGGACCCCACGGTCCGAATGATCTACCTGATGCTGATTCTGGGCTTCCTGGGCTGGGCCGGTATTGCCCGTCTGGTCCGCGGCCAGATCCTGTCTCTGCGTGAGCAGGAGTACATGGCTGCCGCCGAGGCCTGCGGCCTCAGCGTGTCCCGCCGGATCTTCAAGCACCTGATCCCCAATGTCGTTCCCCAGCTGATCGTCACCTGCACCATGGGCCTGGGCAGCGTCATCATCACCGAGGCGACCCTGTCCTTCCTGGGCCTGGGCGTTAAGTTCCCCTTCGCTTCCTGGGGCAACATCATCAGCGACGTCAACAACACCCACGTTCTGACCACCTATTGGTTCATCTGGATCCCCGCCGGCGTGCTGCTGCTGCTGACGGTTCTGGCGTTCAACCTGGTTGGCGACGGACTGCGGGATGCCTTTGACCCGAAGATGAAGCGCTGAGGAAGGAGGAGATCATATGGCTAAGAAAAACGAAAACGGCTATCTGTCCGCGAAGGAATCCCGCCGGATTTCCCGGGAGAACCGCAAAATCACGGATCAGTTTGAAAAGCTGCACAAGCGCAAGAACGTGCCCGAGGAGGAATTCCTCACCAAGATGCACGACGAGAACAACTCCCTGGAGATCGAGAATCTGCACACCTACTTCTTCTCTGACGTGGGTACCGTCCGCGCGGTAGACGGCGTCTCCTTTGATGTGCCCATCGGCAAGACCGTGGGCGTGGTGGGTGAGTCCGGCTGCGGCAAGTCCGTTACCAGCCTGTCCATCATGCAGCTGCTTCAGCGGCCCCAGGGCCAGATCGTGGAGGGCGAGATTCGCCTGAATCTGGGCAACGGCAAGGCTTATGACATCACCAAGACTCCTATTGAGCAGATGCAGAAGCTCCGCGGCAACTACATGTCCATGATTTTCCAGGAGCCCATGACCAGCCTGAACCCGGTGTTCCGCATCGGCGCCCAGCTGGATGAGGTCATTGCCCTGCACGACGGTGAAGGCAAGACCGCCGAGGACATCAAGGCCCGCTCCATCCATCTGCTGGAGATGGCCGGTATCGCCAACAGCGAGGGCGTCTACAAGATGTTCCCTCATGAGCTGTCCGGCGGTATGCGCCAGCGTGTCATGATTGCTATGGCTCTGTCCTGCAATCCCCGCCTGATTATCGCCGATGAGCCCACCACGGCTCTGGACGTGACCATCCAGGCCCAGATTCTAGACCTGCTTCGCAACCTGAAGGATAAGATCAATTCCTCCATCATGCTGATCACCCACGACCTGGGTGTTATCGCCGAGATGGCCGACTACGTGGTGGTCATGTACGCCGGCCGCGTGGTGGAGAAGGGCACCGCCCAGGAGATTTTCGCCAATCCCGCGCACCCCTACACCATCGGCCTGATGGCTTCCAAGCCCATGGTCGGTAAGAAGGTGGATAAGCTGTATTCCATCCCCGGCAAGGTCCCCAACCCCATCAACATGCCCAACTACTGCTATTTCAAGGATCGCTGCGAAATGTGCGTGGACGGCTGCCAGGGTGAGTATCCCCACATGATCCAGCTGTCCCCCACGCATATGGTCAGCTGCTATCGTTACTACGGAAAGGAGGACGCTCAGAATGGCTGATGTCAAAAAGACCGCTGAGGAGAAGATCCAGTACGATCCTCAGTACATCCTCCAGGTCAAGGACCTGAAGAAGTACTTTCCCATCAAGGGCGGCATGCTCAACAAGACCGTTGGCTATGTGAAGGCCGTGGACGGCGTCACCTTTAACCTCAAGCGCGGTACCACCATGGGTCTGGTGGGCGAGTCCGGCTGCGGCAAGACCACCACCGGCCGTACCATCCTTCGTCTGTCCGGCGAAAAGACCGGCGGCCAGGTGCTGTTCAACGGTCAGGAGGTCTATGACCTCAGTGCCAAGGAAATGCGCGATATGCGCACCAAGATGCAGATCATCTTCCAGGACCCCTTCTCCTCTCTGCAGCCCCGTATGCCCGTGGGCGAGATCATCGGTGAGGCCGTCCGCGAGCACGGTCTGGTGCCCAAGGAAGAATTTGACGACTATATCGATAAGGTCATGGACGACTGCGGCCTGCAGTCCTTCCACAAGGATCGCTATCCCCATGAGTTCTCCGGCGGCCAGCGTCAGCGCATCTGTATCGCCCGGGCCCTGGCTCTGAAGCCTGAGTTCATCGTCTGCGATGAGCCCGTGTCCGCCCTGGACGTGTCCATCCAGGCGCAGATCATCAATCTGCTGAAGGAGCTGCAGGAGCAGTATAAGTTCACCTATCTGTTCATCTCCCACGATCTGTCCGTGGTGGAGCATATCTCCGACACCGTGGGCGTTATGTATCTGGGCAACCTGGTGGAATACGGCGCTACCGAGGACATCTTCAAGAATCCTCTGCACCCCTACACCAAGGCTCTGTTCTCCGCCATCCCCGTGCCGGACCCCACGGCCAAGATGAACCGCATCGTGCTGGAGGGCTCCATTCCTTCCCCGGCCAATCCTCCCGCAGGCTGCAAGTTCCACACCCGCTGCGCCCAGTGCATGGAGCAGTGCAAGACCGAGGTGCCGGAGCAGCGCGAGATCGAGCCCGGCCACTTTGTGGTCTGCCACCTGTACGACCAGAAATAATGGCCGAGAAGGAAAAACACTGGGAGGACGACGACGGCCGCACCATCGCGGATATGTCGCAGGTGAAGCGTCCGTCGCTGTTCGGCAATCTGCCTGGCAGCGTCTATAAACGGGAGGAGAAGCCGGAGGAGCAGGAGCCCAGGAAGGCAGCTCCCTGGGTGGACGACTCCCTGAGCAAGCAGGACCGTCATGCGTTCTTCTTAGGCACCATGAAGGCGTCGCTGCTGATCGGCGCGGCCTACCTGGTGGGATTCGGCGTCTTTATTCTGATCCTGACGCTTCTGTTCCGCTGAGGACAGGAACCAAAATGCCTGAAAGGGCGTCCTCCCTTTGGAGGACGCCCTTTTTTGCGCTGCTACAATAGAAAATGGGAGGACCATCATGATTTCATCCATGCTGCAATACATCCAGAAAAGCCCCGACTGCTTCCACGCGGTGGAAAATCTCCGCCAGCGGCTGATGGGGGAGGGGTATACCCAGCTGACGGCAGGGGAGTGGAGCCTGACCCCCGGCGGCAAGTATTTTATCACCAAGAACGGCTCGTCGCTGCTGGCATTCCGGGTGCCCCAGGGTGCCCCAACCGGGTTTGTGCTGACGGCCAGTCACTCGGATTCTCCCTGCTTCCGGCTGCGGGACCATGCAGAACTGGCCGGTGAGTTTGTGCGCCTTTCCGCCGAGCGCTACGGCGGCATGATCAACGACTGCTGGCTGGACCGCCCCCTCAGCGCTGCCGGACGGGTGCTGGTGCGCCGGGACAACGGTCTGGAGACACGTCTGGTGGATCTGAAAAAGGACATGGCACTGATCCCTCGTGTGGCCATCCATCTGAACCGGGACGGCAATAATGGCACCAAGTACAATCCCGCTCAGGACCTGGTGGCGCTGTATGCCGGCGGAGAGCAGAAGGGCTGCTTTGACCGGGAGGTCGCCGCTGCCGCCGGATGCCAGCCGGAGGATATCGTGGCCCGGGATCTGTTCCTGTACAACAACCAGCCGGGCACCGTGTGGGGGCCTGCGGGAGAATTCCTGTCCGCACCCCGGCTGGACGACCTGGCCTGTGTATTTGCCTGCACCCAGGGCTTCCTGGCTGCCCGGGAGACCACCGCCATCCCGGTGCTGTGCGTATTTGACAACGAGGAGATCGGCTCCGAGACCAAGCAGGGCGCGGCTTCTGCCTTCCTGCCGGAAACCCTTCAGGCCATCGTGGACGCTCTGGGACTTACGGACGGCGACTATCGGCGGCTGGTGGCCAACAGCTTCCTGCTGTCCTGTGACAACGGTCATGCCCGTCACCCCAACCATCCGGAGCTGGCGGACGCCAACGAGGCCCCGGTGCTCAACGGCGGCGTGGTGGTGAAGCACTCGCCCCGGTATGCCACCGACGCGGTGTCTGCCGCCGCGTTCCAGGAGCTTTGCCGCCGGGCCCAGGTACCCACCCAGCATTATGCCAACCGGCCTGACCAGGCCGGCGGCGCGACACTGGGCAACATCGCCAACACCGACGCCCAGACCCTCTCCCAGGGGCTGAGCGCCCTGGGGCTGAACGGATTAGGTACAAGGAGGTAACCCTCCCGCAGGCGGTTGAAAAACCACGGCGCATAGAAAGCCGGAATATCCGTCCGGCGGCTGGCACTGATG
>OMGM01000937.1_pt1 | contig 12505 bp, 13 predicted proteins | sample 1645851 | NCBI WGS metagenome assembly OMGM01 (sample SAMEA103958126, study PRJEB25191) | human gut metagenome | reverse complement strand
GAGAACTTTCATTATCTCGATGTGAGTATCTTTAATCACATTTTGAGTGGCAATCTAACATGTCACAAAAAAAACGTCACCAACAAATCATTACTAAACTGAATATTGAAGGGCAGGTATTTGTGAAAGAATTGGCTTCATCATTTGGTGTCACAGAAGATTGTATTCGTAAAGACCTCACCTTCTTAGAAAAAGCTGGAAAACTTAAAAGAGTTCATGGAGGTGCAATTAATGCTCGCGTTAATTTACATCATACAAATGTTTCACAACGTGTAGAACTCTATAGTAAAGAAAAGAAGATCATTGCCTCTAAAGCAGTTAATTTACTAGAGGAAGGCTATGTAATCTTCTTAGATATTTCTACAATCAATCTAGAAATCGCAAAACTTATATTTGAGAAGAATATTGCAGTCACTATTGTGACAAATATGATTGATATTATGCAGCTTTATAGACAAAATAGTACAGTGAGACTGATTTTCTTAGGAGGAGACTTCAATCAGGCAAGAGATGGATTTGTCGGTGCACTCACAAATCATTTAATTAGAAAATATCGTTTTGATATCTCATTTATTGGTGTTGTAGGGATTGATTTAGAACATAATGTTGTAACAACCTATGAAACAAATGATGGACTCACTAAAAAGACAGCCATCAATGCAAGTAAAAGAACCTATATGGTTGGAGAAAGTGTTAAGCTCAATCAGGATGGTAATTATGCTTATGCGACTCTTGATGATTTTACAGGCTATATATGTGAAAAAGAGTTAGAAAACTCACAACTAAAACTATTGGGTGACCATCAGGTAGAACTCATCTAAAAAGACCGAAATCTTAATTGATCTCGGTCTTTTTCTGTTTTGCAAAAGAAAGGAACATATCTATAAAATGAGAATCTAATATAAATAAACTATTCTCATTAATAATATAGCCATCAATTTTCTCAAATGTCATCTTTAATACATCTGTTAATAAATCAACTAACACATATCCATTCTCTGGTTTCTTATCTATGGCTTCTTGTTGATCTGTATAAAGAGGAATTAAATGAAGCCCATCTATGTCCATTGTATAATTAGATGCATTCTCATCTATTTCTTCTATATAATAATAGAAACGTAAATCATTTAAAACATTTAAAAATGATTCAAGTCTTTGATCCCTTAAAGGAAGTAAATTTTCATATTCGTGTTTTATATATTTATCATACTCAGTTTCTATTGGTAATGCCTTTTCAATAAAATGAAGATGATCAGGAACATCCGCAATATTCTTGAAATTCTTAGTCATTACTTGTCCTAATACTCTCTCACCATTCTCGTATACATAAACATAATCTCCTACATCTACATGTTCATAAGAAGGAATCAAATAAGTTCTTACCTGTAATTTTGTCTGAACTTCACATAAAGAAACATTAATACGATAATCATAGAGCCGTTTTGCCCAAGTATTATCTACCATAAGACTTGTATCATACTTTAATATCTTCTTCATTAGAGGATCATTTTCCTTGATATCATACCAATCTCTATTAAAGAAATAAGCACGTGTTCCATTTGGATTCAATGCTATCACGAGTTCTTTTTCTTCTTCTTTATTAAATATGAATAGAGAAGGCACTTCTTCATCTAGCTCATTCTTTAATGCAAGCTTATAGAGTTCCATTAAACGATCATCTCTATCATTCTCTAGAATCATGATTTTCTCTTTGAAACTTAACCATGAATCTGTATAACGGAATATATAATCTTTATAAAGAGGAGTTGTACGAATCTGTTCTACTCCATGAAAGAACTGTTCCTTGTCCTGCCCATATTGCACAATAAAATGATGAACTGGATCTATATAAGTCAAAGGATGTTTTAAGAAAGTCTTTTCTCCACAATGTGGACAAGTATAAGTCATAATAGAATCATCAATAATATTTTCTCTTTGATCTGGCCCTACACAGCTATAATCTTCATATCTATTCTCTTTATCACATTTTGAACATGTAATAATATAAACATCTTTATTTCTCATAATCTTCCTCCTAACAAAAAAGAGCGTCAACACGCTCTATTCAATTACATGGATTGTAAGATACTTCTTTTTATAAGTATGATGATTATCTCCTGCAGTCAAAGTAATACGTGTCTTACCAGGAGTAATAGTTGTCACTAAACCATTCTGGTCAACACTTGCCACATTGGCATACTGAGATGAATAATGTGTATATTCTACTTTTACTTTTTGAGGATCAGTCTTGTAATGAATCTGGTATGTTTCTCCCTGCTTCACTGTGACATACTGATCAGGAATAATCACACTACTTAATACTGGTCCCTGTGCGACACATGCATACTGATAAACACCAAACAAGAAAACAAAATAAACAATACCTAAAATCATTTTCATTTTCTTTTTTAAATGTTTATTAAAATATATCAACACAAAAGGGATCAGTGGAAAAAGAACAATACCTGCAAAAATCCAGCCCTTAGAAAGAGGTTCTCTTTCTTCATTAAGCGTGCTGTTTTGTTTATCTGACATATTGTACCCACCTTTTTTAATTCTCTTCCATTATATCGAATATATTAACGTTTTTAAAGGTAAAAAAAGTTAAGTTCTATAGTTGTTGTGATGTCACAATGTTTCTCTTTTTGAAAAGGGACTATTTTTCATTGAAATGCTTATCAAAAAGCGTTATATTATTGTGGCAATTTTCATGTAAATATGAGTTATGATAACAAAAACTAGTATATAGTTTTGTTGATTGTATATACATAAAGGGGAAAAGATGGAGAAGTTAACGAAAAGAGTTATAGCCATTATGTGTATATTTATGATGGTTATTTCAATGGTTACTGTTGTTGAAGCAGTAGATACAAACGGTAAGGTTACAGTTACAAATGTAAAACCTGGGGAAACATATAAGATATTTAAAATCTTAACACTTGAAAGTTTTGATGAAACCAAAGGGGCTTATTCATATATAAGAAATGGTGATGCCTGGGATGGATTTATCAATTCAAGTGCTGCAAAAAAATATATAGAAACAAATAATGATGGTTATGTCACTTTTAAAGATGATCAAAAAAATGAAATTGGTGCACGTAACTTTGGTCTTCTTGCCATGGAATATGCGAAGAATAAAAAGATTTTACCAACTGAAACTGCAAAAGCAGCTAATGAGACAAATGCGAAAGTTGTATTTGAAAACTTACCACTAGGATATTACTTAGTAGAAACAAGTGCAGGAACAGCCTGCAGTATTGATGCAACTTATCCAGAAGTAGAAATAAGAGACAAACATGCCTCTCCAAGTGTCAGTAAGCTTGTTGCCAATGGTGGAACTATAAGTAATAATAAGAAAAGAAATTCAATCAATCGTGGAGATAATGTATTCTTTGAAACAATCATTAATGTCAAGCCATATGTCACAAACTATTGTTTACATGATTATATGGATTCAAATTTGACATATAATTCTGTACTTAAAGATGGTATTGCCTATTATAGTAATAAAAAAAATGAAAGCTTAAAACGTAAGAGTTTAAAGAAATTTGAAGACTATAATGCAACTACAGAAACAGGTGATGGCTGTAACTTCCATTTAACTTTTACTAAAGCATTTTATGACAAATATCAAAAAGATATTGATTCAGGTAAGTTAACACAGATCTATATTAAATATTTGGCAGTAGTGAGTAATGATGCGCCTATTGATACACCAATGGTCAATACTTCTTATTTAACATATGGTGAAAACTCAAAGACTGAAGAATCTAAAACAGAAACATTCACTTACAGTATCCCTATATTTAAATATACTGGATATAATAAAGCACTTGCTGGTGCAAAGTTTATATTATCTAAAGATTCCAATCCGATTGAAGGCAATGCATTAAAATTCACTCAAGCAGGAAGTAACTACAGTTATAACAAGAACGGAAATGTCACACTAACATCTTATAGTGATGGGAAGATTAATATTAAAGGAATACAAGCAGATACATACTACTTAAAAGAAATAGAAGCGCCTAAAGGCTACAACTTAATAAAAACACCTATAAAGATTGTTGTTACATCGGATACTGATGGGAAAGGTGTTGTAAAGGTAGATAACGATGTGGTAGATCAAGTTAATGTATTAAATAACTATGGTTCATTACTACCTAGTACAGGTGGTATGGGTACAACACTCATCTATGCAATAGGTTGTATTCTAGTGTTATCTTCAGGTGTTGTATTATTTTTAAAGAGAAGAACTAAATAAGGGATTTCCCTTATTTTTTTCTATCTGTTGACAACTTCATATAACATTTCTATAATAGTTCTTGTATCTTTGGGGCAGGTGAAATTCCTGATCGGCGGTAATAGTCCGCGAGCGTAAAGCATGAACTGGTGTAATTCCAGTACCGACGGTATAGTCCGGATGGAAAAAGATGGCGTTTTTATGAAATGACTTTTTCAATCTCCTATAAGATATATAGGAGATTTTTTTTCGCCATAGAAAGAGGCAAAAATGAAAACTAAAAAACTAGTAATGGCAGCACTACTTGGTGCATTAGCTGCAATTCTTATGGTATTAGACTTCAATGTACCATTAGCACCTGGATTTATTAAATTTGACTTCTCAGATTTTCCAGTATTAATTGGGGGATTTGTATTTGGCCCACTTACTGGTGTATTAATCGCATTCTTAAAGATTGTATTAAATCTTCTCTTTAAACCAACAACAACTATGTTTGTAGGAGAAGCATCTAACTTCTTACTAAGCGTATGTTATATGGGAGTAGCCTGCTTATTCTATAGAAAGCATCGTACTAAAAAAGGTGCTGTAATAGGTATGGTGCTTGCAACTGTTGCAACAAGCTTATTTGCGATTGCATCAAACCTATTAGTGATGTTCCCAATGTATGCCAAACTATTTGGTATGTCTACAGAAGCCATCATTGGTATGTTCTCTAAGATCAATCCATTAGTAAAAGATATGACAACTATGGTTATTGCATCACTTGTTCCATTCAATCTCTTTAAATATGGTGTTATTTCATTAATAACATTCATTTCTTATAAGAAAATCGAAGTTATTTTGAAAAAATATTCGAATTAAGCAAAAAATATATTGATTAATTTAGCCATATCATGTAATCTTTATACAAAAGTGTGAGGTGGAATAAAGATATGAAAGTGGTTAAATTTGGTGGCTCATCGTTAGCCAGCGCAACGCAGTTTAAAAAAGTACATGACATCGTTCTAGAAGATACTGATCGTCATTATGTGGTTCCCAGTGCCCCTGGGAAAAGAAATAAAGAAGATACAAAAGTAACAGACTTATTGATTCTAGCTTATTCACATCACAATAAAGATGATTTTGAAGAAATCTATGACAGAATCAAAGAACGTTACAATGAAATCATTACTGAATTAGGTCTTGATATTTCTTTAGAAGAAGACTTTAAAGAAATTAAAGAAGAAATCAAGAAACAGAATAGTTTTGATTATACAATTTCACGTGGTGAATATTTAAATGGTAAAGTATTAGCTAATTATTTAGGCTTTGACTTTATTGATGCTGCCGATGTAATCTATATTGATAAACATGGTAGATATGATGAAAAGAGAACAGATGCAGCTCTCACAAAAGCTTTATCTGAACATGATTATGCAGTTATTCCAGGATTCTATGGACAGTTAAATGATGAATCAGGGCGTATTAAAGCCTTCTCTAGAGGTGGTAGTGATGTTACTGGTAGTATCGTTGCGAAATGTGCCTGTGCAGATTTATATGAAAACTGGACTGATGTATCAGGTTTCTTAATTGCAGATCCTCGTATTGTGAAAGATCCTAAACCAATTGCGACAATCACTTATAAAGAACTAAGAGAATTATCTTATATGGGTGCGAGTGTTCTACATCAGAATTCCATCTTCCCAGTAAGAAACGAAGGTATTCCTATCTTAATCAAGAATACAAATAGTCCAGAAGATCCAGGTACTTTAATTGTAGAAAGTACTTGTCATAAACCAGATCATGTTATTACGGGTATTGCAGGTAAAACAGGTTTTGCGACTGTTATGATTGAAAAAGACATGATGAATAGTGAAATCGGCTTTGGTCGTAAAGTACTACAGGTATTTGAAGAACATGGCTTATCATTTGAACATATGCCTTCTGGTATTGATACAATGACTATCATTGTGAATAGTGATGACTTTATTGAAAAAGAACAGGCTATTCTTGCAGGATTACATCGTGCAGTGCAGCCAGACTATATTGTCTTAGAATCTGATTTAGCCCTTATTGCGGTTGTAGGTCGTGGTATGAAGGACAGCCGTGGTACTTCAGCAAGAGTATTTAAAGCACTTGCAAAAGAAAATATCAACGTTAAGATGATTGACCAGGGTTCATCAGAATTAAATATCATCGTAGGTGTAAGAAACTGTTATTTCAAACCAGCTATCAAAGCTATTTATGATGAGTTTATCACAAGTGAAGACGACGAATAGAGAAGCAAATTGCTTCTCTTTTTTTTATAATATCGAGTGACATGTATATTATTTTATGCTGGTATACAGACAATTCATAAATAAGGGAGGAAATATTTACATGAAATACAAATTTATTGCATTATTAATTGAAATCATACAGCCGCTACTTACGGTATCCTATCCCTGTTTATGTCTTGTTAGATGAGATTTCATATCGTTTAGCATTAAAGTCTTAAAGATGACTTCAAGGCATGATTGTCTTGAAGTTTTTTGTGAAAATAAAAGAGGAGATCAACTCCTCTATACCTTCACAGGTTTATTCTTTATACATATTATTAAACTGATAACAGTTAATATGCAGGCAATTATATGAAATCTCATAAAACTAAATAAACATATAAGAACCATAAGACTACCACAAATCATATAAGTTGTATTAATCTTTCTGAGTAATGCACTCATACCTATAGAAAAACATCCAAGTACACCTGTCAATAGTACAAGATTTAATCCAAACATATAACAAATATTATTTACAGGCAACAAATACATGATTACATATGCTGTTAAAGTGATTCCTAGAAATAGTGTAGAAAGTGGTAAATTACTCATTAAAGGCTTTAATAAAGCATGATCAAATAGATGTATATGATTTCTTACATCCATCTCTACTAGGACACTAAGTATCGCATTAGACAATACAACTAGTATTGTAATAGTAGTAAGTGTTCCTAAAGAACCAACTAATTCTTTTTCTATCAAATGACGATCATGAATAAATAGTGTCATCACAATAGCTCCAAGTAACCCTTGTATTAAACTTAATATTCCCTGAAATATAGAAATTGAACTATGTGAATGAATACCACATATAGCCATCACAAAAGAACCAGCCATGCCAATAAGAAAACAGAAGGCACTCAACCCAAAAGGTACAATAACTGTATTATATTCAAACAAATGAAACAAATTACACAGCATGCCTACTATCTCATCTCCAATAGAAGGCTGCAAATGAATCACACCATGACTATATATTAAATTCACAAATAAGAAGCTAATAGCCAATGCTTCATACTTCTTTTTCATAACACCACTCCCTATCCACTATTATAGTTCTTTTATAATTTTGTACAATTACATATTGAATGTAAGCGATTCTTATTGTCAATACAATTTATATACATTTAGATTATTCCCTTTGTGCACAACATAAATCAATAGGTTATAATAAACAAAGGGGTGATGATATGAAGAAGGGTGTCATGATGCAGGGCTTTGAATGGTATCTTCCATCTAGTCCACATTTATGGAAAATATTAAGAATCAATGCCTTTAAGCTTAAAAAAGCAGGTATTACAGCTATCTGGCTTCCTCCAGCTTATAAAGGTGCATATGGAGTCAATGATACAGGATATGGTGTCTATGATCACTATGACTTAGGAGAATTCAAAAGCAAGAATACAATACGTACCAAATATGGCACAAAGAAGGAATATCTCTGGTGTATTAAGATGTTTCATCTATTTGGAATAGATGTCTATGCAGATATTGTATTGAATCATCTCATGGGTGCAGATGGAATGGAACAGGTCATTGCCTATAAGGTAGATGCTTATCATAGACATAAAGTATCAAAAAGAAAAAGAGTCATTCGTGCTTCTACATACTTCTCATTTCCATCTAGAGATAAATATTCTGACTTTATATATCATTCAAAACATTTCACGAGTGTAGATTATGATGCATCTAAACATCAACATGGTCTTTATCTTTTTAAGGGAAAACACTTCAGTGAGAATGTTGATGATGAATATGAAAACTATGATTATTTAATGGGTGCAGACTTAGACTACAATAATCCTGAAGTAGTCGAGGAAGCCATTCAATGGGGACTCTGGTATAAAGACATGACTCATCTAGATGGCTTTAGATGTGATGCCATTAAGCATATAGACTCATATTTCTACGAACATTGGATCACTACAATGCGTAAACATTCTAAAAAAGAACTCTTTACTGTAGGAGAATATTGGGGTGATATTAACCATTTATGTCATTATCTAGAATCTACACACTTCTGTATGAGTCTATTTGATGTACCATTACACTATCATTTCTATGATGCCAGTCATTCTAATGGTTATTATGATATGCGAGAAATTTTCAATAATACGTTAGTACAAAGATATGACAAGTATGCTGTCACATTTGTGGATAACCATGATACACAACCAGGACAATCCTTAACTTCATTCATAGAAGATTGGTTTAAACCACAGGCTTATGCCTGCATCTTACTAAGAGAACAAGGTTATCCATGTATCTTCTATGGTGACTATTATGGAATCCCTCATGATCATATCAATCCTAAGAAAGATCTATTAGATTATATGTTGAAGCTAAGAAAACAATATGTAGAAGTAATAAGACATGATTATATAGATGATCCAGATGTGATAGGATGGACTTATGAAACAGGACTTGCAGTCATACTCACTAATAGTAAAGGTGGCACAAAACGTATGTTTATAGGTAAGAAGTATAAACATATGACAGATGGTAAACATACTATTGACATTATTGATGGCTATGGAGAATTCATATGTGATGAAGCATCTCTTAATCTATATATTGCACAAAAATAGAAATTATTGAATATAAATAGAGAAAAAGTGTTATATAAAAGTGTTCGTGAACTTGCGAATGATACAAATGTATCCACGGCAACAATTATGCGTTTTTGTAAGAAGATGGGTGTTAAGTATTAAGCTTCAGAAGGTAAATTTAGGAAAATTAATTCTTTTGTTCCAATGGTATATGCAACAGAACGTTAACACAAAATATATGACTAAGGTTTGTCACTCGTGACCGTTTCTGTGAGATCTTATGATTAATTAGTGTATATCAAGGTACTTATCTATAAGTGTAATATGAAGTGATAAGTATGTCATGAGGAGTCAGACACTCCATAGTACTTTGATAAAAAGAAACCTCTCTGATCTTAAAATCAAAGAGGTTTTTGGCATTTAGTTGCTCAATTTAACACCAGTGCACTAATGAACATCATATTGTAGCATTTTACTAAACATTTAATGATAGTTTATAATAATCCTTAAAATATATAGAAAAAATATAAATTTCACTTGATAAACATGTGTTAGATGTCATAGTTTTGCCATTCGTGAGTTTGCTATTAGATTTAGGTGATTTCGAATAAATTTAGGTATATAATAATATCACAGTGGGTATAGGGATGAGTATTTTGGATTTTGCATACGCACAGGTAAGTGGCTTAAATGAAACAGAAGCATACGTATACAATTATGTAATGCAAAATAAAAATCAGGTATTAGAGGAGAGTATTCGGGATTTAGCTAATCATGTACATGTCTCTACTGCTACAGTGATTCGTTTTTGCAAGAAGTTAGGATGCTCAGGATTTACAGAACTAAAATACAAATTAAGAGAGTCACTTGCGATAGAAACATATGAACATAGTATTCAACAATCAACTTTTGGAGATTTCTCAAAACATATTCAATCTGACGAATATGCAGCTGATATTCAAAAGGCAGTAGATCTTATAAAAAATGCTAATTCTCTATTTGTTTTAGGACTTAGTCCATTCAATGGGATTGCGCAGTTTCTTGCACATTCATTTTCTTATCTAGGGTATTATTGTACGGCTATTGAGGATAAGTTCTGCCATGTTCCTAAAGTACGAGAAGATCAGAGTGCAGTTATACTAATTGTTTATGATGAAATTGTAGAGAAAGAACTTTTTGAAGAAGTTGAAAAATATAAAGCAAAAAATTATAAAGTAATTATAATCACAAGTATGGATGTCGGTGTGATGAAATATCTCTGTGATCATATTATTTATGCATCTAATGGTTATTTGAAGATGGGAAGTATTGTTTCAGGTATTCCTGTACAATATACATTCGAGAGAATTATGAAAGAACTAGACGAGTAACTGTTGACTATCAAGAACAGTTACTTGTTTTGCTATTACAAAAAAATTAAATGTTTGTTAAAATGAGAAATATAATGATGCATGAGGATATTAAAAGGGAGGGTGTTATTGGTGAGTTTTACATACGCTCAAGTCAGTAGTTTAAATGAGACAGAAGCGCAGGTATACAATTATGTCATGATGAATAGGGATAAAGTCATGGATGAAAGTATTCGTGAATTGGCACATGATACACATGTCTCTACAGCAACGGTCATACGATTTTGTAAGAAGATGGGATGTTCAGGGTTTTTAGAATTAAAATACAAATTAAAAGATCATATCCACACTCAATCAATTAAAACAAAACAAGATAGTACTAATTTCATGAGTTTTGTAGCTTATACAAATACTAAACAATATCAAGATGGTATTTAGGAAGCTGCAGAAATTATTCAGAGTGCAGATAATTTTTTTGTATTAGGACTCAGACATTGCGCTGATTTTCAAAATATATAGCGCGCACATTTTCGCATATTGGATATTACTGCTATGGGTTTGTGGATAATCTTTATCCCGCACAGGATGTTCCTGAAGGAGAAACTTCTGTTGTTATGATTATCTATGATAAATCTCTAGAAGATCTGATTTTTGAAGAAATTAGAAAATACAAAAGTAAACATTATCAGGTTATCCTGCTTTCAAGTGAAAATGTTGGTGCTATGGAACATCTATGTGATGATGTGATTCACGTGGCAGATGGAAAAGTGAAGCATGGGTCGCTTACTTCTGGTGTTCCTATGTTGTATGCAGTTGAGAGAATTGTTGGTATACTTACAAAAGATGAAATTGAAGAATAACTGTTTCACTAGATCAGTTATTCTTTTTTTTATTGGACCACCGACACATATAACAATTAGTGTTACGTATATATATGGCGAGTAACTATTTTAAAGTAAATAGTTACTTTTTTATTCTTTCTGTTTCATCATATAATGGATAAAAATGTTATTAATATTGGTATGAAATATAGATAATTTCTATTAAAAGTAAAGCTTTAAGAATAGATAAGTACAGCAAATGTTTCGAGTGAGTGTTACCTGTTACATTATGTTTCAAATTAATTGCTTTTAAATTATTTCTATGATATTTTTTTCATGGTTTTTTCTAAACATCAACAAAAACTTAAAAAAGGTGCTTATATGAAGAAGAAAATAACTTTTATTAGTTTAATTATCATTTGCATCATACTGTTTCTGATTACTACTTTCTGTCCAATTTATAAGGTAGAAGGAAACTCTATGAGCCCAACATTAAAGAATAATGATTATGTATGTATCAAAAAAACAAAATCTTTTAAACAGGGAGACTTAATCGCTTTTGAATACAATAATAAGCTTCTTGTAAGAAGAGTCATTGCCTTAAGTAATGATGAAGTCAATATTGAAACAAATGGCTATGTATTTGTGAATGATAAGAAACTAGAAGAAGACTATCTAACAAGTAGAAAAGACAATCCATTACGTGATGAAGTTTTTCCCTATACTGTGCCTAATGGAAAAGTTTTTGTACTTGGAGACAATAGAACGCAATCTATAGATTCTAGAATGCGAGATTTAGGATGTATTGATCAAAAACAAATTATCGGAAAAGTTGTCATGAGGGTTTATCCGATTACACGCTTTTCTATTTATTAAAAGAAAGGAGAGAATATGACAGATTATAATATTTTAAATAAGCCTGGCAGAAAGAAGTAGATGGTAAAAACTATAAGATTAACAATTTGACACAAGGTTATTATTTAGTAAAGGATAAAGATGGTTCAGTATCTGGACAGGATTTTGCAGACTATGATATTGGGGATGCAGTTCCATTCCAGTTAACTGGTACTGTAGCTCAGGATTATAATGATTACAAAGGTGCTTATCAGTTAGTATTCCATGATACTTTATCAAATGGTTGTCAACCGAAATTGATAATGTCTCAAAAATAATCAAACATTAGCACCACAACGGTGCTTTTGTTTTGCAGCATAATTCGCAAAGCTGGCTTTTCTCCATGGATGAT
>OMGM01000935.1_pt1 | contig 12516 bp, 7 predicted proteins | sample 1645851 | NCBI WGS metagenome assembly OMGM01 (sample SAMEA103958126, study PRJEB25191) | human gut metagenome | reverse complement strand
CAAAAGGGCATTTAATTAGGTTCTAAAAAACATAGTGATAACTTCTAAAGACGGGAGTAGTGATGAAAAGCAGTGTGCCAATCATATGTCTTCTTTAGATAAGTTTATGATGAATAGTTTAAAAGAGGATATGCCTTTTATTGAAGATAGAGAAGTATCATGGGATAGGTTGAATGATGTATTTAGGCTTATAATAGACGCATATCAAAATGATGTATAGAAATATCATGTGATGTGTTTTAAGAACTACCATTGAAAAAATGCCCTATATATCAATTATAATTTGCTTTCTCAAAATCATATAACGAGATTAAAGAGAAATGAAATATTATTACAATTTGTAAACGTATATTGTTGACATATCATTTAAAACTCATGTATACTGATGTCGAAGGATTGTTACTTTAAGTAGGCAAGACCGTCATTCATAGGCCCTTTTTAGGGTATTGTGAATGCGGTCTTTTTTTTGTTTCAATCTATCAAATTTAAGAGTGGAGGTGAAATCTTTAGTCTTATCAACAAAGAAAGAGGTGAAATAATGAAAGGGAAAAAAATTGTTGAAGTAGGCTTAGCTGCAATTATTGCGCTATCGGGAGTTGCTTCTGCAGCTGCACCAGCTTTTGCGGCACCTAATGTGATTTATCCAAATGTACAAAGCTACACAAAGGATTCAGACACATTTACATTGCCAAAGAAAAGCCGTTTACTTGTGGTTTCAAATGAAAAGACACTTAATAATGAAGTGTTGTTACGTGATTTGAAACGTGCAAGTTCGCAGTTAGCAGACAGAGGTGTTTTATCAGAAGCACCACAGATTGTTTTTGGTACATTAGAAAATGCTGCAGACAATGACATCATTGTAAAAATGGGAACAACTCCAGATTTAACTGGTAAAAATGATGCTTATGCAGTAGATATTAAGAATAATATTACTATTTCTGCAGAAGATGAAACAGGAATCTATTATGGTTTAACATCTGTAATCCAGATGTTAATTGAAGGTGACAATGTTTTAACTAAGGGAAATATTATTGACTATTCTGATGTTGAAGATCGCTCATTCCATTTGGACTGTGCAAGAAAGTTCTTCACAAAGGATTGGATCATTTCATTAATCAAGGATTTGTCTTGGCAGAAATACAATTCAATTCAGCTTCATTTCTCTGAAAACGAAGGTTTCAGATTACAGAGTGATACTCTTGAAGCAATTGATGGCTTCCAGTATGTAAACAACCAGTATCTCACTAAACAGGATATGTTAGAAATTATTCAGGTTGCAAATGAATATCATATCGAAGTTATCCCATCTTTAGACTCTCCAGGTCACCTTGGTGCAGTTCTAAGATATTTACCATCTGACTATAGCTGTGCAAGCTTATTCCCATCTGATGGTAGAAGAGCACAGTGCTTCAATATATTTACAAATGACGAAGCACGCGGTTTCTTAATCGATTTAATGACTGAATTTATCGATTTCTTCTCAGAAGCTGGATGTAAGAGATTTAACATTGGTGGAGATGAATTCTTAGATAAATTCTCTAACTTCTCTAATGAACAGTATGTACAGATCATGGAATACTTCAATGAAGTATCTGCAATCGTTAAGTCAAAGGGTATGACTCCTAGAACTTGGAATGATGGTGTGATGTATGGAAATTATACTGGTTATAAGTTAGATCCAGATATCGAAATCTGTTATTGGGCTGCTCCACAGAACTGTGCAAGTATCGAAAAGTTTGTACAGAACGGTAACAGAGTTATCAACTTCTCTGACACTTACATGTATTATGTATTATCTTCTTGGTGGTTACAAAATGCATGTCCTGAAGGAGATAGAATTTATAGAGAATGGAATCCAGGTAAGTTCTCAACATTACAGGGTGGTATTCCACAGACTTATAAGAAACCTTATGCTAATTTTATAAAGGGTGGTTCTTATGCCGTTTGGTGTGACTCTCCTAACTATATGACACAGGACTCAGTGGCCAATAACATCTTCTATAGAACACGTGCAACTGCTTATAAAATGTGGAATACATCAGATTCAATGCCTGAATATGCTGATGTAAAGAAGGCATTTGATAAGATTGGACGCGTTCCTGGTTATAAGAGCATCTTACCAGAACCAGGTCAGGTTCTTTATGAAGGACAGTCTGTTGCACTTACAATTGAATATAAGAATGAATTTGGACAGACAATTGAACCTACAGAAACTTTATATGGCTTAAAGGACAATGAATACACTATTGAACCTAAGGAACTTTATGGTTATAAGTTCGAAAAGGCAAGTGAATCATTAACTGGTACATATAAAGAAAATAAAACAATCACTTTAACTTATAAGACATTTACTGATAAGGAAGCATTAGCTAAAGAAGTGAATAATGCATTAGTGATTAAATATTATATTCCTGAAACAGTGAAGGAATATAAAGAAGCGCTAGACGCTTCGAAAGACGTTAAAGAAGATCCTACAGCAGGACAGAAGAAAGTTGATGAAACATTAGCTGCACTTCGTACTGCAAAAGAAAAAGCTGTAAAGGCTAAATTCTATAAGTTATATGTAGAAGCTTATTATCCAGTAAGTGATGCTGCTTATGCATCTGGATATCAGGCTTATATGAATGCCGTTAATAACGGAAAGAACACTCTTAAAGATGAAAATTTAGATGTTGAAACAGCTGAAGCTGCCTATAACAACATCATGAATGCAAAGAAAGCATTAATTAAGAAAGCTGCAGATAAGCCTACTATTTCTGCAACTAAAGGTTACTATAGCTGGTACTCATACAACAACATGATTGACGGTAACCGTAATTCTAAGTGTTGGTTTGGTGCTGACCAGACAGCTGGTGATGAAGTATTATTCACATTCCCAGGTAAAGTAAAATTATCAGGTGTGAATGTTGTACAGGCAGACCAGGGTGATATCTTACGTGATGCTGAAGTTCAAATTTCTGCTGATAAGGTAAACTGGACAACAGTAGGTACATTAAAGGGTACAGATCCATTAGAAAAGAGATTTGACTTTGATGCTCAGGAAATAAAGTATGTAAGAATCTACATCAATTCAGGATATGGTGCTTGGTATCAGATTTCTGAAGTTGAGTTCGTATTAGAATCCATTGGTGAAGATACTACATTAAAAGACTTGATTGAAAAAGCTAAGGAAGAAGATTTAGAAGGCAAGACAGTTGCATCTAGAGATGAATTCTTAGAAGCTCTTATTGAAGCTCAGAAGGCATTAGTGGCTGAAGATATCAAAAATGAAGAAGTCATCAATCGCTTAAATAAGGCTATTGAAGGTTTAGTTGATGCACCTGTTGTGAATACAGATGCACTTGATGAAGCAATTGCTAAGGCTAATGCTTTAACTGAAGAAGAAGTAAATAAAGCAATTAAAAAGAACGTTGAAGTATTCAACAAAGCATTAGCTGATGCTAAGGCTGTTCTTGCAAAGGATGAACCTACTCAGGAAGAAATCGATGCAGCAGTTAAGACATTAAATGAAGCATTAGATGGATTAAAGGTTCTTAGAGGTAATCCAGAAGCTTTAAATTCAGCTCTTGAAGCTGCTAGAAAGAAAGACGAAAGCAGATATACTGCTGAATCTTGGGCAGCATTAATGGCTGTAGTAGAAGAAGTAAAGGCTATTGACTTAGAAAATGCAACTCAGAAAGAAATTGATAAAGCTGTAGTTAAGTTAAATAAAGCAGTAGATGCATTAGAAGAAAAGGTTGTAATTGAACCAGAAAAACCAACTGTTCCAGAAAAACCTACTGAAAAGCCAACAGAAAAACCAACTGAAAAGCCAGAAATTAAACCAGAAGATAAGAAGTATGACACCGTTAAGACAGGTGATTCTACTATGATTTTAGGTATGGTTGCATTAATGGCTGTTTCAGCTATCGTTTATATCTCTTTAAAAAGAAAAAAATTTAATTAATACGTAAGAGGCAGGTTTGCCTGCCTCTTACTTGATAGGGAATAATACAATGAACAAGAATAATATGAAACGTGTGTTAATGAGCGTTATGCTCGTTTCTTCTATGACTCTTTCAAGTGGTGCTATTGTGGCTCAAGCGTACAATGGTACATCAGCTATTACTGAAAGAACAATGACTAATGAACAGCTCGTTGCTGCAACAACACCTATCCTACAGTCATATACTAAAGATGCATCTGATAAGACATGGGTTATGACTAAGGATTCTAAGTTCGTTATTGTAGCTAATGAAGCTAACTTAAAGAATGAAAGACTTGCTGAAATTGTTAAATTAGTGAATTCTGAATTCATGGCAAAACAGATTGTTTCTAGTGATGCTCAGGCTATGCTTTATAATCAGGACGGAACACCAACTGATATCACTATTGATATTAAGCCTGTATCAGAAATTACTGATAAGACTACAAGTAAAGAAGCTTATAAGATTACAATTGATGACACTGGTATCCATTTAACTGGTGCAAGTGAAACAGCTGTATTATATGGTTTACGTACTATTGAACAGCTTTCAATTGCGAATAATAACACTTTAGCTTATGGTGAAATCGTAGACTATCCTAATGTTGCTGAACGTCGTATTCACGTAGATATGGCTCGTAAGTATATTTCTAAAGAATGGTTCATCAGACAGATCAGAGAAATGTCTTACTTCAAGATGAATGCAATCCAGATGCATTTCTCAGAAAACCTAGGTTTCCGTATTGAATGTGAAACAGATCCATCAATCGTATCTGAACAGCATTTAACTAAAGCTGATGTAAGAGAAATTCTTGCTGAAGCAAAGAAATATGGTGTGAAAGTTATTCCATCATTTGACTCTCCAGGCCATGTTGACCAGATTTTAAGAGCACATCCAGAATATGGACAGAAAGATAAATATGGTAATAATTATAAATCAGGTTTAGATGTTACTAATCCTGAAGCGATTAAGTATATTTATAGCTTATATGATGAATATATGGAATTATTTAAAGGATGTACAGATTTCCACATCGGCGGGGATGAATATATGGAATTTGACCGTGCACCTTTCACTACTCAGTACAAAGAAGTACTAGATAACTATGCAAGAGAAAACATTGATCCTAATGCAACTTGGAAAGATGTTATTGCGAAATATATCAATGATTTAGCAGAACATGTACATGAAAAAGGATTTACTCCACGTATCTGGAATGATGGTATCTACTATGGAGAAAATTCCTGGGGACAGAATAAACAGATGATCGAAATGCATAAGTATATCGGTATCGATTTCTGGAGCCAGATGTCTTGGAACCATAGTATCGCAAAACTTCAGACATTCTTAGATAAGGGTCATGATACTATTTATAACGTAAATGCTAGTTTCTTCTATTATGTATTAAGACCATCAATGCCAAATGATGGACGTAAACAGCATTCATTTGATAACTTGAATTCTGATAAGTTAATCTTTGATGAATGGACTCCAGGTAAATTCCAGGCTAACACTATTGCTGATGATAACCCAGCTATTAAGGGTGCTTCACTTGCAATCTGGTGTGATAAGGCTGATGTATGTGATGAAGATACTATTACTGAAGATATCGCAAATGAAATGCGAGCACTTGCTACTAAAGCATGGAATACAAAGTCTAATAGTATTATTTCTCATAACCAGTTTAAGGCTAATTATGCAAAGCTTGGACATGTTGCAGCATTTGATAAGAGTTCTACTTTACCAGATTCAGGATCAATCTTACCAGCAGATTCTTTAGGTAAAGTGACTATTAAATATGTAGATAAAGATGGTAAGGAATTAAAGAGTCCTGTAACTCGTTATGGTAATATCGGTGATGAATATAACTTCACTGCTGAAAAGATTTATGGTTATCGTTTAGTGTCTGATAAAGACAGTGCAACTGGTACATATAGTAAGAAGGGTGATACTTTCACTTTCACTTATGAAATCTACACAGATAAAACTGACTTAAAGGCTGCTTTAGATAATGCTTTAGATGAAAATGTATACATTGGTGCAACACTAGGTGAATATAAAACTGCATTAGATGAAGCACAGAAACTTTATGGTGATAAGGATGCATTACAGCAGGATGTAGATGCTATCTTGACTGCGTTAAATAATGCTAAGAAGAAAGCAGTTAAACGTGCTTATTATGCATTATGGGTAGAAGTAGAAAACCCAATGGCTGATAACGGATATGCATCAGGATATCCTGAATACTTAGAAGCTGTAAAGAATGGTAAGAAGGTTCTTTATGGTGAAGAAGTGACTGATGAAGCAGTAAAGACTGCATATGATGCATTAGTTGCTGCTAGAAATGGTTTAATGAAACGTGATGGTACTGTTCCTAGTATTGAAGCATCTGATGGATATTGGCAGTTAGGTGTATCTCCAAGTGATAAATATAGCTATGAAAAGATGTTTGATGGTAACAGAGAGACATTCGCTTGGTTCAATGATGCTCAGAAGGTAGGTAAACATATTACATTTACTTTACCTAAGACAGTAAATATGAGTGGTATTAAGATCTCTGCACCTGAAAGACCAGGCTCAGATATTATTAAGAATGCGGATATCATGGTTTCTACAGATAAAGAAAACTGGACAACTGTAGGTAATTTAAGAATGACTGCAGATACTCTTGAACAGTCATTTACATTTGATAAACAGTCAGTGAAGTATGTAAAACTTGTGATGAAAGAAGCAAGTGAAAGCTGGTATAAGATTGCAGAAGTACAGTTTACTTATGATCAAGTTGAAGAAACAACTGAACTTAAAGATTTATTAACAGAAGCTTATAACCAGGATTTAACTGATAAGACAAGTGATTCTGTTGATACATTCTTAGACGCATTAGTAGAAGCACAGAAAGCTTATGCAAGAGAAGATTTAAATAATGAGGAAGTAATCAATGCATTACGTACAGCTATGAAGAACTTAAAGGTAGTTTCTAAAGTAAATAAGGCTGATCTTGAAAAAGCAGTGACTAAAGCTGAAGCTATCTCTGAAGAAACATTAAATAAGGCTGTTAAGAAAGCACGTGATGCATTTACTAAGGCATTAAATGATGCAAAAGCAGTATTTGAAAATAAAGGTGCTTCTCAGGAAGAAGTTAATGAAGCAACTAAGAAGCTAGAAGACGCTATTAAGGGCTTAGATGTTCTTAAGGGTAATACAACTGCATTAGATGCGAAAATTGCTGAAATTAAGAAATTAGATGAAAGTAAGTATACTGAAGAATCTTGGACTGCATTAATGAATGTTGTCGCAGAAGCTAAGGGGCTTGACGCAGAAAATGCAACTCAGGTAGAAGTAGATGAAGTTGTGGCTAAGTTAACTAAGGCAGTAAATGCTTTAGAAGAAAAGGTTGTAATTGAACCAGAAAAACCATCTGAAAAACCTGAAATTAAGCCAGAAACAAAACCAGAAGTGAAACCTGAAACTAAGCCAGAAGTAAAACCAGAAACTAAACCAGAAGATAAGAAGGATGCTACTGTTAAGACAGGTGATCCAACTTCATTATTCGGATTAGTATCAGCTATGGCTTTATCTCTAGCAGGTTTTGTATCTGTGAAGAAGAAAAAAGACTAAATCTTTGAAGGGATAGTGTAATGCTATCACTTCTTTTTTTTACAAAAGAAGTGAGATGTTTAAATTATAATGTGAAGTGAATATGATATCATAGATATAAGAGAGGGGTGAGCATAATGAAGGATGCTTATATTAATGGAAAAATAATAGATGGTACCAAGGAGATGCAGGTTAAGGAAGGTTACGCTATTCTTGTAGAACAGGGTAAAATTACAAATATTCTTTTACAAGAAGAAGCTGATTTAACAGGCTTTAATGTAGTGAATTTAAAAGGAAACTATATTATGCCAGGTCTTATTAATATGCATGTACACTTAGCTGGTAATGGGAAACCACAAAAGAAACAGAGAGATAATGCAAAGTTAGTAAACTTCTTAATGAGTAATCCACTTACTCGTGCTATTGCTCATAATATGGTGAGTGGGTTTGCGAAAATGGAGTTACTCAGTGGTGTCACTACGATTAGAACAGTAGGTGGTATTAGAAATTTTGATACACGTGTACGTGATGAAATTAATTGTGGGAAGAAGAGAGGTCCACGTATTTTAGCAGGTAATGAAGGTATTTCAGTCCCTCATGGTCATATGGCAGGGAGTGTAGCAATTGCAGCTGAAACAATTGATGATGCACTTTTACAGGTAAGTAAAGCAAAGGAGCAGAATGTCGATTTAATTAAATTAATGATTACAGGTGGTGTTCTAGATGCAAAGGAAAAGGGTGTTCCTGGAGAATTAAAGATGGCTCCTGAAATGGTTAAAGCAGTATGTGATAAAGCACACGAATTAGGCTTTAAAGTGGCTGCTCATGTAGAATCATCTGATGGTGTAAGAGTGGCTTTAGAAAATGGTGTAGATTCGATTGAGCATGGGGCAAAACTCGATGATCATATGATTAAGTTATTTAAAGAAAATCATGCATTCTTATGTACTACATTATCACCAGCCTTACCATATGCTTTATTTGATCGTTCTATTACTAACGCATCAGAGGTAGAACAATTCAATGGTAAAGTCGTATTTGATGGAATTATAGAATGTGCGAAACAGGCATTAGAAAATGATATTCCTATTGTATTAGGTAATGACGTAGGATGTCCTTGGATTACACAGTATGACTTCTGGAGAGAACTATATTACTTCCATAAGTATGTAGGTGTAAGCAATGCCTATGCGATTTATTGTGCGACATTACAGGCGGCTAGAATGGCTGGTATTGACGATGAGACAGGTTCTATTGAAGTAGGTAAATCAGCCGATATGATTGTGATGAAAGAGAACCCATTAGAGAATCTACTTTCATTAAGACATATTGAATCTGTGATCATGAGTGGTCATAGAATTGATCATCCTACTAATAAGATCAATGAACAGGTAAAAACTGAATTGGATAAGTTCTTATAATCCCTTCTGACGAAGTTTTTTTGAGTATTTACACACAATATATATGAGTTCACTACTATTTATGTGTATGAGAAAAAAGCGATTATTAAGTAATAATATAGTTGTAGTAGAAGAGGTATTTCCCTTGTTGATATAATGAAATAGAGGAGGGAAGCTCATGAAAAAATTAATCACATGTCTTGTGACTATTGCTTTGTGTCTGTTCCCATCCACGACATCAAGTTATTCACAAGAGAACTGGGTAGGTTCTTGGTCTACAAGTCCTGTAGAGTTTAGTGTCCAGAAATTCTTTGGGAATCGTTTTAAGGATTTTGGATTACATCACCTCACATTCAGAACTGTGATTAAACCTACATTAACGGGTGAAACAGTACGTCTTACATTCTCTAATACATATGGAACAGGTCCAATGACTATTGATGCTGTCACTATTGCGAAGACAATAAGTAAACAGCGTATTAAAGTCCATACTAAGAAGTATGTGACTTTTAATGGGAGTAAGAAAGTGACTCTTAGAAAGGGAGAAACGATTCATTCAGATCCATTAAATTATCATGTAGATGCATTAGAACCAATGACTGTTTCTATGTATATGAAAAATACAGAACAGTTAAAAACATTTGGTTTAATTGGGGGTACAACTTATATTAGTTCAGGTAATCAGGTCAATCTTCCTGCAACAACAGGTGTACCGATGGTATTAAATGGAAGTTTTGGGGAATATGATGTAATTCCATTATTCACAGGTTTAGATGTAGATAGACCAGATGCATCATCCACTGTCATTATTGGAGACTCCACACTAGCAAATGATATTCCTATACTTTATTCTACAAAGCAGCATCTAGCTAATGTGCATAATGTAGGTGTCTTACAGCAGGCTATTAAGGGTAATCGACTATGTGCTGATGGAGCAGGTAGACTTGGTATGGCTTATGGTGAATCAATGTTGAAGAGATATGAGAGAGATGCTTTAAATCAGCCAGGAGTAAAGAATATTATTATCAAGGTAGGATGTAATGATATTATTCATCCTAATTGTAAGAGTATGATGGGGATTGCACCTAAAGTAACAACTAAAGAGATGATTGATGCTTATAAGGTACTTATTAGAAAAGCACATCGTAGAAATATTAAAGTCTATTTAGTGACACGTTCTGCTTGGAAAGGTTATACACGTAATATATTAAATAAGGGTGATGACATTGAGTGGACACTTGAAATAGATCAGATGAGAAAAGATATTAATGCATGGATTAAGACAAATCCTGCAGATGGATACATTGATCTAGATGATTTATGTCAGGATGAAGACTGTACAGAGTTAAGAAGTGAGTATGTAACAGATGGGGTTCATTTCACATTAGAAGGACAAAAAGCAGTAGTAGAAAAATTACCAGTAAGATTATAGAGGATAATAAGATGAATTCTAAGAAAAAGATGATTGGAAGTATTATTGCAGTTTTATGTATTTGTGTGATGGCTGTATTTGTATTCCCTAGTCCTAATGCATATTTACTAAAAGTTGATGTAAGTGGTGAAAAGAAGACAGGTTATTCTTTATATAAGTCTACTTCTATTTCATCTAAGATGAAGAGACTTGAGTTTAGTACACAATTACCAGAAGGTGTGACAAAGTATGATGAAAGTAAAGCACGTTATGGATCACCTAGTTATAATCTAGTATTAAACGGAACGACATATCGCTTCTATAGACTTGCGAGAGATACAGATGTTCTTGTAACTAAGACAGGTAATAAGTCTAAGGAATATGCACGTATGGATAGAGAGACATATCAGAAGGTTGCATCTGCCAGTAGTTATGTTGAATATGATTATTTAGATTATTGGAATTAAGAGAAAGAGGATTGACTCTATAATAGAATCAATCCTCTTTTTGTCTGTTGATAAAAGCATTTATGCTAAATCCATCTGGATATAATTTATGTAGTTTATCTAGGTTACCTTGTAAGATAGTATCTAAAGGAACATCTAATGCAGTAGTAGCTTCGGCAAGATCCAGGCTATATTATCTAATTCTTTAATAAGATGATCTTTGTCCCTACATCAATATCCCACAACACTATTAATAAGTATATCGTTCTTATTCAGTTTAAGGATTCAGCGTTCTTAACGCTTATTTTTGTATTCATTGTAGTAAAGAAAAAGCCCTGAATAAATCAGGACTTTAAGTGTTGAATTAATTATTTGCTAGCTTCTTCAATAGCAACTGCAACTGCAACAGTAGCACCTACCATTGGGTTGTTACCCATACCGATTAAGCCCATCATTTCAACGTGAGCTGGTACTGATGAAGAACCTGCGAACTGAGCATCACTATGCATACGACCCATAGTATCAGTCATACCATATGATGCTGGTCCTGCAGCCATGTTATCTGGATGTAATGTACGACCAGTTCCTCCTCCTGAAGCAACTGAGAAGTATTTCTTACCCTGCTCGATACATTCTTTCTTATATGTACCTGCAACTGGATGCTGGAAACGAGTTGGGTTAGTAGAGTTACCAGTGATTGATACATCTACACCTTCCTTATGCATGATAGCTACACCTTCACGTACGTCATCTGCACCATAGCAGTTAACCTTAGCTCTGTCACCATCTGAATAAGCAGTTCTAGATAATTCTTTAACCTCACCTGTGAAATAATCGAACTGAGTTTCAACATATGTGAAACCATTGATTCTTGAGATGATCTTAGCAGCATCTTTACCTAAACCATTTAAGATAACTCTTAAAGGATGCTTACGAACTTTGTTAGCGTTTAATGCAATCTTGATTGCACCTTCAGCAGCTGCGAATGATTCATGTCCAGCTAAGAAAGCGAAACACTGAGTTTCTTCATCAAGAAGTCTTGAACCTAAGTTACCATGACCTAAACCTACTTTACGATCATCAGCAACTGATCCAGGAATACAGAATGACTGTAAACCAATACCGATTGTCTTAGCAGCATCAGCAGCCTTAACGTCACCTTTCTTGATTGCGATTGCAGCACCTACAGTGTAAGCCCAGCAAGCATTTTCGAAGCAGATAGGCTGAGTAGATTTAACGATGTTATAAACATCAATACCTTTATCATCACAGATCTTCTTAGCTTCTTCGATATCTTTGATACCATATTCGTTTAAAGTTTTATTGATCTGGTTGATTCTTCTTTCATAACCTTCAAATGTAATAGCCATTGTTCTACCTCCTAATTATTCCTTTCTTGGATCGATGTACTTAGCAGCATCAGCAAAACGTCCATAAGAACCTGTTGCCTTCTTAACAGCTTCATTAGCATCTTCTCCAGCTTTGATCATGTCCATCATTCTTCCAAGATTTACGAATTCGTAACCGATGATCTGGTCATCATTATCTAAAGCAACTCTAGTAATGTAACCTTCAGTTAATTCGAGGTAACGAGGACCTTTCTTCTTAGTAGCATAAGATGTACCTACCATTGATCTTAAACCTTTACCTAAGTCTTCAAGACCAGCACCAACTACTAAACCACCTTCTGAGAAAGC
>OMGM01000922.1_pt1 | contig 12674 bp, 9 predicted proteins | sample 1645851 | NCBI WGS metagenome assembly OMGM01 (sample SAMEA103958126, study PRJEB25191) | human gut metagenome | reverse complement strand
TCAGCAAACAGTGCTTTTAATTATTTGCACTGTCTACTGGGAGGTCATCATATCAATTACGTTAAGTCTTTTTTTTAATGATATATGGCTTTCTTTTTCAAATTTAGATACTCTCTTTTCTTATCCTGTTTTTATGATAGAATAAGGGGGAGAAAAGGGTGGGATGTAGACATGCAAAGAGAATCAATTCGTATGTATGCTTATGCGATTGATTTTGATTTAATCAAAGTTGATTTATCATTAAATTATTATAACGGAATTTCAAGTCAGTATTATTTAAAGAATTTAGATACAAGTGAAGTTAAGATACTTAAAGGCGAAGCGACTGAGAAAGAAAATGGATTCCAGTCGTATCTTTTGCATACAGACTTTTCTGTAGGTACAAGATATAAAGTGTTTGATAATTATGGTTTAGCTTGTTTTTTAGATTTTAGTCAGCTTTCTATGAGTAAAGATTTTGATGATCATTTTTATTATGATGGTGATGATTTAGGCAGTCATTATACAAAAGAAAAAACGACATTCAAGGTCTGGTCACCTCTTTCTACGGAAGTTGTATTAAAAATCTGGAAAGATGAAGACCTTCATTATTATCCTTTAGAAAGAGGAGATAAGGGTGTCTATAGTACAACTATTAAGAAAGATCTAGATGGTTATGAATATGTTTATATTATTGGAATGAATGAACAATCAATAGAAACAGCTGATCCATATGCTTATTCTTGTACAGCTAATATGCATAGTTCAGTAGTCATTGATTTGGATAAAGTTAGAAGAGTAGATTATCCTTTGACAGAACTAAAACATACGACAGATGCAGTTATTTATGAAGTAGGTGTCAGAGACTTCTCTGTTGATAAATATGGACAGATTACACATAAAGGCAAGTTCTTAGGATTCTGTGAAGAAGGTACAGTGACTAAGAATGGTTTTTCATCAGGTATGGACTATTTAGATATGCTTGGTGTCACACATGTACAGCTTTTACCAATCAATGATTATGCAACAGTAGATGAAGATCATCCAGATTTACTTTATAACTGGGGTTATGATCCAGCACAATATAATGTACCTGAAGGAAGTTATATTACTGATCCAAATGATGGCTATAAGAGAATATTAGAATGTCAGCGTATGGTACGCTGTATTCATAAGCATAATATGAGAGTTATTCTAGATGTAGTCTATAATCATATGCATGATGTGAATAATAATGCATTAGAGAAGACAGTGCCTTATTATTTCTTTAGAAGAGATGAAAATGGGGAGTTATCTAATGGTTCATGGTGTGGTAATGATTTAAATAGTACCGCAAAGATGTGCCGTAAATATATTTTGGATATGTGTAAGAGATGGCAGGTTCTTTATGGTGTAGATGGCTTTAGAATGGATCTCATGGGTATTGTGGATAATGATACAGTGAATATGATTTATGAACAGGGTCATGCTTTAGATTCTTCATTTATGTTATATGGTGAAGGTTGGAATATGGGCACTGCATTACCCGATTCAGAAAAGACAACAATTGAAAATAACCATAAAACACCTCATGTAGGTTTCTTTAATGATCATTTCAGAGATACAGTCAAGGGACCTAATCAGATGGAAGTCAAAGGCTATACATCAGGGGATACTTATAAGACAAATGAAGCCATTATTGCGATGTGTGATTACAATAAGTTCTTATCTATAGAACAGAGCATTAACTATACAGAATGTCATGATAATGCGACTGTATTTGATAAATTTATTATTTCCAATGGACATGAAGATGAATATTGTCGCCAAAAGAGATGTTTATTAACACTTGCGATGACAATTTTTGCGCAAGGGGTTCCTTTTATTCATGCCGGACAGGAATTTTTAGGTACTAAGAATGGTAATCAGAATTCTTATAATGCGGGTGATGCAGTTAATAAACTAGACTGGGAACGTCATGACGAATATATGAATGTTGTTCAGGCTGTAAAGTTCTTTATTGATCTAAGAAAACACAACAAGTGCTTTAGATATTATGACTATGAAGATATGCATCAACATGTATTTATCAACAATATCTACTATCGTATGGTAGAATATCATCTCACTCAGGATGAAGGAGATTATAAAGAATTTAAGATTTACTTTAATCCTTCATATGATGTCATTACTATTGGTATTGAAGATGATTTTAAGATATTATATAGTATGTCAAATGAAAGTATAGAAAATGGACAGCTCAATGTATTTGGTGTATCCATGGTTGTATGTGCAAGATAGGAGATTATAATGAAATTAATTGTTGGATTAGGAAATCCTGGTAAAGAATATGATATGACAAGACATAATACAGGATTTTATTGTTTAGATGTATTAAGTGATGAAATGAATCAATCTATTGATAAAGAGAAATTTAAAGGCTTATATACTAAATTCAAGTATAAGGGTGAAGATGTTATTTTATTAAAACCTCAGACTTATATGAATAATTCTGGTGAATCTGTTGCGGCAGTGATGCAGTTCTTCAAGATTCCAGTAGAAGATCTATTAGTTATTTATGATGATATGGATATGCCTACTGGTAAACTACGTTTAAGAGAAAAAGGCAGTGCAGGTGGACATAATGGGATCAAGAGTATTATTGCTCATGTAGGGACTCAGAACTTCAAGCGTATTCGTGTAGGTATTTCAAAGAATAAGCTTTATAGTGTTGTAGACTGGGTACTTGGACACTACTCTAAAGAAGAAGAAAAGCTTATATCAGAAGGTGCTAAACATGCAGCAGAAGCTGTATTATGTTATTTAGATGATGGTTTTAATAAAGCAATGAATAAATTTAACTAGGTGATTGTTATGGAGAAAATACTGAATCTTTTAAAAGATAATCAGGCCCTAAGAACCTTAGATACAGACAAAGGAACTATTGTCACAAACTCAACTAGCGATGAGGCTTATCTCATTGCTGGTTCTTTTTGGCATCATCCAAGAAAAATCCTGATTATTAAAAATAACCAATATGAGGCATTTAACCTCTATAAAACATTAACTGAACTTGTGAATCAAGTTGTCTATTTTCCTGCAGATGAATCATTACGTGTAGAATCAGTGGCGTATTCTTATGAACTATTGGGAGAAAGAATTAATGCATTATATGCGATGACACAAGATAAACCAATGATCTGTGTTTGTCATATGCATTCAATGACACGTTATGTGACACCTGTAGAACTCTTTAAAAAGAGTATTATAAGTTTAAAGAAGGGGGATACAGTTGATCCTTTAGAATTAAAGAAGAAACTACAGTCTATTGGCTATAAGAATACCCAAAGAGTAGATTCTCCTTTCTATTATTCTAGAAGAGGTGAAGTACTAGATGTTTATACAATTCAGTATGAACATCCAGTACGTATTGAATTCTTTGATGATGAGATAGAAGAAATCTCTTTTTATGATAAAGACTCACAAAGAAGAACAGAAAGAAAAGAATCTATCGATATTCTTCCAGCTACAGATATGATGTATGAGGATGATGGTTTATCACAGGTAGAAGCCTCTATCAAGGCTTTAAAAGAGAAGATGAAGATCAAAGATGAATTCAAGGATGAACTTGAAGAAACATATGCATTAGATATTGAATCACTCAGAGCACATGACTATAGTCCACGTATTTATCAATACTTAAGTTTATTCCCTCAAACTGCCACAATTATAGATTATGCAAGTGATTATACTATTATTACTGCATCTCTTGCTTCTATTCTTGCTTCTTATAAGACTTATATGGAAGAAAATTACCTCTATTATCATGAACTAGAAGAAATAGGACAGATGATCAGAGGAATTAAGCTTATTAATAACCCTCAGGATATCTTAAAACATCCTGATGTTGATTTAGTACGCTTTAGAGAAAATGATAAACAAATCATGTTTATGACTCAGCCTGTGATGATCTCTATGGCTAATGAAAAAGTCTTTATTAGTCAATTAAAGGACTTACTTACATATAATCGTGTCATGATTGGTGTAGATGAAAAGCGTCAGATAGATATATTAATAAACCTATTTACTGATCATGCTATTCCATTTACTCTCACAAGTGCCACAAATAAGATTTATGACGGGGTTAATCTATTTTTAGGACATTTACCTTGTGGAATGAACTTTGTAGAAGAGAAGACTATATTACTCACAAGTCAGGAACTCTTTAAAGTACAAGAAACAAAGAAGAAATATATTAAATACAGAGATGCCACTAAAATCTCAGACTATAATGAATTAAAAGTAGGAGACTATGTTGTTCATGATACAAATGGTATTGGACAATATATGGGTATTGAAACATTAGTTGTAGATGGTGTACATAAGGATTATTTACATATTGCCTATAAAGGAAATGATATTCTTTATGTACCGGTAGAACAGTTCCAGTTAATTAGAAAATATTCATCAAGAGATGGTAAACCACCTCATATTCATGCTTTAGGTTCACCTAAATGGGCTAAAGAAAAAGCAAGAGTCAGACAGAAGGTAGATGGTTTAGCTGATGATCTCATTAACTTATATGCAGAAAGAATGAAACAGCCAGGATTTGCGTTTGAACCTGATGGGGATCTTCAATTAGAGTTTGAAAGTGAATTTGGTTATGAACTCACTCCAGACCAGGCGCAGGCTGTAGAAGAAATCAAGAAGGACATGGAAACACCACGTCCTATGGATAGATTATTATGTGGTGATGTAGGCTTTGGTAAAACAGAAGTGGCTTTAAGAGCCTGTTTTAAAGCCGTTGTGTCTAAGAAACAATGTGCCTTCTTATGTCCTACTACAATTCTTTCAGCACAACATTATCGTACAATGCAGAAGCGTTTTGAGAAGTTCCCTGTAAATATTGCGTTACTCAATCGTTTCACGACTACTAAAGAAAAGAAACAGATATTAGCTGATTTAAAGGAAGGTCATATTGATTTATTAGTCGGTACACATCGTATTTTATCTAAGGATGTTGAGTTCAAGGATCTAGGATTACTCTGTATCGATGAAGAACAACGTTTTGGTGTAAGACAGAAAGAAAAAATCAAGAATTTAAGAAAAACAATAGATGTACTCACTTTAACTGCCACACCTATTCCTCGTACATTACAGATGTCCATCATGGGTATTAGAGGACTCTCACAAATAGAAACACCACCATTAAATAGACTCCCTGTACAGACATATGTCTCAGAAAAGAGCTGGGCATTAATTAAACAGGTTATTGAAAGAGAATTATCACGTAATGGACAGGTTTTCTATTTACATAATAGAACAGAAAACATCTATGAAATAGCCTCTACATTGCAGACACTCTTACCTAATGCCCGTATTGGTGTAGGACATGGTCAGATGGATAAGAATGATCTAGAAGATGTCATGACTGACTTTGTAGAAAAGAAATACGATATTCTTGTATGTACAACTATTATTGAGACAGGTATTGATATACCTAATGCGAACACAATTATTATTGAGAATGCGGATAAGTTTGGTTTAGCACAGCTTTATCAGATTAAAGGTCGTGTAGGAAGAAGTGAACGTATTGCATATGCTTATCTTCTTTATACAAAAGATCGTGCGATGACAGAAGAAGCTCAAAAGAGACTTACAGCTATTAAGGAATTCACACAATTAGGTTCTGGTTATAAGATTGCGATGAGAGATTTATCAATTCGTGGCAGCGGTGATATTCTTGGCGGTGAACAGGCAGGATTTATTGATCAAGTCGGTTTTGATATGTATATGAAGATCTTACAGGATGCGATTGAAGAAAAACAGGGTAAGATTAAAGAGGATGAAACTGTACCATCACGTAATGTACCAGTAGATGGTTATATTCCTGAAGATTATGTAGAAAGTGATATGGAAAAGTTAGAACTATATCAGCGTGTCTATAAAGCCAATGACTTAGAAACATTGAAACGTGTAGAACATGAACTCACTGACCTTTATGGTGTTCTTCCATCACAGGTACGTAATATTGTAGTCAAGAGAAGATTTGATATCCTTTCACATGACCCACTTATTGATGATGTGAAAGATAGCAGCCAGGGACTAGAAATACGTTTCTCTAAAGTCTTCTTAGAAGATTTAGATGGACAGAAGTTCTTTGCATATGTCAATCATATGTTTAAGAAGCCACAAATGAAATATACTGATGGAATGTTGACTATTGTGAGTGGTATGGAACCTTATTATGTTTCAGCATCTACTGAGTTCTTAGATTCAGTTCTGAAACAATATTATAAAACACACACTAGTGTTTAATAAAAAAATAATGTAGAATATGAAAAAAAGGGGGATTACATCAATGAAAATTATTGATTTATTAAACGAAGATAAAGTAACTTTATCTTTTGAAGTATTTCCACCTAAGACAAGCAGTAAATATGAAAATGTCTTAAAGGCTGCAGAAAAGATTGCATCTTTAAATCCAAGTTTCATGTCTGTGACTTATGGTGCAGGTGGAGGAACAAGTGCACATACTGTTGCACTTGCGAAAGATATTCATGAAAAATATGGTGTTGAAGTCATGGCTCATTTGACATGTGTTTCTTCTACAAGAGAACATGTGGAGTCTATGGTTGAACAGTTTAAAGAAAATGGTATTGAAAACATCATGGCATTAAGAGGAGATATTCCTAAGGATGGTCAAGTGGGAGAAGACTACCAGTATGCCTGTCAGTTAATCAAGGAACTTAAAGAGAAAGGTGATTTCTGTATTGGGGCAGCATGTTATCCAGAAGGACATGTAGAATCACCTAGCATTAAGGAAGATATCCAGCATCTAAAAGAAAAAGTAGAAGCAGGTGCAGATTTCTTAACAACTCAGATGTTCTTTGACAACAATGTTTTCTATAACTTCTTATATAAAATTAAGGAAGCTGGTATTAATGTACCTGTAGTCGCTGGTATTATGCCTATTACTAATGCGAAACAGGTCGGCCGTGCTGTACAGATGTCAGGTACATCTATTATTCCTTATCATTTTAAGATGATGGTGGATGCATTTGGTGATAATCCTGAAATCATGAAGCAGGCTGGTATTATTTATGCATCTGAACAGATTATTGATTTAATTGCGAATGGTGTAAAACATATTCATGTTTATACAATGAATAAACCAGACATCGCCGAAGGCATCATGAACAATATTTCGGAGATTCTTAAATGATAGAAATCAATCGTAAAGAAGCTTTACGATACTTAGGATACCGTCAATCCATTGAAGGTGATCTTACTGAAATCAATAGTGCACTTGATCATTGTATAGAAGTACTACAAAAAACAGCTGTACCACGTCATATTGTGAAAAGATTTCCTCTCACAATAGAGAATCATACAATCACAATTGGTGATATGGTGATACATAGTAAAAACTTAGAGAGTAACTTAAAAGGCTGTCATGCAGTTTATCTCTTTGCGGCTACTATAGGTATAGAAGTCGATCGTTTGATTAAACGTACAGAACTTACTAAAATGAGTGATGCAGTGATCTATCAGGCAGCAGGAGCTGCTATGATAGAAGCTTATTGTGATGAAGTGAATGAAGAACTTAATCAGGAGGCATATAAGAATAATGAATTCTTAAAGCCACGCTTTTCACCTGGTTATGGAGATCTTGCATTAGATCATCAGAAAGATTTTATGCGTATATTACAGATGGATAAGATTGGTATCAGTTTATTAGAAAGTCTCTTAATGGTCCCATCCAAATCAGTGACGGCGATCATTGGTATTACACATCATGCACAGCCTCGTCATACGAAGGATTGTGCCAATTGTCCTGCACAATGTGAATTCAGGAGGATGGATTAATGGGATTTAAAGAAAGACTTACAAAAGAATGGTTATTCTGGGATGGTGGTACTGGTTCAGTACTTCAAAGCTGGGGTTTACAAGCTGGTGAACTACCTGAAACATGGAATATCAACCATCCAGAAAAGATTGTTGAATTAAATAAAGGCTATCTAGAAGCAGGATGTGATATTATCAACACCAATACATTTGGTGCCAATAGATTAAAATATCCAGATAATCTAGAAGAAATAGTCACAAAAGCAGTAGAACATGCAAAAAAGGCAAGAGAACTTACAGGACGCGGGGATGCCCTGATTGCGCTTGATTTAGGACCTACAGGTAAACTTTTAGAACCACTAGGAGATTTATCATTTGATGATGCAGTGGATATTTATGCTGAAGTCATTGAGTATGGAACTAAAGCGGGTGCTGATGTCATCCTTATTGAAACAATGCAGGATAGCTATGAATTAAAAGCTGCAGTACTAGCCGCTAAGGAACATTCACATTTACCAGTATGTGCCACTGTTGTATTTGATGAAAAAGGTAAGATGTTGACAGGTGGTACACCTGAATCAGTAGTTGCCTTACTTGAAGGGTTACATATTGATGCATTGGGTATTAACTGTTCATTAGGTCCAACACAAATTAAACCTTTTGTAGAAAGAATGATTAAAGTTTCTTCTACACCTATTATTGTGACACCTAATGCTGGTTTACCTCAGACTGATGATGAAGGTCATACATATTATGATATGAATGCAGATGAATTCGCATCAGAGATGAAAGAGATTGCCTCATTGAATGTGCATGTACTAGGAGGATGTTGTGGAACTACACCAGAATATCTCTCAAAAACAATAGAATTAGTGAAAGATCTGCCTATTGAACCACCTGTAAAGAAGAATATCTCTGTTGTGACTTCTTTCTCACAGGCTGTAGAAATAGGTCCTAAACCAGTTATTATTGGGGAACGTATTAACCCAACTGGTAAGAAGAAATTCAAACAGGCCTTACGTGATGGAGATATTAACTATATCTTATCTGAAGGTTTAAAACAGGAAGATGCAGGGGCACATATTCTAGATGTCAATGTAGGTCTACCAGAAATTGATGAACCTAAGATGATGGTAGAAGTCATGAAGAAGTTACAATCTGTCATTGCATTGCCATTACAGATTGATACATCAGATCCAATCGCCTTAGAAGCAGCCTTAAGACACTATAACGGTAAGGCTATGATAAACTCAGTTAATGGTAAACAGGAATCCATGGATGCTGTTTTCCCATTAGTAAAGAAATATGGTGGTGTGGTTGTAGGACTTGCCTTAGATGAAGAAGGTATTCCAGATAATGCGGCAGATCGTATTCGTATTGCAAAGAAGATCTATAAAGAAGCAAGTAAATACGGTATTGAACCTAAGGATATCGTAATCGATGGACTCGCTATGACTATTTCATCAGATCCTACTTCTGCCATTGCGACATTAGAAACATTACGTATTATTAGAGATGAATTACATGGACATTCTATTCTAGGTGTTTCTAATATCTCTTTTGGTCTTCCACAAAGACCAATCATTAATGCGAACTTCTTTACTATGGCGATGCAGTCAGGACTCAGCTGTGCAATCATCAATCCTTCATCAGAAGCAATGATGAAATCATATCGTGCCTATCTTGCCTTAAGTGGGCTTGATACAAACTTTACAGAATATATTAGTGCCTATGGTAATAGTGCACCAGCTCCTGTAAAGAGTGAAGCGGTTGATATGTCTTTATATGAAAGTATCAAGCGTGGTATGAGTGAAAATGCAGGTAAAGCCACTCAAAAACAGCTTGAAACTAAAGAAGGATTAGAAATTATTAATGACGAACTAATTCCTGCCCTTGATGAAGTAGGGAAAGGCTTTGAAAAAGGCACTATCTTCTTACCTCAGTTATTAATGAGTGCTGAAGCAGCTAAGGCTGCATTTGCAGTTATTAAAGACTCTATGGCAGGCAAACCGAGAGAAATGAAAGGAAAAATCATCATTGCGACAGTCAAAGGTGATATTCATGATATTGGAAAGAATATCGTGAAGGTTATGTTAGAAAACTATGACTATGATGTCATTGATCTTGGTAAAGATGTACCACCTGAACTAATTGTGGATACTGCAATAAAAGAAGATGTAAAACTAGTAGGACTCAGTGCTTTAATGACAACAACAGTAGTGAGTATGGAAGATACTATAAAACTATTGAAGGAAAAGAAGCCTGATACACTAACAGTTGTAGGTGGAGCCGTTATGACTCAGGAATATGCAGATCGTATCGGTGCAGATTGTTATGCGAAAGACGCAATGGAAACAGTGCGTTTTGCGGATAAAGTATTTGGAGGAGAATAGAAATGAAAAGAATATTTACAGTATTAACTTCTATCGCATTAACTTTTGCGTTATCATTCTCAGCAGCTTTTGCGAATGATGATGCATTAATGAAATCACAAAATTATTTAAAGACTATTACTTTAGATAGTCCTGATGCAGTTATTGCGTATGAAGCTACAGGTATGGAAGCTGATTATAAGGCTGATGCTTTATTGAATAACTTCAAGGAAACAGATTATGTTACTGCCTCTTATGGTGATTTAGCTAAGTCTATTATCGCAATTTCTTTATTAGGTGAAAATCCAAAAGATTTCAATAATACTAACTTAGTAGAAATCCTAGAAAATAGAGTACAGGAAGATGGTACTCTTACAAATGATGTAAATGGTGGATGTGGGGCTACTATTTGGACATTAATGGCTTTAGAAACAGTAAACTCACCTAAGGTAAAAGCTGTTGCAGATAAGTTATCAACTACGGCTATGGATAATGGTGCTTACTGGTATGAATATCAGGGACAGAATGCAGATCTAGATACAACTGGATGGGCTATGGAAGCATTAAGTGTTGCAGGACGTTCTACTTATGATGCAGCTATCTCAAAAGCATATACTTTTGTACAGTATAAGTTAAATAGTGCAGATGGTTCTTATGATATTGGCTGGGGTGGAAATGCGGATACTCAGTCTTGTGTATTAGAAGGATTATCTACTGCAGGTTATACATTAGATACAAATGCGTATAATTATCTTCTTTCTTATCAGAATGAAGATGGTACATTCAATGCATTAAACTATAGTACAGGTCAGTTAGAACCTAACGCTTATGCATCAGTAGAAGGTGCAAGAGCACTTGGTGTGATCAATAACGGAAGTTTTGTATTAAGGGCTAGAAGAGACTATACAGAGACTACTACACCAGTAGTGACTGAACCAGAAACACCTACAACACCTACAAAACCTAGTACAACTACACCAGCTGTAAAGCCAGAAACAACTACAACTGAACCAAAGAAGGAAACAGTAAAAGTAGTTAATACAGGTGATAACACAAATGTGATGGCATATGTAGTGGCAGCTATCGCAGCTGTTGGTGTGATCGTATTAGTTATTAAAAGTAAAAAGAAATAATGAAGAAATTCACAACTAAACAATTAGCGATTGCCTTTGTCGCAATCGCTTTTGTCTTTATATTTGGCTTTACAGCTTATCGTGGTATAACTGGACAATTCCAGTCTCAGCCTACTATTAGTAATGAAGTAAAAAGTAGCATAAAGAAGAAAGATATTTCTAAAAAAGAAGAGACAAAACAAATAGAGTCACAAGAAGAATCGAAGAAGACTGATATAAAATCATCTGATTCTTCTAGTAAACAAGAGACAAAGAAGCAGGAAACAAAGAAAAAAGAGACAAAATCCTCTTCTAGTAAACAAGAGGCTAAGAAGCAGGAAACAAAGAAAACAGAAACAAAATCTTCTTTTACTAAACAAGAGACAAAGAAGATAGAAACAAATAATTCTTCTAGTAAACAAGAAACCTCTGCGCCTCAACAGGTAGAACCACCTAAACAGGAAACACCTATAAAACAAACTGTTTCAGTACAGGTGATTGGAGTAAATAGCACAATGATGCGGGGAAATATAGAAGTGAATAGTTCTTCTACAGCTTATAGTGTATTAAGAGAACTTGCGAAACAGAATGGTAAGAGTATCTCTACAAAAGGGTTTGGTTCTACTGTTTATGTATCAGGTATAGATGGATTAAAGGAATTTGATCATGGACCAAGTTCTGGATGGATGTATAAGGTGAATGGTACACCACCAAATATTGGGGCAGGAGCTTATAGGTTAAAAGCAGGAGATCAAGTCATCTGGTATTATGTCAACATTGAACAATAAGACAAGAGAAATATGTTTGATAGGTATTCTCTCTGCAGTCAATATTGCCTCTAGAGTAGCCTTACAGGCACTTCCTAACTTTAAACCTGTTACATCTATCATTATTATATCTGTACTCTTATTTGGCTTATCATTTGGAATAAAACTCACAGTAGTAACAACTATTGCATCCAATATGATTCTAGGTATGGGAACGTGGACAATCTTTCAGATTCTCTCATGGGTAGTCATCTGTTTATTCACTCAATGTATCAGTGATTTTTATAAGAAAATAAACAAAGAACCCCCATTACTTCTTATGGCTCTCTATGCCTTTTTAATGGGTTATGTCTTTGGATTTGTCGTTTCACTCGAACAATTAATTATTGGTGGTCCTGTCTGGTTTGGTATCTATTATGCCCAGGGGCTCTTATTTGATACATTCCATGCAGTAGGTAATTTTGTCTTTTATTTACTTTGTGCACCTATACTTATGCGTTTATTTAAACAGGAAATGTCTCAATATACAAAAGACTATTACAAGTGATTCATCATGAATCACTTCAGATTGTTGACAAATTAGATGAAAATATCAATTGGGCTATCCCAAATTGGTA
>OMGM01000921.1_pt1 | contig 12679 bp, 9 predicted proteins | sample 1645851 | NCBI WGS metagenome assembly OMGM01 (sample SAMEA103958126, study PRJEB25191) | human gut metagenome | reverse complement strand
GTTTGTGGCAGAATTGGTAATTGCAACGGTAGAATAGGGGAACTGAGTAAATAGCAAAGGAGTAATTCCCATTTTTCCTTCCAGTTCTGCCCGATAGATTTCTGTACCTTGCACTTGGTTGACGCCCATTCCGTCGCCAATAAAGTAGAATACATATTTAGCTTGTTGCGCATAGCTCCAGCAGATGGATAAGGCTAACAAAAGTAATAAAGATGAAAGTTTTTTCATAATATTTATTTTTAGTGATTTGTTTGAATTCTTTTTATTTCTCGTTACGTAGTGAGTGATGTCCGTCGATTGGGAATGGTTTACCACTCCATGCTTTCTGGGAAGTCCACTCTGCTGCTTGATCACTCCAGAAGGGATGGGTAACAGGCAGAGCTAATGGCATAAATACCAATGCAGTCATATAGAGACTACCATTATTGGTGTAGTAGTTAGCCAGTTCTGGCTGGTGTCCGGCAAAACCCAGCCTGAGGAAATTTTTATCATCGAAATTTCCTTCTATACTAAACATATTCCGCATAACTGTACTCAGTGCACTACGCACCTGCCCGTTACTTAGCCCTTCTGGTAATCCATATTTCCAGCTAGCTAATGCCAACGTCTGGAAAGCTCCCATGCGATATATCACTGAACGTCCGAAGGCAGGATAAGTTCCTTCCGGTGAAATCAGGCGTTCGATGAAAACATTGAACCGTTGCATACGGATAATCATCCAGCTTACCTTCCAACAGCTGGTAACCATGTGTTGCATAAATTTTGCCGTTTTCTTCGTAAATCAGTTTATACGAAAGCAGCTGATTTTTGCCAATGCGTTTTAAAGGCATCAATTTCTTCTTCGGTTAAAATGCGGTTAATTTTTTCCTGGTCATAACTGTTGTTAGATGAAGCAACAATTAATTCTTTAACCTGAAAGCTCTCCGCCCTGCGGGTAGTGCCGCCAACACGCAGATAAGTACCATTTGTTAGCCCTTGGCTTTTAAGGTAATACGGGCACTGCATACCGGCAGGTATATCAACAATAATAATATATTTACCGTTAAAATCCTGCACACTTAAATTAGGTATTATCCTCGGTTCGCAGCTGTCAAAAATAGCATTGGTAATGGCATCCATTTTGGCAAAAACTTCATCTTTGTTAAAAGCAACAACTTCCCAGGTGCCGTCTTTAACGCCAAAAACAAGCCTGCCGCCGCTGCCATTGGCAAAAGCCACAACCGTCCGCATATAAGTTTCGCTTTTGGGCGAAATATCAACCTTATATTCTATATTCTCTTTTTCTCCGGTTAAAATTTCCTCTATTGTCATAATTTACCTCGCGTAAAACGGCAGTTATATTTTTGCCAGCACCTGGTATTTTTTACCGTCAGCAGCAGTCTGCACCTTTTCGTAATTAACCTTTACGCCGTCGTCAAGGTCAAGTTCAATGCGCGCTAAAGCCAAATGGCTGATTTTTTCATCGTAATCGCGGCATTCCTTAAGCTGCTTTTGCAGTTTTTCTTTGCGTTTTTCTGCCGTGGCAACTTCACGGGCATTAGTGCCATTTTCGATAGTATACTGCAAACGTTCCATTTCACTTTCGTAAATGCGCTGCATTTTATGCAGGTAATCCGCACGCAAATTGCCAATGGTATCGGCGTTATAACGGTGCTGGTAAATAAGCGCCTTAAACCCGTTTTGCTTGCCACTATCGAACAGCCAGTAAATGGGGCGCTTTTTATAAGTTTTAATATGGTCTTTAATAAAATCGGTTAAAAAGTAATTGCGGATAACTTCTCGGCTGCTGCCTTTATTGCCAAGGGCATCAGCAACAAATTTAAGGTTTTCTTCGTATTTTTCCGTGCCGAAAACCTTTTTAAGCCATGCACCAAAAAGTTCGGCAATGTCATCTTTGGCATAGGCTTCATCGGTAATTAAAATGCAGTTATCCTCATCGGGCGTAAAGGTTTGGTATTTGCTGGCGTCCCATTCGCCGCCGGCGTAGGCAATGCCTTCAGCATCCAGCGAATAACGCCCAAACATACAGCCCACAGCGTAAGATATTAACGATTTTACAACATCCTGCTTAGTAAGCACGTAGTTATTGCCCTTCATGCTTTCGGGTATATCTTCTTTGCTGTTATAAATGCGGGCAACAGTTACATCCTTATCGGCAACATCTGGCGTAAGTTCATTCTGTAAGCCGTAAATATCAATAAAGATGCGGTTCAATTCTTCTTCGTTAGCTTTAAGCTGCGTAAAACGCTCGTTACATTCGCCCTGCCACAGCATAAAGCATAACTCCAGCGGGCAACTTACTTTAGGGTGATAACCATAGTAATAATCCATAGTTGCAGCAATAGCAGTAGCATCCCATAAATCGCGTGCCCATTTAACCAGCGGATGCTCCTTAAAATCCCACGAAGTTTCAAAAGAATCCCAGTCGGATTTGGAGAAATTTATTGAGCAATTTACAATCTGAATTATATTTTTTTGTAATTGTGTATCATTTATTTTTATAATTGGAATAGATGAAATATGATTTTCATTAAAATTAAGCGTTGGAGAAATTATGTTTAAAATTAAATTATTTACTTTGGAATTTAAAACCCCCAATAAATATTCACAGTTTATAGATTTGTCTATTATAAATAAAGAACCACCTGCACCATCAAATAAGTAGTAATCTTCAAATATACGAAATCCTGTTCCAGCACTTGATATTTTTGTCCATGCTATAAAAGGTTTAAAATAAAAATCTCTATTTCTAAGTAATGCTCCATTTGAAATCAAAGTATCTCCATCATTTGACCAATCAACAAGATATTCCTTATTTCCAGACCATTTGCGATAATTTCCGCCTTTATTATATCTTACCCATTTTATTATATTCACTTCATACCATAACTTTGTAAACCTATCTACATCACATGTTGACATACCTTGAGAAGCTTTAGCATAATGATTTAAAAATACTCCTTTATTAAAATCTTCTAATAATTTCGCACTCACCCAATACGCAATCGGCGAGCCGGGAATTTGGGAGAAGTTGGCTTGCTGGGCTTCGTAAAAATATCCGCAATCAGGGTTCGCAATAGCTTCTAAAACCTTTTGGCATTGTACCTGCATACCGCCTTTAAAATCAGAAAGGCGGAAGCAAAGTGACGCCGTTTGGTTTTGGCAATTTTGCAACACAAAAGTACAAATAGGCACTGTTGCTTCTTCAAAAGCGGAATATTCCATTTGTATAAGCGTTATTATTGATTTATTACTGATAATATATTGACGGAGTTTTTCGTAAGTTTTTATAAACATCCAAACAAATGGCGTCATAAAACCCGTATATCCGTTAGGTTTACAAAAGCCAAAGTTACGGTAAATAAATACGCTGAACAAGTCTCCGGCATAATCTTTATAATATTTATTAACAAAAGTTTTTAAACGGCTGTTATATTTGTTTAAATATGGAGGATTTGTACAAACAACAGCATATTTTTGAGATAATAAACGTTTAAAATTCCAATCGTTTAAAAGTTCTTCATAATTTTCGGCAAATAAAACTATATTTTCCGGCTCTTGGGGTTTTTCTTCTAAATCATCAATTTGCACTAAAGAGCCAAATTCTAAAAGTTCAGCTTCTTTTTGAGGATAGTAAAGCTGCGGCGTAATATTGCGGTTAAAGAAACGCCTATCGTAACTGCGTGCTTTCATCATAACGGCAAAATACGCAAGTTGGGAGCAACGTTTATCAACATCAAGCCCAAAAAGGTTATGCCTTAAAATCTCCGTTACAGCATCGCGCTCAGTATAACCACATTCTTTATAAATTTCCATTAGTACGTCAAAAGCATAAACAAGTATATGCCCACTGCCCATACACGGGTCAAAAAAGGTTAAGTCCTGCGGTTTAACCGGGTCGTTAATGTAAGTAATATGACCGGATTTTGGCAAAACAAAATATTTAAGTTTTTGTTGCAATATGCTTTCAGGGTGGCGTTCAATCCAATAACGACCAAGTGAATTATCTACCATATATTTTACAACCCAGTCAGTTGTAAAAAGCTGCGTTGCTGCCGGTATGTTTTCTTTACTGATAACTCCTTTATAAATATTTACTATTTCATCATGTTTTTCGGAAATATAATACTGGTACAGCCATCCGATTATTTCAATCTGGCTATCGTCAATATTATTTTCTGTTGTCATCAAAAAATCTTCTTCAGGTATATCGTTTATCAGGCGGCGTACTACACCGTCGTTATCGGTTACGGATAAATTAAGCAAAAGTTCGGTGTAGTCGCTGGTTTTTTCAAAAAGAAACGGCAAAATTTTATTAAGGGCATTACATTGTTTAACAAACAAAAGGCGGAAAAGGTCATCCAATTTATTTTCGCTTTTCAGCTGTGCAATTTGCTGTGTTTCCGCATCGGTAAACTGCAAACCGGCGTCAAACGGCGCAGCGGCAATATCAGGTTCAACTTTATCTTTATTGCCTTCTGCCGAAAGCACGCGTATGCGCCCCGGCAGGTAATCGTTAACTTCCATAAAACGGATGGCAATTAAACGGTTAAACCAAGTGTAAGCAACTTCTTCCATAATAAAGTTATAGGCTGTTTGGTAATCGCTATCCGCAGCTTTGGCGTTAATGGCATCCACCAGGCTGCGGCGCTGGCTAATGGCATTGCCGGTAATTTTGCAGGGTTCGGCTAAGCCAATATCATAAAATTCTATATCCCTGCCGGATTGCGGCAATGCTTTAGCAATGCCATCTTTTGTTATGCCAAGGGCAACAGCTTTATTTTTTACATCTTCGATAAGTTTGTTGCGTGCCCACACGGCAAAATTTTTAACAGCCGTTTTGTTCATTATGGTAATGCTCCTTTAAAGGTTAAAATTCTATGTTTACAATGTCGCTGGTTTCAAGCTCTTTTAACAGTGCCTGACGCAGCTGTTCCAGGTATTTATCTACGTCTTCAGCTGTTTGGAGCCGCCACGATGAGGTATGCGCCATACGTTTAATGCTTACGTTTTTGGTTTTAGGCACATTATATTTAGCAGGCGGTTCGGCGGCAATATGCCCTTGCGGCGGTGTTGCTTTATTACCGGCGTTCTTTTCTTTATTTTGCTTTTCTAACTCCTGCTGTTTTTGCCGTTCTAATTCAGCATCCAAATTGACCATTGCGTCAAGCAGGCGCATTTTTAAAGCGTTGGCTTTATCGGCAAAACCGCGCAGGTTAGATATGTTGTTGCAATGTGCCGCACCGTCACTCAGTTCCGCAAAGCGTGCTGCATAACTGTTGTAATATTTATCTTTATAAGGTTTGGCGGCAAGCACTTCCAACACTCTGGCTTTATCGTCTTCAATGCTGTTTTGCACGGGTTTGCTTTCCTGCGTTAAAAGCTCATCGTATAAGTTTCTAAAACTGTCAATAAGTTCCGGCAGGTACATTATATCCGCATAAGGCTCTGCTTTACAGGTTATTTTGCGTATTTCGGTTACAACGTTTTCCAATTCGCTATCGGCAATGTAGGCTTTGCTATCGTCATAAATTGCTAACATCTCAAGCGCGGTTGTAAAAATGGGGCACTGTGTGCCTGTAAAAAAGTTTTTAACGCGTTCATAATCTTCGGCAAAATCCATAAAATCATCATAACGCGCAGAAACTTCGGCAAAAAATTCTACCGGTTCTTTATACATTGCAACATGTTGTAAAAGGTTTTTACCTGTTTCCAGTATTTTTTGCCCGGGGTAGGCGTAATTTTGATATTGCAGCAGCAATCCGTTAATATAGTTAATAGTGCCATCACTGCCTGCTTTAAAATCTTTCATTAAAGTGTCTTCGTCGTTATCGGCAGGCAGGGAATATTTTAATTCTTTCATTATGTCGCGCACGTTTTTAATATTTTTTGGTGCTACATGCGGACGTACTTTAAGCGAAAGTTTTTCAAGGTTTATTTTTTTTGTGATAAAATCAATAATTTGTTGGTTACTACATTCCTGCGCGTTAACAAGTGCATCATTAATAAACAAGTTAATATCACCGCGTTTAAATAAACGTGCTACCAGCCAAAAGATATCGTCTTCTATAAAACCGTATGGGGCTTTCATAAAACGGTCTTTTAAGGTTTTCATAGTTGTTTTAATATGACGGCCGGTATTATCGTCTATAAAGCCAAACATATCATTTAACGCCTGCGCATTGGGTTCCGTTTCGCCATTAAGCGCTAATTTTTGATTATTAGTGCCCTGCATGGTTTTGCGCAAATCGTTATCGTCCATAGGCGTATCAATATAATTAAGCTTAAAATAAACTTTTTTTACAAGCTGTTCAAGCGCATCGTTAATTTTATCGCTAGGGGCTTTTACCTGATTTTTAATAACGTCGCCGTTAACAAAAATTACAGCATTTTTTAAGCTTTCTGTTAAATACAATCTTGCATTATTATTACGTTCATTCTTTTCGTTTTGTTTGGCTGCAATAACATCTTTAAAGCGGTCCTGGTCCGCAGCGGCGTTAAAACGCAAAAAGCGTTCTATTTTTAAGCCATCGCGCAATTCTGCCAAAAAGGTATCATCATCAGGTAACAAAACAATAACTTTATTTTCTGCCTGGCTTTTGTTTTTTAATACATATTCATCGGTATTTTCATCGCACCACGGCGTTAAAACCTGTACGCCAATATCGCTTGCTTGCGCTGCTTTATATATGCTGTCAACAGCCTGATTTACAGAAAATGAATACCTGTTTTTAAAAGCCGGATAGGTATATTTTCTAATGCTTAAAATATCATCAAAAATCAGCTCGTAAGCTTTACCAATAACTTCTGAGGTTTCAATATTTTGGTTTTTAATTTCCCGGCTGATTTCCTGTTCTTCATCGGAAAGGAAAGTATAGGTATCGCCAAGTTTTTGCACAAGGGTTTGGCTTGTTAAAAGTTTTAAAGCGTTTTCTACTTTTGTTTTAAGTTCCAGGCGGTCATCGTCTATGTTTTCTACCATTAAGCTGGTAATGTTTTCAAGGTTAGGTTTAATTTCTTTAACGTATTTAATCATAAACAATGTTTTTAAAACGTTAATGGCAAATACGTCTTTTTGTTTAGCGGGGTTTATATAAGTGTTATCGTACGCACGGGTAATAACAACGCTGTGTGAACTATCTAAAAAGTTTGCCAGTGCATCGTAAAATTTATGGAAAGGTACAAGCGCGCCGGTTTCTTTATCCATCAGCTGCATGGCAGATTCTTTAAACAGTGCCAGCATAGAGCGTTCGCCTTCGGAAAGATGCTTACCGGAAGCGCCGTGCCTGCGGATAGAAGTTAAAGAGCTTGCCAAAAGGTTAAACTGATAGGGCACAAAAGGATAGACGGCGGCAAAATCATCGGCAGAGGCATAAAGCTTTTTTTCGATACCGTCGTTAAAAACGATAAGGTTTTTTATTATTGTGCTTTTTGCATCGTAAAGCAGCTGTAAAGTTTGTGCAGCCGTTTCTGTTTTATCAAGAATTCTTTTTTTGATAACAGCATCGACATTAGCAGAAGATAGCGACAGGCGTGTTTTAAAACGCCCCTGAATTTTAGAAAAGTCGTTGCCTTTTACCTGTGTAACAGAGTCAATATCCTGCTGGCTGGTAACAATCACCCAGCATTTGCCGTTACATTCTTTACCCAAATCTTCAACAACGGTTTGCAGGTTCAGCATTAGGCTGGTATTATCGCCAATGTATTGGCCAACTTCATCTATTAAAAATACAACGTGATGGTCGCTGTCTTTTTTATCTATGTAAGCTTTTACACGTTTGGCAAAATCTTCAATACTTATTTGATATGGGCTTGTTGTTGTTTCGCACCAGTTGCGGGCAGCTTCTTCGGTTAAAAAATTAATTTTAACCAAAGCTTTTACAACGTTATCTTGTATAAAATAAAAAGCCTGACGGGAATTTTCCCAGGTATCGCCATGAATTTGGGCAAATGCCGCTTTAAATTCGTTAAATTTACCGTTTTCATCAAGGTTGCGCTCCAAATCTGCCAGATGCGGAATAGAGCCATAATAACCCTGCAATTCGTTAAAAACTTTTAAAAATACGGAAACTATTGCTTCTTTATTTTGTTTACTGGTAGCTTCACTTTTGGAATCTATGTTAAACAGAATTACATCGGCAGAGGTATTGGCGGCAAGCTGCATATCGGCAAACACTGTTGCATCGGCTATTTTGTTATCATCTTTAAAATACTGCAAAGCAGTTTTGCCGTTTATGGTTTTATTGGCAAGAAGGTAAGAAAGTATTTTTAAAAAGTGAGATTTACCACTGCCGAAGAAGCCGGAAATCCATACGCCCATACCCGAAGTTTTGCCTTTAATACTTTTTTTATAAGCTGCAAAAAAATCTGCAAAATGCCTTTGCAGTTCGTTGGTTACAACGTATTCATCTAATTCCTGCGCAATATCTGCTGTTTCGTTTTGACCGACGACAATGACACCTTGCAGTTCTCGGTCAATTTTTTTGCGGAACATATCTCTGATTAACATAAATATCCCTCTCTTTTGCTACCTTATAAGTTTAAAAGCGCGGTAATAGTTATCATCTTTTATTTCATTAAATAAAATAAGTTCCTGTTCATTATATGTACCCGGGAAAAATAATATCACCGGAGCGGTTAAAAATTTTTGATGCAGATTGTTTAAAACTTTATGCGAACGTAAAACAGGATAGCATTTGCCTATGCCTGTTAAGAAAACTACTGAATTTTCCGGAGTATTATTTATTATGTAGTTAATAATATAACTGTCATCGTTATTAAATTTCATTGCATTCGCAATGGCGGTAATAAGATGATTAAAACCAGTTTGTGCCTCAAATTCAAAACATTTATTAAGATAATTTTTGCTTTTTAAAAATTCGATAATTATATCGTAAAGGTCAAAAACAACCAGGTTAAAACCATAAATGCTTTTATAATGTTTGGCTTGCTGACGTTCTATAAAAGCGCGTACTTCTAACTCTTTTTCAGGAGGATAATCAAATACCCAATAATTGACTTCGTTAGCTCTGCCGCTATTGCTTCTAAATGAAGGATTTTTTATTATTTCTTCAATTTTATTAAAGCTTTCTGTTAAATCAGGCATTATCTTGCTCCCATTATAGCTTTGGCTATAAGTTCCATATCATGTGTTTCTAACCATTTTTGCAGAGTACTATCAAGTACAGGTTTGTAAAGTGTTTGCGGCATGCCGCCTTTCTTTTTAGTGGCAAGCCCAGCTTCGTAAAGCATTGATTTATAACATCTGCCAAGGCGGTCAAAAGTTGCATCCGTCCAACCAGCAGCCTTATCGTTTTGCTCTTGCTTACGTTTAAAAAAGATACGTATATCGCTATCTGTTAATTTATCATCGCCAAGAATAAATTTATCGCGGATAACTTCATACATAAAATCAAAAAATAAGGTATCGCTTGCCATGACAGCAGCAAGGTTAAACAGTTTTTGCGTTGTTGCATCGCTGTTTAAAAAGAGCGGACAAAAACTCTCATCAAGGCTTTGGATGCGCGCAGTGACAGTGGAACTGATTTGCTTAGCACGTTCTTTGGTTGATGTTGCGAAAATATTATCGTTAATGCTTAGTTGTTTAATATCTTCTTTGTTTTTTCCTTCGTTAAAAAGTTGTACTGCTTTTTTGAATTCTAAGAACCAAAAGGAAAGTTTTACTGCTCCGGCGCTGTATTCTTTGCGAATCATGATATCTTGCCCTTCTTAAGCTTATTTTTTGCGTTTTATCTCAAAATGGATATAAAACTTCATTAAATATTATACCATAAAGGGATAATAACCGCACCGGTATTTGCCTGTACATAAAAATTAAAAGCAGAAACGCAAATGCGTTTCTGCTTTTTTGTTTGCCTTTTAATTTAAGTCATCAGCCTTGGCATGGATTATTTTTAAGCGGCGGCGGGCAGCGCGCAGGTTTTCCGGCACTTCTTCTTCCGGCATATTGCGCGGCACCGAAGTTGTGCCTGCTTTTTCTGCCGTACTGTAATACCAAACCTTATAGTCCAGAGTATCCAGCGTTTGCTGCAGTTTTGCCATTTGTTCCTTAACGCTTTCGCGCTGGCGGATAATCATCTGCAAGCGTTCTTTAATGGTGCTGTCACCGGCAATAACCATTTCGATAAATCGTTTGATATCTTTAATGCCCATGCCGGTATTTTTTAAACAGTCGATAACAAGCAGCCATTCATAGTCGCTGTCCTTAAACATGCGGATGCCGCTTTCGCTGCGCTCCACAAACGGAAGCAGGCCTTCTTTATCATAGTAGCGCAGAGTGGAAGGCGTGGTGTTTAAAATTTTAGCCATTTCACCGACAGTATAAAACATTTTTTATCACTCCCTTAAAAAGTTCACAATTTTGCCATTGACTTAAAGTGCGCTTTAACTTATACAATTTACTTAAACTTACAGGTTGATTATAGCATATAACCACAAATAAGCAAACATTTTATTTTGGGAGGCATAAAAAATGGATTTTAACATGTATGTTCCGACAAAAATTTTATTTGGCGCAGGCACTTTAAATGAGCTTGGCAAGCAGCAGCTGCCCGGCAAAAAAGCCGTTATTATTATTTCCAACGGCAAATCAACCCGTGCCAACGGTTATTTAAGCCGCACCGAAGAACAACTGGCGCAGGCAGGCGTAGCCACAAGCGTTTTTGATAAAATTCAGCCCAATCCGCTGAAAGAAACCGTTATGGAGGGCGCGGCCTTTGTTAAAGCGCAGTGCGCGGATTTTATTGTTGCACTGGGCGGCGGCAGCGTTATCGACAGCGCCAAAGCCATTGCCGTTATGGCAGCCAACCCCGGCGACTTATGGGATTACATTGCAAGCGGTACCGGCAAGGGGCAGCCCATTAAAAATAAACCGCTGCCAATCGTTGCCATCAGCACCACGGCAGGCACCGGCAGTGAAGCCGACGCCGGCTGCGTTATTACCAAACCCGAAACCAACGAAAAAGTCGGCCTGAAAACACCGGACCTGTTCCCCGTACTGTGCATCGAAGACCCGAAACTGATGAAAAGCGTACCGGCACATTACACTGCTTATCAGGGCTTTGACGCGCTCAGCCACAGCCTTGAAGGTTATATCTCCAAATTTGCCAACCTTATGAGCGATATGTACGCCATCACCGCCATTGAAAACGTCGGCCGCTATCTGGCACGCGCCGTTAAAGACGGCAATGACATTGAAGCAAGAACGCACGTTGCTTTCGGCAATATTCTTTCCGGCACGGTAATGTGCGTAGGCACCACCAGCAGCCAGCATTCGCTGGAACACGCGCTCAGCGCTTACCACCCCAACCTTCCGCACGGCGCAGGGCTAATTATGTTAAGCCGCGCATATTTCGGCAACGTAATTGCCCACCATGCCTGTGATGAACGCTTTATCCGCATGGCAAAAGCCATGGGCATGGAAAGCGCAGATAAACCGGAAGACTTTTTAACAGTACTGCAAAAACTTTTGGAAGACTGCGGCGTGGCAGACCTGAAAATGAGCGACTACGGCATTACGCCTGATGAATTCCTCAAAATGGCAGACAACGCCATGGGACCGATGGGCGGCCTGTTCGCCTGCGACCGCGTTGCGCTTACCAAAGAAGACGTTATCGGCATCTATCAGAAATCATATAAATAATTTGCTGCTTTGCGCAGAAAGAAAGGAGCTTTTATGAACAGGATTTTTAAAACACTGGCGCTTGCCGCCGCCATTACGGCTATGGCAGTTCCCGCCTTTGCGGCAGAAAGCGCGCCGCTGCACCAAACCGTAAAGAGTCCGCAGAAACTGGAAGTAAAATCTGCCGGGAGCGAGCATTTTACCGGCGAAGTTGTAACGGCTGCCCTTTACGGGCCGCAGGCGCCTTCCAAAAGTTATGCCGCCACTGTTACCTTCAGCCCCGGCGCTCGCACTTACTGGCATATCCACGAAATGGGCCAGACCTTAATTGTTACCGAAGGCACCGGCTGGACGCAGGAATGGGGCAAAAAGCCTGTAATGCTTAAACCGGGCGACATTGTGCGCTGCCCGCCGGGCGTTAAACACTGGCACGGCGGCTCGGCAAAAATGTCCATGGCGCATATCGCCCTTTCCGAAGCAGGCGGTACTGTAACCTGGCTGGAACCGGTCAGCGATGAAGATTATCCGAAAGAGTAAGGAGGAACGGCAATGAAAAAGAAATATCTGGCACTTTTAACGGCACTTATGTTAACGGCAGGCATCAGCACCGGCGTGCAGGCAGCGGAACTGAAAGCCTTAAACACACAGCAGGCAAACATTGTAACGGTGGCAGCCTTTATGGCCAAAGGCGATTTGCCGAACCTTAAAAAATCTCTTGCCACCGCTTTGGATAACGGCATGACCGTAAACCAGGCTAAAGAAGTTTTGGTACATCTTTATGCTTACACCGGCTTTCCGCGCAGCTTAAATGCACTCAGCACGCTGAACAATCTTGTGCAGGAACGCAAAGCCGCAGGCATTAACGACGAAATGGGCCCGGACGCCACTCCGCTCGACCCTTCCGTTGACCGTCTTGCCAAAGGCACGGAAATTCAGACCGAAATCAGCGGCCGCGTTGTAACCAACGAATTTGCACCAATCATCAACACATTCCTGCGCGAGCATTTGTTTTACGACATTTTTGCACGCGACGTACTT
>OMGM01000912.1_pt1 | contig 12742 bp, 10 predicted proteins | sample 1645851 | NCBI WGS metagenome assembly OMGM01 (sample SAMEA103958126, study PRJEB25191) | human gut metagenome | reverse complement strand
GTACGACCGTCGTTTCTCTTGGGACAAGAAGGAGTACAAAGAGCCTTTGCCTCTCCCTCCTCAGCTGCTTGCTGAAGAGCGTGCCTCCGAAGACGAAGCATTTGGAGCGGTGAACGACAGAGAGGGCTAACTATGGTGAATTTCGGAGTATGTGACTGTGGCGGTAGCCTTATCCCTGTTTGGTTCACAGAAGAAGAGACGAAGGTTGCCAACGGCATTATGTATAAGACAGGCCGAGTTCGTAGGGCGTGTTCTCACCTTGTATGTGAAGCCTGTCTGAAAAACTTTTGCGTTGACGATACCTTTGACGGGCCGTGGCACAATCGGAGGTGATCTTATTGAGCGGTAACTATACGGCATACCATGTCCATACTGAATTGTCGCTGTTAGACAGCGCGACGAAGTTTGAGGACTATATCGCTAAGGCTGTCGAGTTGGGGCAGACTGCCATTGCTTTTACGGAGCATGGTAACATCTATCAGTGGGTCGCCAAAAAGATGGCCTGTGATAAGGCCGGATTGAAATATCTGCATGGCTGTGAAGTCTATTTGACTGAAAAGCTATTGCTTACCGATCCACGCACCGGAGAGCAGAATAAGGTACGCGATAACTACCACACCATCCTGATTGCCAAGAACTACGCTGGTCTTCAGGAGATGAACGAGCTAATCAGCCGATCAAGCCAGGACGACCACTTTTACTACAAACCCCGTATCACGTTTGATGAGTTTCTTGGTATTTCCAGTAACGTCATTAAGATCAGTGCCTGCCTTGCTTCCCCGCTGAATCGCATGAGCATTACTCATCCTATGTATGAGCGGCTACTGAAGCACTACGACTATCTGGAAATCCAAGCGCATGACCACCCGGAGCAGGTTGCCTACAATCGCCACTTGGCGGAAATGTCTCAGAAATACGGTATCCCGCTCATTGCAGGCACCGATACTCATAGCCTCAACAAATACAAGGCTGAGTGCCGAACGATCTTGCAGTTGAGTAAACACATCGAGTTCGCCAACGAAGATACGTTTGACCTTACCTATAAATCCTATGACGAGCTGGTAGCAATGTTCGCAACGCAGGACGCCTTGCCGGAAGCGATGTATTCGGAGGCCATTGAGAACACCAACCGTATGGCCGACTCTGTAGAGCCGTTTGAGTTGGATATCTCTTTCAAGTACCCCATTCTCTATGGCGAACGTGATCGAGAGGTGCTTCATCAAGTTCTTGACGATAACCTGCAAGCAAAGATCAAAGAGGGCGCTATTATCCCAGAGCAGGTCGAGCCGTTCAAAGCGGCCATTGCTGAGGAATGCCGGGTTTTTGACAAAATTGAGATGTCCGGCTTCATGCTTTTCATGAGCGAATTGGTGACATGGTGCAAATCTCATGGTATCCCCATTGGTTTCAATCGTGGTTCCTGCGGTGGATCTCGTGTAGCTTACGTCACCAATACAACAGACCTCAATCCTGAGACATGGCATACAGTGTTCAGTCGCTTCTGTAACGAAGATCGTAAGGAGATTGGCGATATTGATATTGACGTGTCTCCCTCCCAGCGTGATCTGGTTTACGACTACATCATCAACCGTTTTGGTCAAGAAAAGACCGCGTTTATTCTGGCGATCGGCACTATCAAATCTAAAGGCTGTATTGACGAAATCTGCCGTGCTTTGGCACTGCGTTGGAATCGTGAACACCAACGGGACGAGAAAGAGTTCCGCAGAGTAATGGCGCAGCTCAAAGATGAGAACGTGAAAATCGTTTTTGGGGATGCGAGAGACGGCTTTAGCCTATATTTCTTTGATGAGGCAGGTAATCTTCTTTTGCCCAGCCGCATGAAGAACATCCCCCGCGCCGAGCTGATTAAGCAGTTTTCCAAAGAGTACACAAAACTCAAAGAGGAAAACGAAAGGATCTTTGCTAAGAACCCCTGGGCTGGTAAGGCAAGTGCCAATATCAAAAAGGAGTTTGAGACAGACGAGGCAGCGGCTCGGGAAAAGTATCCCGAAGTATTCTACTACTACGACGGGCTTCTTGACGTGGCGATCTCTCAGTCTATGCACCCTGCCGGTATTGTGGCAAGCCCTATTACCCTCCGAGATAACTACGGTACGTTCATCTCTGACGGTAAGGAAATCTTGCAGATTGACATGGAGTGTGTACATGAGGTCAGCTTGGTTAAGTATGACATTCTCGGATTGAAAAACATCGAGATTATCAAAGATGCTTATGAGCTGTTGGGTAAGCCCTACCCGAAGTCTCACGAAATCAACTGGAATGATGAGGCTGTCTGGAAGGATATGCTGAGATCTCCCATTGGTATCTTCCAGTTTGAAGGAGAGTTCGCGTTCCAGATGCTTAGGCAATACGAGCCGCACAGCATTTTTGACATGAGCCTTGTTACGGCGGCGCTTCGTCCTTCGGGTGCGTCGTACCGTGACGACCTTATGCAGCACAAGCCTCACAAGAATCCCTCTCCCATCATCGACGAACTTTTGGCAGATAACAACGGTTATCTTATTTACCAAGAGGACGTTATCAAGTTCCTACAGCAAATCTGCGGCTTCTCCGGGTCAGATGCAGATAACACCCGCCGCGCTATCGGACGAAAAGACGAAGAGCGGTTGAAAAAAGCTCTCCCGCAAATTCTTGAGGGGTATTGTGAAAAGTCGCCGCAGCCTCGTGAAGTTGCAGAGCAGGAAGCAAAGGAGTTCTTGCAGATCATCCAAGATGCTTCCAGCTATATGTTTGGTTACAACCATTCAGTTGGGTACTGCATGATTGGCTACCTATGCGCCTATCTGCGGTACTACCATCCGTATGAGTTCATCACAGCCTACCTTAACAATGCCAACGGCGAGGAGGATGTGAAGAACGGGAACGAGTTGGCAACGCTTTACGGTATCAGGATTGTCCCGCCGCGTTTTGGCCTTTCCAAGGATAAATATTTGCTGAATACCGAAGAGAAGGTTATCGCCAAGGGTATTTCTTCTGTAAAGTACATGAATGCCGATGTTGCCAACGAACTTTACGAGCTGGCAAAGGCCGGCAAGCCTAAATCTTTTATGGACTTGCTTATGCAGCTGGACGAGAAAACACACTTGGATACACGGCAGCGGGATATTTTGGTGAAGATTGACTATTTTGCCGAGTATGGCAATTCCAAAGAGTTGTTGCGTATGGTGGACTTCTTCTCTTTCTTCAAGAACGGAACGATGAAGAAGATCTCCAAGGACAAGGTAACGGCTGAATTGGAACCCATAATCGCCCAGTATGCAACTGATAAGTCCAAAAGCGGCCAGCCAGCTAAAAGCTATACCTTCACTGATTTGCCCGGATTACTTCGGCATTTGGAAGTGATGGTCAGGGATATGCACATTCAGGATTTCGACCTGAAAAGCAAAATGCAAATCCAGTTGGAAAATCTGGGCTATATCGACCTAACCACCAATAAAAAAGAAGATCAGCGAAAACTGGTTATTCTGGATATCTACCCCTTGCGGAGCAAGAAAACCAAAGAGATTTGGGCTTACGCCTTGCAGGTGCGGTCGATTGGTACGGGAAAAACAAATCGGTGGACAATCTACTCAGAACTCTACGATCGCAAACCGCTTCAACGCTACGATACCATTTATGTTCCTATGAATGGATGGGGCGAGCGGCGTGGGTATCTGTATTTGTACAACTACGACTATGTAATTTAGGAGGCATTTTCAATGCACGAGACGAAATCGAAATGGTTCAAGAAAGTTCTCAGGGCGACGCTGTGTTTCTTGGTAGTCTGCGGATCTCTGAGTGCAATGTTGTTCGTCCCGAACAAAGAGGAGGAAACACCACAAGTCCCCATCGAAAAGGAACTTTGTGTTTACTCTGTGCCGCCTCAAGTGTCGCCCACACCTACGCCTATTTCTATTGAGGAAGAACCGGCAGAACCCGAGGCAGACCTTAACCCATATGCAGAACTGTCACCCACGGATACCGAAAAAGAGCTGCTGGCGTGTATGGCCTACAGCGAGGCAGGAAACCAGAGCTTTGATGGTCAGGTTGCCGTGGTGCAGGTAGCGCTTAATCGCTATATGCACGAAGCGTATTCCGGCAGTATCAGTGATATTCTCTTCTCACCTTGTCAGTTTGTGGTAGGAGATTACTATGGGTCTGTGCAGATGGAAGCAGTAGATGCTGCTCTTGCCGGCCATCCAGCGTTGGATTTGAATACCGACGTAGTGTACTTCTCTACTGGATCTTTGACCTATGGTAGCTATTATAAGACGATCGGCGATCACGTCTTTCGCACTTATATTTGATAGCAACAAAGTAAATTAAGCAAGGAGGATCAACATGGGAACAGTTACAATTCAGCGATTCACCTATAAGAACCCTATTTCCATGATCGGTGAGGAAGCTGGTGTCTGCTGGGGTGCAGATACCAGCGACCCCGAAAAAAACTACAAACGCGGCTTGAATTGCTTGGAAAACGAGCACGGCAGAACGTTTGAGTTCCCGGATGTCTATATGATCCTGGACGGCTATTCTGCCAGAGTGATCCGTGAGTGGTATACCCACATCGGCGGCGCTCCCACCAGACTGCAGGCCAGTACCAGATATATCGACTATGAAAGCGGTTTCGATTATGTAACACCGCCCAGCATTGCGGGTAACTCCGCCGCCGTCAAAGTCTACGACTGGATTATGAAGTGTATCCAGACCGGCTTGAAGATGTTGGAAGGGTTTGGTATCCCCAGAGAGGATTCTGCGCTTGGGCTTCCTCTGGGCATGGGCACCAAGATTGTGTGCAAGCATAATCTCCGCAACCTAATTGATATGTCGCATCAGCGGGAATGCAGCAGAGCTTATCACGAGTACCGTGGCCTGTTCGCTGATGTTGGTAACGCTCTGAGAGAGTATTCCGACGAGTGGGCATATCTGGTCGATCATTACTTTATGCCGAAGTGTGAATACTTCGGGTTCTGCCGGGAGAAGAAGTCCTGCGGCAGAAAAGGAAGGAGAGCTGCGGAATGAAAATCGTTTGCATTTCGGGTAAAGCCCAGCACGGTAAAGACACTACCGCCAAACTTTTGGAGGAGACTTTGGAAGCCCAAGGCAACCGTGTTTTGATTGCCCACTACGGCGATCTGGTCAAGTACGTATGTAAGACCTTCTTTGGCTGGGACGGCAAGAAGGATGAAAAGGGACGCACGCTTCTCCAGCGTGTCGGTACTGACAAAATCCGCGCTGTCTCTCCTGATTATTGGGTAGATTTCATCGTCAGTATCCTCGACATCTTCTGCGACGAATGGGATTACGTGCTTATCCCTGATACTCGTTTCCCCAACGAGTATGAGATCTACGAGACCTACGGCATGGACGCTATTTTGTTGCGGGTAGTTCGCCCCAACTTCGTGTCTCCGTTGACCGAAGAGCAGCAGAAGCACGCTTCGGAGACTGCATTGGACGATTACCAGTACGACGCTACGATCGTCAACAGCGGCAGTTTGGAAGATCTCAAAGAGGCCGTAAACAACTTTGTGAACAACGCTCTCAAAGGAGAACTCCATGAAGAAACTGACAATTCTGTTTGATGCCGACGATACCGTAGAAAACCTGAGTGATTGCTGGATTGCAATGTTGAACGAGCGTTATGGCACCTCCGTAACACCGGAAGATGTTCACGGCTGGGATATCTCCCTTGCTTTCCCCACGCTGACGAAAGAGCAGGTATTCGGCGTACTCTATGATGACGAGCTTTGGCGGCGTATCACTCCGATCCCCGGCTCTGTTGAGGTACTCCAAAAGCTCTATGACGAGGGGCACCAGCTCTATATGGTGACTGCATCCAGCTATCACACCTGCAAAACGAAGGTGGAACGGCTTTTAGAGCTGTTCCCCTTCCTGGACTGGGAGCACATCATTTTTGCCTGCAACAAGCAAATGGTGCGTGGTGACGTTTTGATTGACGATGCCCCACACAACTTGGTTGGGGGCGAATACGCCAAAATTCTTTTTGACCGTCCCCATAATCGTAGCTTTGACCATGTAGCTCATGATGCGCTCCGGGTAAACACGTGGGAAGAAATTGACCAAGTTATCCACAGCTATCTTTTGTAAGGAGGAATTTTTATGGTTGTCATTAAACGTGATGGCCGTGAAGCCGAGTTTGACAAAGGCAAAATTGCCAACGCCATTCTCAAGGCATTCACGGAGGTTGAAAAGCTCAGTGCGGTAGGAGATAAGAACGAGGTGCCCAAGAAAATCTCCACCCGTTTGTATAACCGCTATCAGCGGCGCAACCGTGCGATTTCTGTTGAGGAAATCCAGGACGACGTTGAAACTGAGCTGATGAAAGAGGGCGAGTTCGTAGTCGCCAAAGCGTACATCAAGTATCGCTATGAACATGAGCTTCTGCGAAACGCTTCTTCTCTGGACGGCAAAATCCTCTCTATTGCGGATAACGTCAATGAAACAGTCATCCAAGAGAACAGCAACAAAAATCCCACAATCCTCTCTACTCAGAGAGACTACATCGCCGGCGAGGTAAGCCGCGATATTACCGACCGTCTGCTTATGCCGGATGACATTAAGCAGGCGCACGAAGAGGGTGTTATCCACTTCCATGACAGCGACTACTTTGTGCAGCACATGATGAACTGCTGTCTGATCAATCTGGAAGATATGCTCCAGAACGGCACAGTAATTTCCGGTACGCTGATTGAAAAGCCTCACTCCTTCTCGACTGCCTGTAATGTTGCTACCCAGATTATTGCCCAGGTAGCCAGTAATCAGTATGGCGGTCAGTCTATCTCCCTGTCCCACCTTGCCCCCTTTGTTGAGGTGAGCCGACAAAAGATTCGCAAGCAGGTAGAGGCTGAGTTCCTGAAAATTTCTTCCCCGGACAACTTTGCAGACCCTGAGAAAGTGATCTCTGATCTGGTCGAAGAGCGTGTCCGTGAAGAAGTAAAGAAGGGCGTTCAGACTATCCAGTATCAAGTGATTACCCTCATGACCACCAACGGTCAGGCTCCGTTCATTACTGTCTTTATGTATCTGAACGAGGTCAGCGATCCTCAAACCAAGAAAGACCTCGCTATGATTATCGAAGAAGTCGTGCGGCAGCGGTATCAAGGCGTCAAAAATGAGAAGGGCGTTTGGACGACACCGGCGTTTCCCAAGCTGATCTATGTGCTGGAAGAGGATAACATCACCGAGGATTCTCCCTACTGGTATTTGACCCAGCTGTGTGCCAAGTGCTCTGCCAAACGGCTGGTGCCCGACTACATCTCCGAAAAGAAGATGCGCGAGTACAAGCTGTCAAAGGGCGAAACCGAAGGTAACGGCGATTGCTATACCTGTATGGGATGCCGTAGCTTCTTGACACCCGACCGCTCCGGTAACGGCTGGGACAATGTTGCCAATGCTGGCAATTACCAGCCCGATAAGCCCAAGTATTACGGGCGTTTCAACCAGGGAGTCGTCACCATCAACCTCCCCGATGTTGCTCTGAGCGCTCTGAAAGTTTGGGAGGCAACCGGCGACCATAACGACATCCAGAATCTGTATGACACCTTCTGGGAGATTTTCGATGAGCGGCTGGAGCTGTGTCATAAGGCGCTGCAAATCCGTCACGAGCGTTTGAGCGGTACTCTGTCCGATGCTTCTCCTATCCACTGGCAGTACGGTGCTTTGGCCCGCCTGAAAAAGGGCGAGCCCATTGATAAGCTGCTGTATGGCGGCTACTCCACCATCAGCCTGGGCTATGCGGGCCTGTATGAATGCTGCAAATATATGACCGGCAAGAGCCATACCGATCCCGCCGCAAAGCCCTTTGCCCTGAGTGTGATGCAGCACATGAATGATAAGTGCAACGAGTGGAAAAACGCTGAAAATATTGATTACTCGCTGTACGGCACCCCGCTGGAATCCACCACCTACAAGTTTGCCAAGTGCCTGCAAAAGCGGTTTGGCATTGTGCCGGGCATTACGGACCGCAACTATATCACCAACAGCTACCATGTGCATGTGACCGAGCAGATCGATGCGTTCACCAAGCTGAAGTTTGAAAGCGAGTTCCAGCGCCTGTCTCCGGGCGGCGCCATCAGCTATGTGGAAGTGCCCAATATGCAGGATAACCTGGAAGCTGTCATCAAAGTGATGCAGTTCATCTATGATAACATCATGTACGCAGAGCTGAACACCAAGAGCGACTACTGCCAGGTGTGCGGCTATGACGGCGAGATCAAGATCGTGGAGGACGACGGCAAGCTGGTGTGGGAGTGCCCGCACTGCCATAACCGCGACCAGAGCAAGCTGAACGTTGCCCGCCGCACCTGCGGCTACATCGGTACCCAGTTCTGGAACCAGGGCCGCACCGCCGAAATCAAGGACCGCGTGCTGCATCTGTAAAACGTATAAAGATAATAGAATAAACAAAATGAGGCGTATCCACGATATATGGATACGCCTCATTTTGTTGCTAAGATAAATGAAACGGTTGAATTATAGAGGGGGGATTCTGATGTATTTGAGGGGAACTTATTTTGGTTGTAATTTATTTATTGCTTTTGGAAATAACTTTGTAATAATATGAATAAACGGAATAACGACAATATATTTCCATAGAATTGACAATCCGGCAAAGATAGGACGGATGAAACTTGCATAAATTTGCTTTATGAAAATAAAGCGAGTTCGATCAATAATAGCAAGTTCAAACTTCACCATCTTGATTCGGAACATAGCATCAATAGCTTTTTCTTTAGCGATAGGGTTACTTGATATATCATTGACAAAAAATGCAAGTGCTTCATTACTTCCAATACTGTTAAAATAGCTAAGACCGACTTCTTTGCGCATGGTCTTGAAAATGTCGGCTACGATGAATAATACAATATCACTTTTATAATATTTACAGTGCTTAATAAGTGAATTTGTTGAAAATTCTCGAAAAAGCAGGTATTGTCGATAAATTTTCTTTGATCCGTATAAGAGTAATGAAGCGCCGGTGTCAAAGAACAATTTTCTTATTTCATCAGAAAGAATAGAATCTCCACTTTTATCTATTTTAGAACAAGCAAGAGTTTTTTGCATGAGTTCTATAAGTTTCAAATACTGAATTTTTTTGTCTTCATATTTTTTATATCGAATTTCAGAATGGCGGGTAAAAATATAGAGCAATACTGTAATGATAACAGATAAAAGAGCAATGTTATTTGATGTGATATAGTGACTGATTTTTTCTAAACTGGGTTCCAACATATCATCTCCTTATTGTTTGAATATTCTAGCACTTTTAGCTAATAAAATAAAGCGAATATAGAAAAGAAAAATCTATACCGTAAAGCAACCGCCCGGTACAAATCCTGTACCGGGCGGCTGCTTTATGATGAAATAGCAGAGAATGGCAGAAAGTTACAGCTGGTCGATGGTGGGGTAGCTGTCAATGGCACCGTAGCGCTGCACACTGTAACCGCAGAACCGGTTGGAAAAATCCAGCCACTGGTTCAGCTGGTCCGCCTGCAGAGCGGGCAGGGCGGCGCGGGCCACCCCGTTTTTGTGCAGCTGCCACAAGAACGAGCCGATGAACCCGTCCCCGGCGCCGGTGGTATCCACGGCCTTTACCGGCTTGCTGGCGGAAAAGCCGTGGGCGGTGCGGGTGTAAGCGTGGGCACCGGCGCTGCCGCAGGTGTAGAGCACCAGCTGTACATGGCCCACAAACAGGCTGGGCAGGGCGGCTTCAATATCACTGGTGCCGGTCAGAAATTCCAGCTCTTCGTCCGAGATTTTGACCACATCGGCCAGCGGCAGGAACTCCAGCACCGTGCGGCGCAAAGCATCACGGTCCGGCCACAGCGGAAAGCGCAGGTTGGGGTCAAAGTCAATGATAGTCCCGGCGCTGCGGGCTGCGGCAATGGCAGTTTTGTGGGCTTCCCGCATGGGGCTTTCCACCAGGGCAACGCTGCAAAAATGCAGGGCATAGGCGTTGGCAAACAGGCTGGTATCCACCTGCTCCGGGGCGTACAGCAAATCGGCTGAGGGCTTGCGGTAAAAACTGAACGTCCGGTTGCCGTCCGCTTCCAGCGAAACAAAGGCCAGGGCGGTGTTGGCTTTGTCCGTCAAACAGATGTGGCTGGTATCAATGCCGCAGGCAGCCAGTTCATCAATGATCTTGTGGCCGAACGGGTCATCTCCCAGCTGGGTCAGCAGGGCAGAATCCCCACCCAGGCGGGCATAAGCACCGCACACGTTGGCGGGCGCGCCGCCCACACGGGGGCTGAAAGAGGGAACCTCGGCAAAGGAACAGCCGGTTTTGGACGGAATCATATCGATCAGCGCTTCGCCGATCGCATACAAGGTATCATGTGCCATGGAATGTCCTCCGTTAAATCGAAAGGGAATACAGGGTGCTGCCTGCGCCGCAAAGCTGCACGGCAACCTTGCCCGCTGCCGGGTAATACCGGGTGGAAAGCACCGCGGCACCGTCGTTCAGGAATATTTCCAGCGAGGAAGCATCCCCCACAACACGCAGGCTGCGGCAGGGGGCATCCAGCACAGCCTTGCGCTCGGTGCGCCCGGCGGCAATCGCTGCATCGGTAAAGCGCAGGGTACAGGTGCGGTCCGCTTCGGTGTAAGTCAGGGTCAGGCCGTTGGCAATGGTCAGGACAAAATCCCCGGCGGGGGAGGCGGTCAGGTCAAAGCAGGGGTCCGTTTCAACCGTTTCGCCATCTGCCGGCTGGCGGGCTTCGCCGCGCAGGGCGTTCAGCTCGGCGGCGGGGGCTTGCAGCAGGCAGCCATTGCCGTCCTGGGTCAACACGCGGGGCAGGGTCAGGCAGTGCTGCCAGCCATACTCCACGGTGGGGTTGGTGTAATCGGCATCCGGCATGCCCATCCAGCCAAACTGGATGCGGCGGCCATCCGCGGCGGCAAAGCTTTGGGGCGCGTAATAGTCAAAGCCATCGTCCAAGGCGTGGAATTCGCTCAATGTGCAATCGGTGCGCCAGTCACCCTGCAGGGCAAAGTAACCGCAGCCGTACACGTTCTGGCAGGCAATGCCCTGGGGCGATACCGCCAAAAACCACTGGCCGTCCAGCTCAAACAGGTCGGGGCATTCCCACATGTAGCCAAAGGCTTTGGGGGTAGTGATGGTGTTGATGTGGTTCCAGTGCAGCTTGTCGGCGCTTTCAAACACCAGCACTTCGCCATGGTCGTCCAGTGTTCGGGCACCCAGCACCATATAGTAGCGCCCATCCAGTGCAAACACTTTGGGATCGCGCACATGGCAGGTCAGCCCGGCGGGATAATCCTGGTTGTACATCAGGCAGCGCTTGTTGTCCAGATGGATGGCATCGCGGCTGGTGGCAAGGCAGACATTGTGCCCGCGCCCCTGCTTGATGTAGTCATATTCGCCGGGGTGCTTGACATTGCCGGTATAGTACAGATACAGCATGCCGTCCTCCACCAGAGCGGAGCCGGAATAAACGCCATGGCAGTCAAACGGTTCGTCCGGGTACAGCATTACGGGCAGGCGTTCCCAGTGGAACAAATCGCGGCTGCGCACGTGCCCCCAGTGCTTGACCCCTCCCGTGGGGTCAAACGGGCCGTACTGATAAAACACATGGTATTCATCGCCGATCTGGCACAGCCCGTTGGGGTCGTTCAGCCAGCCCACAGGGGGCTGAACATGCAGCTTCTGCCGGTGGGGATCCGCCGCCGCGCGGGCGGCCCCGGCGGCTTCCACCATGGGGACAAGACGCTTCAAATCACGCTGCAAGGCATTCATAACAGGTAGCTCCTTATTGATTGAGAGGGGAAAACATCAGGCTTTGGCTTCCTCGGCTTCGGGGGTCCAGATCACCCAGGTCACAGCGAAGGAAACGCCGAAGGAAATTGCCATCATGATGAGGTACTGCAGCGGCATGTGCAGATGCAGCAGGATGCCGAAGATGCCGGTCACGCCGGTGCCGGTGGCACCCAGGCCGGTCACGCTGGCATACAAAGCGCCGCAGGCACCGCCGGCCAGGCCGCCGATAAAGGGCTTAAAGTAGCGCAGGTTGACGCCGAAGATGGCGGGCTCGGTAATGCCCATGCAGGCAGAAAGGGCGGAGGGCAGGGCCATAGACTTAACTTTGGCGTTCTTGCTCTTGAGGGCAACGGCAAAAGCGGCACCGCCCTGGGCAACGTTGGCGGCACTGGCCAGGGGCAGCCAGTAGGTGAAGCCAAACTTGGCCAGCTGGCCAAGGTCGATCAGGGTGTACATATGGTGGATACCGGCCACAACGGTGACGGCGTACAAACCGCCCATGATGAAGGAACCGATGCCGAACGGCAGCTGGATCAGGGTCTGAACGCCGTTGATGATGCCGTCCTCCAGCGTGGTGAAGATTGGGCCGATGACAGCGAGGGTGAGATAACCGGTAACGAAAACGGAGACCAGCGGGGTAACAAACAGGTCGATCATGGCGGGCACAACTTTGTGCAGCCGCTTTTCAATCTGGCACATCAGCCACACGGCAATGATAACGGGGATAACGTGGCCCTGGTAGCCGACCAGCGGAATTTTGTACAGCCCGCCAAACACCGACTGGTAGGTCTGCACGCCCTCAGAAGCAACGGTCCAGGCGTTCTGCAGGTTGGGGTGAATCATGATCATGCCGATGACAGCACCCAGGAACTGGTTGCCACCAAACACCTTTGCGGCGGAGAAGGCGATCAGGATAGGCAGGAAGGTGTACGCCGTGTTGGAGAACAG
>OMGM01000911.1_pt1 | contig 12758 bp, 10 predicted proteins | sample 1645851 | NCBI WGS metagenome assembly OMGM01 (sample SAMEA103958126, study PRJEB25191) | human gut metagenome | reverse complement strand
CAGCGTGTTCGCGCTGCCCGCAATGCGGCGGATCATGGCAGCGATCTCCTCCACAGCCTCGCGGCAGGCAGCAAAGACTTCGTCCTCGGTGTTGGGCTTGTCGCCGCGCGCGTCAATTTGGTTATGATAGATGTACACGACTTGCTTGCCGGTGAAAACCGCCCGCAGGTCGTCTTTTTTCATAGCTTTCAAGTCGTCAAACTGGATGCACCCGCTCTGCGGCACGCGCTTTTGCAGCACAGTCTGCCGTTGCGCCAGGTTCTCGCAGGGCATATCGTCGATCAGCACCTGATACTCCGGCGTCATCTCCATCCGCGTATGGGGCAGCAGCGCCGCCATGCCCAACCGCGTGCAGGACGGCAGCACGCCCAGCCGGGGTGTCAGCTGCACAGTAGACTTCGGGTCCTCGGCCAGCAAGGCAGCAAGCTCCGCGCCCACTTCATAGCGCATGGCGTCGGAAATAATCACCACGGTGCGCTCCTTGTTGCCGGCCACACACTCCGAGAAAAAGTTCCGCTGCAGCGCCATTCTGCCCATGCCGGGCTCCTGCGGGAAATCCGTATTCCACGCAGGGATGATTTTTGCCAGATATTCCGTGTTGTAGATATTCTCGACCAGCCCCTGCAATTTGTCGTAGGCGGCTGGCTCGTCCAGCTTGTCGTAGGCCGTGTAAAACGCACGGTACTGCGCGTCAATTTTGTAATCCTCGCGGTAATACTGCGCCCAGACGTGCTCATAATCTGCCGGGGCGCGGTAGTGGGCAGCGCTGACGATATGCCACGCGTTTTCCAGCATGGCATACTGCACCGCCAGCTTGCGGCCAAAGTGGGTCTTGGCGCGGCGCTGGCACAGCTCCGGGATGTTCTCGCCGTTCAGCGCGGCGGTCACGTCCTCGGCTTGCAGGCGCTCGGTCATCCACCCGGTCAGCAGGTCATCCACGCAGGGCAGGCACTCGCAGTCGGTCAGCAGGTCATGGGGCAGCTTGGCCAGCGCAGCCTTGGCGTGCAGCGTATCCTGCACAGCGGCGGCCATTGCGTCAAAGGCTTCGCCGTAGTTGACATTGTTCATCATGCCGTCCATAAAGGCCAGCACACTGCCGGGCTTGGCGGCGGCAAACGGCTGCCATGCGTCCGGGATGACCTTCACGCTGTGGGCAAGGCTTGTCACAAACAGGCTGATTTTCAGCTTGTCCACATTCGGCGCGGGCACGGCAAAGCCCAGCTCTGTCTCACAGTGCTTCCAGAACACCTCATCCAGCTTGTACTTTGCCAGCTCGTCCAGCTTTGGGTTGGCGTCCGGGGTGTCGGCCAGCAGAATTTCCCGCAGTGCGTCCTCAAACTGCGCGGTGCGGCACTTGCAGACGGTGCAGAGCAGCGCTGTCTCCACGGCATCCGCCGTATACACTGCCAGCTTGTAATCACAGAACCGCTGCTTGCGGGTCTGCTCGCCGACGACCTTGGCGTATTTCTGCAAGACGGCCTTGCCCTCGGCCCCAATGCCCAGATCGGAGCACAGCAGCGAGATCGGGTCGGCATGGAACTGCTTGGAATACAAAATCGTATCCTCCAAGTGGTTCTGCTCCACGGGGGGCTTGGGGAACGGTGCATAGATCAGGTAATTGCTCTGCGGGTCCTCGCGTTCCAGCAAAATCTTGGTTCTGAACTGGTTGGTAGGCGTCAGATGCCAGATTTTTGCATTTTGCAGCGGCATAGCATCCACATCATCGGCAAAATAGCCGTTGTCATCGTACCAGAACACCAGCCTGCGCCCCTCGGACGCAAACTCGGTGTTCAGCTTATCCACGATTTGGTTGTATTTCAGTTCAGACATAGATTTTTCCTCTTACTGTGTGTACTTTCAGGCGCAGATTTGCCCTTCCTTGCAGCACTCGTAAATATATTCCCGTGACTGATAGTAAACGTCCGTGTTGTAGTTGCAAAGCACGGCATCGATCCATGAGGTATAAACTTCCACAAGGCGGTCAACTACATGGTCGTAGTCGTCATCGCAGACATCCTCGATCAGACTGCAAGTGTAGAACAGGTCATTGTTGTTTTTCATAGTTTTTCTCAAATTTTTGCCAGAATTGCCTGCTTCTTGCCGTCGGCGCCGGTTTGGACTTTGTCGTAGTTGACTTTTACGCCGTCGTCGAGGTCGATGGGGATGCGGGCGAGGGCGATATGACCGAGACGATCGTCGTAGTCTTTGCACTCTTTTAACTGCTTGACGAGCTTTTCTTTGCGCTTGGTGGCTTGGGCGACCTCGCGGCTGGCGCCGTTGGCGATGGCATCGTCCATGCGGGCAATCTCGCTCTCGTAGACCTGCTCCATTTTGTACAGGTAGTCGGCGCGGACAAGACCGGAGGTGTCGGCGTTGTAGCGGTGCATATAGATCAGCGCCTTGAAGCCGTTCTGCTTGCCGCTGTCGTACAGCCAGTAGATGGGGCGTTTCTGGTAGATTTTTACATGGTCGGCGTAGAAGCCGTTTAAGAAATAATTACGGATGACGGCGCGGGGGCTGGTGCCCTTGGTGCCGAGTGCCTTGGCGATGAAGGCAAGGTTATCTTCCAGGGTATCGGTACCGTACACGACTTTTACAAACTCAACAAAGCGGCCAACAATATCATCGGTGAAGTATTCTTCGTCGGTGATGGGCAGCACGTTGTCTGCGTCCGGGATAAAGGTTGTATATTTGCTGTCATCCCACTTACCGCCAGCATAGGCAAGGCCGTCCACATCCAGAGAGTAGCGGCCAAACATACAGCCCACGGCGTAGGAGATGAGGGAGACGATCTCGTCGCGCATGGTGCGGACATAGTTGCTGCCCTTCATGGACTCCGGTACATCGTCCTTGCTGTCAAACACGCGATGCACGGTCACGTCTTTATCCGCCACATCCGGCGTCAATTCGTCCTGCAACCCGTAAATGTCAATGAAAATGCGGTTGAGTTCTTCTTCGTTCTTTTTGAGCTGCTGGAAGCGCTCTTCGCACTCGGCTTGCCAAGCAGCATATTTCTCGGAAATCAGTCTTCCCATATCAATTATCCCTCCAACAGTTCGGTATGCCTTGCTGATCAGGTCGCAAGTTGGTCGCAAGTTAGTTTTAAGTTGGTCGCAAGTTGAACGCAAAAACGCATTTGAAATCGACGGTGAATCACTTGCATAGCTACACCACCTTCTTTGGAAGTCCGTAGTTAAACCAGCGGATTCCGCTTGAAATCCCATGAAGTTTCATAGGCATTCCAGTCTGTCCTGCTTATATCAACACAATCAGCAACAGCTTGTGAAATACGTTTCTTAGCATTAGCCGGAAGTATGCACGGGATGTTTCTAATGTTTCCCGGCAAAATTGTTAGTGTTGGATTGATAAAACGCTGAATATAGTTTGCAACATTTGTGTTGAGCAAGCCTGTCAAAAGAATTGCAATGTTTTCGGAGTCACAGAATACGGCTGGTCCTTTGTTGTTATAGAAAAATCCATCACCGAGAAGGCGGAAAGATATTTTACCTGATGTTAAATAAGTCCAGGTCGTTGCTGCCCAATGAAAATTGCTCTCTTGATAGAATGATGAACCGGAAAATGCGCGGATTTCTCTGCCGTTATTTGCCCAATACATTACATACTCAATATTTCCGTACCATTTTCTGAACTCTCCACCTTTAGTTGTGAAAACCCATTTAATTGAGTCAGTTGGAGAATGTGGAAGCAAAGAAACGGATGTGAAATTTGGTTCAAACCAAAGTCGTAAAAACCTATCATTGTCACCTGTTTTAATACCTTCCAACGCATTCCCGTAGAATGATACTCTTTTAGCGTCAAAGCATTTGATAAAGTTTTTACTCACCCAATACGCCACCGGGCTGCCCGGAATTTTGGAGAAGTTGTCCTGCTCTGCCACATAGCGGTTCTCGCCGCTGACGAACATTTCCGCTTTTGCCTTTTCACTGTCGCCGTCAATCAAACGGCAGTACGTGCCTTTATAGCCCTTTGTATGGCTGCTGCGCATGACAAAGCTGGTGGTCTGCACCACCTCGCCGCCAATCTCATCAAAGCCGCGTGCGCCAAGGTGCGCCATATTGACCGTGTCAATCAGCTGTAATTTTGCCCGCAGCTTTTCAAAGCTGGAAAGGAACATCCAAGCGTGCTGGGTAATCATAGCCTGATACCCGCCGCGCTTGTCCATCTGAGCGCAGCGCTCAATGAACACCGCAAACAAATCACTCTTGCTGTCGGGGTAAACCTTTTTCACATAATCGGACAGCCGCGCGTTCATGCCGCTGCCGCCCATGTACGGCGGGTTCGTCACGACTACATCGTATTTCTGCACCAGCATCCGGGCCTGCTCCACCAGTGGATACAGCACATTTACAATCTGCCCGGCCACAAGCTGGTCTGTCAGACTGCCCATGTCGGACGCACCGTCTACTTCCCGCAGCTGCTCCTGCAAGGCGTCCAGCTCTGCCAGCGTAACTTTCGGCTGTAAAATGCTGCCGTACTCTTTCGCGTTCTTAAACCCATCCAGCAGGGCGCGGGCGGTGGATTCCCGTTTACCAAGGCGACCCAGTGCGTCAGCGGTCAGTTCTCCGCTCTCCTGTATCGCATAAACGTGCGGGTTCAGGTGGCGGCGCAGGAAGCGGCTGTCGTAGTGGCAGCCTTTCATCATCACGACAAAATAGGCCATCTGCGCGGCGCGGTCATCAATGTCCAGACCGTAGAGGTTATGCTCCACAATGCTGGCGGCAGCGTCACGGTCAGTATAGCCCGCGCTGCGATAAATCTGCATCAGCACATCAAACAGATACGCCAAAATATGCCCGCTGCCCATGCAGGGGTCGATACACTTAATATCCTCCGGCGTCAGGGCGGCGTAGCCCTTGCGCAGCTCGGCCAGCTGCTGCGCTACCTGCGGCTCCTGCGGGGCTTCGTCCAGATAATACTTCCACTCGGATTTGTCAAAATCCGGGTGTCCCTCGCTCCACAAGCGACCAAGGCTGTTTTCGACCATGTACCGCACGATCCAGTCCGGCGTAAACAGCTGCGTGGCGGCGGGGATGTTCTCGGCGCTAATCTTGATGTTCTTTTTCAGGTTGGCGAACACCTGCTCTTTCGGCTCGGTGTTGTAATACTGGTACAGCCAGCCCACGATCTGCACCGCGTCCTGCCAGTCGGATTCCGGGATGTCGTTTACCAGATGGCAGACCACGCCGTCCTTATCGGTGAAGGAGAGCGCCAGCAGCAGCGGCATATAGTCGTCCACCTGCTCAAACAGGCGGGGCAGGCAGTCGCCCAGCGCGGCGCACTGCTTTAAGAACAGCAGCCGGAACGCCTCGTCCAGCTTGTTGTCGTTTTTGAGCGCGACAATTTGCTGCTGCTCTGCCGGGGTGTAGTCCAGCACTGCGTCAAACGGGCTGGTGACGATCTGCGGCTCGGCGCGTCCGTCCGCGCTGGACAAAACCCGCGTGCGGCTGGGCAGCAGGTCGTTGACCTCCATATACCGCACCGCAATCAGCCGGTTGAACCATGTGTAGGCAACCTTATCCACCACAGTCTGGTACGCCGCCGTGTAGCTGCCCTGCTTGGCGGTCTCCTTATTCAGCTCCGCCACAAAGCGCTGCCGCTGGGTGACGGCGTCACCCTCGATGCGGTAGGGCTGCGGCAGGCCAACATCAAAGAACTGCACGGTTTCATTGGACTGTGGCAGCGGCTCGGCAACAGCGGTTTCCGTCACGCCAACCAGCCCGGCGCGGTATTTGGTATCGGCAATCAGCTTATTGCGCGCCCATACAGCAAACTTTTTGATTGCGGGTTTGTCCATGGTTATCTCTCCTCGTCCTTATCTATGCACTGCTTCAAAGCACTGCTTGTATATACGTCATATTTAGAGAACATGACTCGCCCTCACTTCTTGTACTTGGTGCGGAGTTCCTGCAAAACCTGCTGATAACTGACCTTGCCGCTGGCAATGCGGTCAAGGTTGTCACGAGTTGATTTGCTGATGGTCATACCCTCGGCAGCAAATGTACCGCGAATATTGCGCAGATTGCTGTCATGCTGGGCAGCTTGCTTCGGACTCATAAAATCACCATGCTTTCTATTAGAACTCCACGTTCACAATCGTGTCGGGGTCAAGTTCGGATTCAAGGCGGCGGCGCAGGGCGGCGAGGTAGGCGTCAATGTCGGCGTCGCTCTCGATGCGCCAGCTGGTGGTCTGGGTCAGGGATTTGATGGCGAGGTTCTTGCGGCGCTTGGGCTGCGGTTTGGGTGGCTGCGGGATGACGGGGTCATCACCACCAGTCGGCGGTGTCGGGGGCGTCGGCGGGGTGGCGAGTTCGGCATCCCGCTTATCCATCTCGTTCAGCAGGCGGATGCGCACAGCATCGGCTTGGTCTGCATAGCTGCGCAGGATGGTGACATTATTGCAGGTTTCCGCCTTTTTCTTCAGCTCGTCAAACTGCGCGGCGTAGGCGTTGCCGTACTGCGCCTTGTAGGGCTTTTCGTCCAGCACTTCCAGCACGCGGGCGCGGTCCGCTGCAATTGTGGAAAACACCGGCTTGGTGGCTGCTTCCAGCACTTCAACATAGGCTTCGTTGTACTGGTCCAACAGGGCGGGCAGCTTCTGAATTTGCTGGTACGGCTTGGCAGCGCGGAGGATGGCGTAAATCTCTTTGACCGTGTTTTCGACTTTGTCGTTGACGATAAAGCTCTTGCTGTCCTCATAAATGCGCATCAGATCCAGCGCTTTATCAAAGATTTCTTTCTGCACACCGGCAAAGAACGCCTTGACGGGGTCGTAATCCTCGGCAAAATCGAGGAAGTCGTCCTGCCGCTGGTACATCTGCTTGTAGAACTCCATCGGGTCGTTCCACTGTGCCACGGGGCGCAGCAGCGCAAGGCCGCTGTCGATGACTGCCTTGCCGGGGTAGGGCTTGACGTAATCGTACTGCTTGCGGTTGGCCAGCGTGGCGGCAAGGTCGGCGCAGGCTTTGCGGCAGGCGCGCATTAAGCCGTCCTCGTCCTCGGTGGGGGCGTTGTTGCCGAACAGCTCACGCATGATTTCGCGCACCATGCGCACCCATTCGGGCTTCGGGTGCTCCTTGCGGCTCGTCAGCAGCTTGTCGAGGAACTCGCGCTTGGTGATATAGCGGGCGATCTCGTCGCCGTTGGCGGCGCTCAGGGTCAGCACTGCGCCGTTCAGCGTCAGGCTGATCTGCCCCTTTTTGAACAGGTGGGCGACGATCCACTCCACGTCATCATCCACAAAGCCGTAGGGCGCTTTGGTGAAGCGGTCTTTCAGCGACTTCATGGAGGTGTTGGCGTGCAGGGCGGAGTTGTTGTCAATGTAGGCCAGCACATCGTCCTGCGCGGGGGCGTTCGACTCGGCGGAGGTGACGGCGTTCAGGCTCATCTGGTGGTTGGGGCGGAACTCCTTGACGACATCGTCCTCATTAAAGGCGGTATCGATGTAGGTCAGCTTGTGGTAGACCGTGTCCACAAGGCGGGCGAGGGCTTCGCCGATGCGTCCCTGCACGTCCTTGGCGGACAGCTGGGCAATATCGCCGTTGACGTAGATTGTGGCGGATTTCAGCGCATCGACCAAGTAGATTTTGGCGTTGCTCAGGCGGGTGCGCATCTCCTTGGTCTTATTCTCGCAGATGGCCTCGTAGCGCTCGATTTGGGAAGCCGCGTTGGTGCGCAGATACTTCTCGATCTTCATTGCCTGACTGATCTCGTTGAGGAACTCGCGGTCATCGGGCAAGACAACGAGCACTTCCCTGCCCTGCCCGGACATCAGGCGCAGGCGCTGCTCATCGGTGCCATCGCTGTAATAGGGGGTCAGCACGCGGACGCCGATGTCATAATTCTGGTTGACCTTGAACGGCTGGTCGTCCACCTGCTGGTTGTAACTGAACGTATAGCGGCCATTGAACTTGGGGTACTTGTATTTGGATTCGGTCAGGATCTGGGTGTAGATCATGTCCGCCGTGCGGTGGATGATGTCGGTCATTTCCACGTTCTGGCGGTTGATGTCGCGGCCAATTTCCTGCTCTTCCTCGGTCAGGAATACGTAGACATCACCGTTTTTCTGCACAAGCGTTTCGTGGATCAGCACGTCCAGCGCGTCCTGCACCTTCTGGGTCAGGGCAAGGCGATCCTCGTCCATGTCGGAGATGAGCAGCGTCGTCAGGTTGGTGACAGTGGCTTTCTGGAACTCCTTGACATATTTGACGAGGAACAGGGCTTTCAGCACGCTGACGGCAAAGCAGTCGTCGCCGCCGTCCGGGTTGATGTTCTTGTTGTCCAGCGCCTGCATGATGACGCGGCGGTGGGCGGCATCGAGAAATTCATCCAGCGCGTCATAGAACAGGCTGAACGGTACGAGTGCGCCGTCAGACTTGTTTTGCAGCGCTTCGGCGGACTCCTTGAACAGCGCCAGCATCGAGCGCTCGCCCTCAGACAGATGCTTGCCGGACGCGCCGTACTGGCGGATGGAGGTCAGCACGCTGCCCAGCAGCTTGAACTGGTAGGGGATGAACGGGTAGACATCCACGAAGTCGCGGGTGTCATCGTAGAGCTTCATCTCCGGCAGATCTTCAAATTTCAGCTTGTTCTTCAGGGGCGTGGCTTTCTGCTCATACAGCACACGCAGGGTCTGGTCGGCGGTGTCGGTCTTGGCAAGGATACGCTTTTTGATGACCTCGTCCACGTTGGCGCTGGACAGCGACAGGCGGGTGTCGAACCGACCCTGAATCTTGGAGAAGTCGTTGCCCTTGACCTGTGTGATGGAATCCACGTCCTGCTGGCTGGTAACGATGACCCACGCCTTGCCCTTGCACTCCTTGCCCAGTTCCTCGCGGATGGTTTGCAGGTTGAGCATCAGGCGGGAATCGTCGCCGATGTACTGGCCGACCTCGTCCACGAGGAAACAGACGTGATGATTGTGACCCTTTTTCTCGATGTACTCGCGCACCATGCGGGCGAAGTTTTCGATGCTGATCTGGTAAGGCTCGGCGGCCTTTTCGCACCAGTTGCGGGCGGCGGGTTCGCTCATGTAGTCCATATCCACCAGAACATCCACGATGTCATCTTGGATGAAATCGAACTTGCGGCGGGAATCCTCCCAGCTTTTGCCGGTGGCGGCGGCGAACTCCTGCTTGAACTCATTGTAGCGGCCATCCTCGGACAGTTGGCGTTCGAGGTCGGCCACATAGGGCATCGAGCCGTAGAAGCCCTGCATCTCGTTGAACACCTTTAGGAAAACCGTAACGATGGCATCCTTGGACTGCTTGCCGGTCTGCTCGCTCTTGGAGTCGATGTTGAACAGGACAACGTCAGTGGGAGTGTCGGCAGCCAGCTTCATGTCTGCCAGCACCATGGCATCCTCAATCTTATGATCGTCAATGAAATAGTCCACGGCGCGCTTGCCGCCGATGAGCTTTTGCCCGTCCAGCAGGTAGGAGAGGATTTTCAGGAAGTGCGATTTACCACTGCCGAAGAAGCCGGAGATCCAGACGCCGGTTTTGGTGGTCTCGCCCACGATGCCCTTTTTGTAGTTGTCGAAGAATTCGCGGAAGTGCTTGGACAGTTCGCGGGTGACAACGTATTCTTCCAGTTCCTGCTTGGCGTTGCTGTCCTCGCCTTCGCCGACAACGATAACGCCCTTGATGTCACGGTCAATAGGCTTTTTGAACATATCTTTGATTAACACGGGAACTTCCTCCTTACGGTTTTACAAGTCGAAACGCGCGGTAGTAGTTGTCATCTTTCAGTTCATCAAATAGAATCAGGGATTGTTCATCATACGTGCCGGGGAAGAACAGCACCACCGGCACGCGGCCAAAGGATTGGCTGAGATTGTTCAGTACCTTGTGGGAGCGCAGCAGCGGGTAGCACTTGCCGATACCGGTCAGGAACACGATGGCGTTTTCCGGGGTGTTTTCCTCGATATGGCGGACGATCAGGCTGTCGTCATCGTTGACGCAGAGCAGGTTGCCCACGGCTTTGACGATGCGGTCAATGCCGCGGCGATCCTCAAAACGGTAGCACTGGTCGAGGAAGCCTTCTTTCTCCAGCGTGTCAATGATGTAGTCGTATAAATCAAAGACGACGAGTCTGAAATCGTCGTTGCCTGTGGCATTCTTTTGCTGCATCCGTTCGATGCGGGCGCGGACTTCCAGCTCTTTTTCGGGTGGGTAGTCAAACACCCAGTAGTTGACCTCGTTAGCGCGGCCACGGTTCTTACGGAAAATTGGTTTGCGAATTTCCAGCTCCATGGCATCGAGGCGTTCTTCAAATGTCATATCAGTTTTCCCCCGTCAGCGCGGCATACATAGGCTGCAAGCCGTTGTCTTTCATCCAGTATTCCAGTTCACGGTCAATGATGGGCTTGGCGTAGCGGCGCTCGGTTTTGCCGTGGTCGGTGAGCCCGGCTTCATACAGCAGATTTTTGTAATAGCTGCCAAGGCGCTTGAGCGTGTAGTCCGTCCACTCGGCCACTTTTTCATCCTGCGACTGCTTATCCTTGAAGAAAAGGCGGATGTCGGCATCCGAAAAAGCGTTGACACCAAGCTGGACTTTCTCGCGGATGACCTCATAGCAGAAATCGAAAAAGAGCGTGTCGTTGCCCATGCAACCCAGCAGACAAAACAGCTTTTGCGTGGCCGGGTCGCCAAAGACGAACATCGGCAGGAAACTGTCCGGCAGCGTTTGCATCCGGGCCTCCACCGTGTTGCAGGTCATCTCGGCGCGGGCCGGCGAAGCGGCAGAAAAGAGGTTTTCCTCACGACTGCGGGTGCGGAGTCCCTCCCACGTTACGCCCTGATCGCGCAGGATGGCGGCTTTTTTGAATTCCAAAAACCAGAACGGGTGCTTGACGCCACCTGCACTGTATTCTTTACGCACCATGGGTGGTCTCTCCTTTGTCATCCGGGATGATTTCCATAATGTCACCCACATCAGCGTCAAGTGCAAAGCAGATGCGCGCCAGCACATCCGTGGTAACATTATCGCCGTGGGTGAGCTTATTCATTGTATAGTGGCTGACCTGTGCAGCCTTTTCCAAATCGCGCTTTTTCATGTCGTGATCAATCAACAGTTTCCATAGTTTTTTATAACTCACAGCCATAGATTGGTCCTCCCTGTTGTGCAAGCTAGTATTGTACCGAGTATACCACATTCTTTCTGGGAATTAAACACAAATGTTTTCTTTCGCTAACATTATGTTTGGGTTATTTCAGGTGTTCTCTTCATGAGTTTCATCCACAGGTCAACAAGCATATCGACTATACGTTGATTCTCTTTGCGGTTCAAAATCGTTGCTTTCTCTTTCGTCAATCTGCACAACAAGCCAATGAATATTTCTACGTGTTGAACACTGTTAAACAATCGCTTTGATTCATGTAAAAATTCATTTCCGTACTTTTATTCTACATCTAAGCCTATACCATAATTGGTACTTCTTCAGCTTTCAATGAAAATTCATCAGCTTATCTAAATTGGATTCGGTGTAATTGTGCATTATGAACATCTTCTTTACAAAAAAGAATAGGGCTGTCATTCGACAGCCCTATAAATGCTCTATTATCGTGAAGAGGCATACCACCTGTTAGATGCACTCCTGAAATTGTACAACGCATAAGGAAACGATTCTCCGGGGCAGCACTTGCCTCGGAGATTTTTATGTTCTTATACAATTTAACGATTGCCATACCTTTTAACGATTTACTACACATTTTAATGATACCCCTGTACCTTTTAACGATGACCCACTAATCGTTAAAAGGTGGTGCATTTTCCCGTTCAAATTTGCCATTGCCTGCTGCTTCTTTTCCTTGGTGGCTTCGGCGTAAATGTTCATTGTGGTGGTGATGTCTGCGTGTCCTATGATGTCCTGAATGACTTTTAGGTTCGTTTCATTCCACGCCCTCGAACTTGTAGTTCACGGGCTGGTTGCTCCGCAGCAGATAATCTTTGAACTTGGGTTTGTCGCGTCCGAAACTGGTCAGCGGCAGCCCCGCCGCAATGCGCACCGAGCATTCGGGCGGCAAGCCGCGCTGCCGGATTTCTTTTGCAATCGCTGCCAGCGTCAGCAGGTAGTAGTTGTCGTTTACGGTCTTGTCCCGCTGGATAGGCTGCCGCCCGGAGCCACAAACAAAAAAGCACCCGCCAAACTCTAAGAGTCCTTGGCGGGTGTAGGGTTCGTGTTCTCCGTAGCTTGTCAGTCCTGCCGGGAACGAGCAGTGGGCTGTTTTGATGGCGTAGTAGCCGTGGTCGATGCCGATAATGATGCTCATGGGAAATACCTCCATTTTTTGTATTCTACAATCTATAATAAACGGTTGCCTTTTGGGGCTTCCGGAATTTTTGCATGAAAAAAGCGGTTCATTGGTATTGTACCAACAAACCGCCATTAAGGATTTGGAGAGCTTATTTTAACAGTCCCCTCCCCTTCTAATATAATTTACTCTTGATTGTCGCCTCCAAATTATGAGGGAGGTGAACGCTTGAGTTTTCAGGAAATAATTTTGCTGCTTACTTTTATTGGCAGCTGCATATATGCCACCGTTTCTCTTACACTAAAAGTTCTTGAATTTCTCTTAAAAAATAAAAAGAGCCGCTGACTTAGACAGAAGTCAGCGGCAAATGAAAGCACTCCACAAAGCGGCAATCATTATGAAAATAGCCTTACGTTTCCGTAAGGCTATTTTTTGGTGCACCATCGGGGACTCGAACCCAGGACCCACTGATTAAGAGTCAGTTGC
>OMGM01000905.1_pt1 | contig 12837 bp, 9 predicted proteins | sample 1645851 | NCBI WGS metagenome assembly OMGM01 (sample SAMEA103958126, study PRJEB25191) | human gut metagenome | reverse complement strand
ATTATTCCTTCAATCTTGGTAATAAAGCTGGAAAAGCAATTATGTGGTCACTTGAGGCTGTCGTTGCTGGATTTATTATATGGTTTGTGGCTATTATGATACCATATATTAATGTCCATATAGATACAGAAATTAAAGATAATTACTTCACGGTAAAAGCTGTGGGATATGAGTTCTCAATCAATATTGATGATATTGAGGAAGTACAGCTTATGGATAAAATGCCTAAAGACAGCTTTACAAGAACTAATGGCGGGGCAACAGAAGAGTATAATATAGGTAATTATAAAGGCAATACATATGGAAAATGTATGCTTTTTATATGGAATGGCTATGAACCTGTGGTTATGATAAAGGGAGATAACAAGACAGTATTTGTTAATTATAAGGAAGATGGGGAAGCATTAAAGCTTTATGAGCAGTTGTCCAGTGCAGATAAAATATGACTACTTCGTAGTCACTTAGAAGTTTCTTCGAAACTTCGTATGCGTGGAAAAGCTGCAAAAAAAATAAGATATAATATGACTACTTCGTAGTCACTTAGAAGTTTCTTCGAAACTTCGCATGTGTGGAAAAGCAACGCAGGGCATATGATATAATGAATATATCAAAATAGCATTTTACATTTAATGATAAAAGATGTATAATCTCTGTTAATGAAAACCTAATTAATAAATATCGCGATAGATTAGATTTCACTATTTATATTTATAAGGGAGGAATCTGATATGCTATTTAAGAAGGATATTAACAAAAAAATCGAACATCTTGTAAAGAAGAATGATTTCTATGCAGTTGCAGATTATGTATATGGAACTAAGGAAGAGAAGCTTGATCTGGCTAAAGCCTTAGGAACTAACGATAATAACAGCAGTGTTGATTTATTGTTAAGACTTGTTGATGATAAAGATGATGATGTTGTATATGCAGCTTGTGAGGCATTAAGAAATGTCGGATCAGAACACAATACTGCGGATTTACTTGAGAAGCTTAATAATCTTCCAAAAGAAAAAGAGCATTTAAGAGAAGAAATCAGCAGGACTGTACAGGAATTACATCATAGAAATTAATATAAACGATATATAAGACACATTAAAATATATCAGAAAGATAAAATATATGTAAACTGTATAAAAGTGTATGGTGGTTGTATAATGAAGTTTATAGATAGCTGATAACGTTATAATAAAAAGAAAGGGTACTGGAATTATGTTTTCAGTACCCTTTTTTTGAGTTTGGTAATTGATACCCTTTATTAGTTATTGTTGGTTATGGACGCTGTCCAAGTCCACCCTCAAGTGTGAGAGTTTCACCTGTCATATACTTAAAGTCTGGAGATGCAAGCTGTACGCATACACGTCCGATTTCAAGCTCAGCATCACCGAAATGTCCTGCTGGTGGAGTATGAACATTTTTATCAAATGCATCTGGATAAGCGTTCTTGAACTGCTCAAGCTGTGATGTCCACGCAAGAGGGCATATAATATTAACATTAATTCCATCTTTAGCCCATTCAGTTGCAGCAACACGTGTTAAACCACGGATACCTTCTTTTGCAGCAGCATAAGAGCACTGACCTTTGTTTCCGAATAATCCAGCACCAGATGCGAAGTTGATAACTGAACCTTTTGTTTCTTTTAAGTATGGATAACATGCTTTCATATAATAGAATGCTGCATATAATCCTGAATACATAGCTAAATCAAACTGTTCTGTAGTATGTTCTGCAAGAGATACACCAGATGCACTTGCCTGTGCATTATTGACTAATGCATCAATATGACCAAACTTTTCAATTGCCTTTTCAACAACTGATTTTACTACTGCTTCATTATCAGCACCTGCATTCACATCAGCCTGTACTGGAAGAACTTCTACATTATAAAGTCTTTCAATTTCTTCTTTTGCATCTTCTAGTTTCTTTAGGTTACGTCCAGTAATGACAATATTTGCCCCTTCTTTCGCAAATGCTGTTACGATACCATAACCAATTGAACCACATGTTCCATCTTCAAGTACAGCACGTCCACCACCAGTTACAATGACAGTCTTACCTTCTAAAAAACCCATATTATTTACCTTCTTTCTTTTAATTTAAAAGCGTTAATATAATTATACATGAATCAATCATAAATGTGTCAAAATATGATACATCTTAATTAATTCCTTTATCTACTTCATTCTTATTTGGAATGCTGAACATTTCATTACTGATGATATTTTCAGGATCATCCACACCCTGATTCAACAACATGATCAGTGATACCCAGACAAAGATATCATAAGGGTTAAAATACTTATTCTTTTCTAGGAAACGGAGCTTTGACTGTGCAAAATTCACAATGTTATCCCTATTTTCTATAATAAATTCATCGAGTTCGTGAACATACATATAGCCTAGATTATGGAATCTTTTTACAACTCTTAATTCAGAAATAATATAAGGCTCTTCTTTGATTGATACATTGAACTGTTCACAGATGATCTGTGTTAATTCACTCATAATAGGAGAATCATGATAATAAGTCATGAGAGAGTTATAGTTCAAGTCTGTCTTTAATACCTTCTCTATATGATCAATACCCCTATTGTATTCTTCTATATCATCTCTTATATTCACAAATTCTTCATCTAGAATTTCTAGAGTCGCACTGAGTCTTGTAAGTCTTCTACGAATATCCTTAGGAATTTCATATTGTGACTTATAACCTAGACCATGTTCTACTTCAGCCCAAGAATGCTGGAGAATAGTTCTAATCTGTATTTCAAAGACAATATGACGATAATCTGAGTATTCAATCATATTCAGTCTTGCTTCATTATATTTTACTAATAGATGAAGAGAATTATAACCGAAATCAATACGGTCATCATAGTTCTTCTTTCTCTTATCATTGTATTCCACAATATCAAAGTTCTGTTTAATCAACTTATAAATGACATCAATATCTGATTCAAATAATGTAATAATACGGCATGCAACAATATCTGTGATATCATTGACATCCTTGTACTTATGTTTTAAACAGATCTTACGTCTTAATGCATCTTCTGTTTTAATACGTATCGCAAAATTAGAAATCTTTATATTATTCTTTGTAATGATATTATCAATAATATCTGTAATATCATGTTTTAATGAACGATAGAGACTTTGATTGTCATAATATTGTTGGATGATATGATTTTCAATTCTTTTATCCATCTTTTACACCTCTTAACTATCATACATATGATACATTAACTTAATGTGAAGAAAAAGCGAAAGATTAATTCTTTCGCTTTTGGTAGTTTCTTAAGTAATATATACCAGCCACACCCGCAATAATAAATACTATAGATGTGAGTTGGGCCATACGGATAGGGCCTAACATAAGTGAGTCTGTACGTAATCCTTCCACAAATACTCTCACAATGCCATAACCGATAAAGTAAGAGAAGAACTGTTCACCTGTACATTGTGCTTTCTTCTTAACTACAAAAATAATCACAAGAAAGACAATCAAGTTTCCCACTGATTCATAAAGGAATGTAGGGTGATGATAAGCTCCCTCAATATACATATTATTAATAATAAATTGAGGAAGATGTAATAGTTTGAGGAAGTTTAAAGAAACAGCTGAGCCAAATGCTTCATGGTTAAAGAAGTTTCCCCAGCGACCACATGCCTGTGCAATGAGTACACCTGGCATAATCGCATCTCCTGCCACAAAGAACGGAATATCCTTCTTTTTAAAGAAGTAATAGCTATAGATGAGTGCTGCTATGATTCCACCTTGTATCGCAAGTCCACCATGCCATATCGCAATAATTTCTTCAGGATGAGACATATAGAGTTCTTTCCACATGAAGATGACATACCAGATACGGGCACCGACAATTCCTGTCATGAGTACTCCAAAGAAGTAATCTGATAAAATTTCAGAACTATAGCCTAATTTCTTAAAATTATACTGACCTAGCAGATAAGCAATAAATGCACCAATAATGATACATACTGCATACATATGAATTTGCAGACCACCGATTTTAAGAAATATATTATATTCTGGAAAGAATTGCATAACTTACACCTGCTTACTTTTAATGTTTTCGAGGATTCTATTCACAAATTCTTTACTTGAATCAAATCCAGAATCCTTAAGCTGCATATTCATGACAGCCGCTTCAATAATAACTGACATAGAACGTCCACCAGTTACTGGTACAACGATCTTAGGAATAGGAACTGAAAGGATATCTTCAGTAACATCATCTTCTTCTACTCCAATACGTCTATATTCACGAGATGGTAACCATCTTTCTAACTGAATAATAAGGTCTACCTTTTCTTTAGGAAGAACACTCGCAGCTCCAAACATCTTAGAAGCATCAATAACACCAATACCACGGATTTCTAATAAATTCTTTAAAACTGTTGGTGCTTTTCCAATAATAGACTGCCCAATATGATAGAGTTCTACTGCATCATCCGCAATCAACTGATGTCCTCTCTTAATAAGTTCAAGTGCGATTTCGGATTTACCAATACCACTATCACCTTTGATAATAACACCTTTACCATAAATATTTAAGAATACACCATGAATCTGTGTTTCAGGTGCTAATAATTCATCTAATTTACCCATTAAGTTAATAGAAACTCTTCCTGTTGCCATCTCTGTTTCAAAGATTGGAAAGTTTCTCTTACAGGCAATATTTCTAAGTATTTCTGGTGTTTCATATCCCTTTGCGATAATGATACAAGGTGTTTCATCATTCACTAACTTAGAAAAACAAGCCAATTGACTTTCCTTAGTCATTTCCTTAATAAATATATTTTCTTTATCACCTAATAGAATAATTCTTCTAAAATCACTATGTTTAAAGAAGCCGGCAAGTTCAAAACCAGGACGATTTATTTCTGCGACAAATACTTCTCTTTCTAAAGATTCTTCATCTCCAGATACACGTTTATAGGCTGGATTATTCATCAAGTCTTTTAGTTTTACGGACTTTCCCATAAAATACCTCCTTACAATAGGTTCTTAAGAAAGCGTCCTGTATGGCTTTTTTCACACTTTGCAACCTTTTCAGGGGTGCCTTCTACGACTATTGTACCACCATTGTCGCCGCCTTCCAATCCTAAATCAATGATGTGATCTGCGACCTTAATGACATCTAGATTGTGTTCAATGACTAATACTGTATCACCATTATCCACAATCTTCTGTAATACAGCAATTAATCTATTTACATCATCACTATGTAATCCTGTAGTAGGTTCATCAAGAATATATAATGTTTTTCCAGTTGAACGCTTCTGTAATTCTGATGCAAGTTTTACTCTTTGGGCTTCACCACCAGAAAGTGTTGTCGCACTTTGTCCTAGCTTAACATAGCCAAGTCCTACATCATATAATGCTTGTAGTTTAGTATGAATACGAGGAAGATTTTCAAAGAAAGTTAGTGATTCTTCTACAGTCATTTCTAATACATCATAGATGTTCTTATCCTTATAAGTGACCTGTAATGTTTCTTCATTATAACGATGTCCGTGACATTCTTCACAAGGTACATAAACATCTGGTAAGAAGTTCATAGAGATACGTTTAACACCATCTCCCTGACATGCTTCACAACGTCCACCCTTCACATTAAATGAGAAACGTCCCTTATCATATCCACGTATTTTAGCTTCTGGAGTCTTCGCAAATAAATCACGAATATCATCAAAGACACCTGTATAAGTAACTGGATTAGAACGTGGTGTACGACCAATTGGTTCCTGTGATACTTCAATCACCTTATCAATATTCTCTATACCACGTATTTCTTTATGTTTACCTGGCAATTCACGTGAACGATAAATCTTGGCACGAAGTGCTTTACATAAAATATCATTCACTAATGTAGATTTACCTGAACCAGATACACCTGTTACCGCAATAAACTTACCTAATGGGAACTTCACATTAATATTCTTTAGGTTATGTTCCTTAGCCCCACGTACTTCTAAATAAAGACCATTGCCTTTATGTCTTGTTTTAGGAACTTCAATCTTCTTTCTACCAGATAAATAATCCCCTGTAATAGAATTTTCATTGGCAGCGACTTCTTCAGGTGTACCATAGGCAACTACCTGTCCACCATGAATACCAGCACCAGGTCCAATATCCACAATATGATCTGCCGCAAACATAGATGCACGCATTGTATCTTCATCATGTTCTACGACAAGAACACTATTTCCTAAATCACGCATTTCCTGTAGTGTATGAATAAGTTTCTCATTGTCTCTTTGATGAAGACCAATAGAAGGTTCATCTAAGACATATAAAACACCTGTTAAGCGTGAACCAATCTGAGTAGCTAAACGAATACGCTGTGCTTCACCACCGGATAATCCTCCAGCACGTCTAGAAAGTGTTAAATATCCAAGTCCTACTTCATTTAAGAATGTGAGACGATCATGAATTTCTTTTAAGATCAAATGCGCAATCTTTTCTTCCATTTCTGATAACTTTAAGTTTTCTACAAACTCTAAAGCATTCTCAATAGAAAGATTCGTAAATTCAATGATATTTAAACCACCCACCTGTACACTTAAGACCATTTCATTCAGTCTTGCACCGTGGCATGTAGGACAGGTATGTTCAGCCATAAATGAGGCATACCATTCTTTAGACCATTTAGAAGATGTTTCTTCATAACGTCTTTGTATAAGTGTAACAACACCTTCAATATAGTTTGTTGTACGAGAAACATTACCAGAAGAAGAAACAATTGTATAAGTAATAGGATCATGTGAACCAGTAAAGATAATATCTCTTTCTTCTTCATCAAAGTCCTTTAAAGGTTTATCTAAGTCAATATGATAATATTCACATAGTTTTAAGAATCTCTGCCATTCAATACGATCAGTACCAACTGCTGTCTTAAAATAACGAATACCACCTTCATTAATACTTAAGTTCCAATCTGGTACTAATAAATCCAAATCAACTTCTTCCTTAATACCTAAACCTTTACAATCAGGACAGGCACCTAAGGGATTATTAAATGAGAATAGACGTGGTTCTAGTTTAGGAACAGAGAAACCACAAATAGGGCAGGCATAGTTAGAAGAGAAAAGCTTTTCTGTACCCTGAGTCAAATTCTCTACAATAGCTTCACCATCTGTAAGTTTTAAAGCTGTTTCTAAAGATTCTATGAGACGTGTACGATAGCCTTCTTTTTTCTTAATACGATCAACAATAACATCGATAGTATGTTTTTTATTTTTTTCTAGAGCAATGTCTTCATCAAGAGTATACATGTTTCCGTCTACCTTAACTCTGACATACCCTTCTTTTCTTAATTTATCAAAGAGATCTTTATGTGTCCCCTTTTGGTTCATTGCCATACGTGCAAGTATCTGTAATTTATCTCCATCATCATATGTATCCACAATATCACCCATCTGTTTTAATGTCTGGGCTTCTATCTTAATACCATGATGAGGACAATAAGCATGTCCTACACGTGCATATAATAGACGTAGATAATCATAAATCTCAGTCACTGTACCAACAGTAGAACGGGGATTATTAGATGTTGTTTTCTGATCAATCGCAATAGCGGGTGATAAGCCTTCTATTGAATCTACATCAGGTTTTTCCATTCCACCTAAGAACTGTCTTGCATATGAGTTTAATGATTCTACATAACGTCTCTGACCTTCTGCATAGATTGTATCAAACGCAAGAGATGTTTTACCACTTCCTGATAAACCAGTCATAATGACTAATTGATTCTTAGGAATATCTATATTCACATTCTTGAGGTTATTAACACGTGCACCTCTAACCGCAATGACATCCTGTTTCATTCTTCAACCTCCTTATAATTACTTCTTTATTTAAACCTTGTAATTGGTAATCATAGGCAAGAGAAAGGATTTTAGAATAATCCTGATGATTCTCAAAACCTTCATTAATTAAATCTTTACCTGTCACAATAGCTGCAGGAGCATGATCCCCACAAATAGAGATCATTTCCTCTATATATTCATTTAACTCATTAATAGAAGCACTTGTGACCATACCTCTACCTAACTTATCACATCTTGCAAGATAAAGAAGATCTTTTAGAGGAGCCTTCTGATTAATCGCTTTTAAGAAACGTAAGAATTTAATCTTTCTTGCATGATTACGAGAAAAAGTAGGTAATACCATATGATATTGAATCATAGTATAAATATATTTCTTCTGTTTATGAGAAAGAATAAGATCTACCTTCTCATTAAAGAGAGCTGCACCTTCTTCTGCATGACCATAAGCATGTCCTTCTGGTGTTGTCACTAGTGGTTTACCTATATCATGTAACAAAGCACTCCACATAAACCATAATGGTTCACTTGTATGATGCTTACATAATGCTGCTAAGTCAGTCACCAACATTGTATGATTCCATACACTACCTTCTGGATGATAGTCAGTTCTTTGATGCGTTGTGACTAAATCTTCTAAGTAGAATGGTAAACCATGAATATCTCTTAAGAAATTAAATCCTTGTGAAGGATATAATCCCATCAATATCTTACAATATTCTGTATAAATACGTTCGATACTTAAAGTCTCTAATCCACCTTCTTCTACAATAGATTGACAAAGATTCTTTGTGTCTTCATCCATCTTAAAGCCATAGCGTGACATAAAAGAAGCACCTCTTAATACACGTAGTGGATCTTCTGAGAAATGATCTTTATTTGTAGCACGTAAAATACCATTCTTTAAATCTTCCTGTCCTGAATAGAAATCAATCACTGTCTCTGTTTCTACATCATATAACATACTATTAATAGTGAAATCTCTTCTAGCACAGGCTTTTTCTAAAGGAAGATCTGGATCCACAATAATATTAAAGTCCTGATGCTTCAGTCCTGTCTTTTCTTCTATTCTAGGCAAGGCAAATTCATAACCTTCTAATGTAGAAAGATGTACAACCGCAAAGGATGCACCCATCACCTGTACTGTCCCAAAGGGAGACAATACCTCCTTTAAAGTTTCAAAAGAGAGATGATGTACTTCTACATCAATATCTTTAGATCTTCTTTTTAATAGAAAATCTCGTACACACCCTCCTACTAAATAGACATGTCCTCCTGCCTGTTTAATTGCCTCAAAGACATCTAATGCGAGAGGTGTGAGATTAAACTTACTTTCCATCTTTAATCTCCTCTATCATATCGCGTAATTCCATAGCACGTTCAAAGTCAAGCACCTTAGCTGCTTCCTTCATCTGTCTTTCTAATTCCTCAAGAAGAACCTTCTTGTCCTTCTTAGGCGCCTTACGGCCTTTCTTGACAAGCTTCTGTGCTTCATCAATGACTTCCTGACCATGGATTGCTTCTCTAATTTCTTTCTTGATAGTTGTAGGTGTAATACCATGGGCTTTATTATAAGCTTCCTGTATTTCTCTACGACGACTTGTTTCATCAATGGCACGCTGCATTGAGTCAGTAATACGATCTGCATACATGATTACATGACCATCCGCATTTCTTGCAGCACGACCAATTGTCTGAATCAATGAACGTTCACTTCTTAAGAACCCTTCCTTATCTGCATCTAAAATACATACAAGAGAGACTTCTGGAAGGTCTAAACCTTCTCTTAATAAGTTGATACCAATTAAGACATCATATTTACCTAAACGTAAATCTCTTAAAATTTCTGTACGTTCTAATGTCTTTGTTTCTGAATGAAGATAAGCAACCTTTAAACCAAATTCCTTAAGATAATCAGTTAAATCTTCAGCCATTCTCTTTGTAAGAGTCGTAATAAGTACACGTTCATTTCTTTCTATACGTAACTGTATTTCACTAATAATATCATCAATCTGATCTTCTATTGGACGTACTTCAATAATAGGATCTAATAATCCTGTCGGACGAATAATCTGTTCAACATATTCACCATGTACACCTTCTAATTCATAATCACCCGGTGTGGCAGATACAAATATTGCCTGGGGAATAAGCTTTTCAAACTCTTCAAAACGAAGTGGTCTGTTATCTAAAGCACTTGGTAAACGAAAACCATATTCTACCAATGTTTCTTTACGGCTTCTATCTCCGTTAAACATACCTCTGATCTGTGGAAGCATAACATGAGATTCATCAACAATAAGTAAGAAATCATCAGGGAAATAATCTAATAAACAATAAGGTCTTTCCCCTGGTTTTCTACCATCAATATGACGTGAATAGTTTTCAATACCCGGACAGATGCCTACTTCTCTCAACATTTCAATATCATGTCTTGTACGGTTATCTATTCTTTCATATTCAAGAGGTTTAGCGGCATCTTGATAATATTGTAGACGTTCTTTTAATTCTTCTTCTATCGTATCACAGGCATGAAGCATCTTTTCACGACTTGTAATATATTCTTCAGCCGGATAAATTGTATAAGTATTATAAGATGCTTGAACATGACCAGTCAGAGGATCTACTTCTGTAATACGATCTACTTCATCACCAAATAATTCAATACGTATAATATAAGATTCAGTATGACCTGGTACTATTTCAATCACATCACCACGTACTCTAAAAGTACCTTTGACCTGGTCCATATCATTTCTTGTATATTGTCTATCTACCAAGAATGTAAGTAATTCACGTCGATCTATTTCTTGTCCTACACGTAAAGAGAAGATCATTTCCTGATAACTTTGTGGATTACCTAACCCATAAATAGCGGCCACAGAGGCTACGACAATTGTATCTTTTCTTTCTAATAAAGAATTCATCGCAGCAGCTCTTAACATCTCTATTTCTTCATTTGTCTGTGATTCTTTATCAATATATGTATCACTCTTAGGTATATAGGCTTCAGGCTGGTAGAAATCGAAGTTTGAAATAAAGTATTCTACACGATTTTCTGGAAAGAATTCCTTTAATTCACTATATAACTGTCCTGCAAGAGTTTTATTGTGTGATAGTACAAGAGTAGGTTTATTCACCTGTGCAATGACATTCGCAAAGGTAAATGTCTTACCAGTTCCTGTACCACCTAATAATACCTGTGTCTTTTTACCTTGATGAATACCTTCTACTAATTCTTTAATAGCCTCGGGCTGGTCACCCATTGGTTTATATTTTGATACAAGCTTGTAAGACATAAAACCCCCTCTTTCTATATTAAAGTAAGTACCTTCTGTAAACTATTATCATATTCCTTATGACTTAATCTTTCTGCAAGTACACTAACCATGCATTCCTGATCACTATATTCTAATACACCGTCTACAGTTAATCCATGATCCTGTTCAAAACGTTTTAATGCATCACTCACTCCTTGTGAGAAATAACCATCTGTACGACCTGGATTATAACCTAACACATCTAATAATTTTTCCATCACAATAATAGAATTATTCACATTATCCACATAAAACTTATCACTATAATAAGTAAAATAAGCTGATAAGAGAGATTGATCCTCTACAGTGACATCTGGAGTCCATCCCTTCTTATTAATATTCACACCCTTAGGTGTATACCACTTTGCATAAGTGTATTTCAATACAGAACCATCAGATAAGTTCGTCTGCGCCTGGATAGTCCCTTTCCCATAAGACTGCTGCCCAATAAGTTTATATCCCTGTATTTCTTTAAATGTACCTGCACATAATTCTGATGCACTGGCTGTTCCACTATTCATTAAAATATAACCATTAGAAAATGCATAATGTGTCTTACTATTATCCTTATATGTTTCAGTCTGACCCTTCTTATTCTTAACAGTAAAGAGTGTCTCTCCCTTCTCATTAAATAAAGAAAGAAGATCTCTTGCAGCAGTAATATAACCTCCACCATTACCTCTTAAATCTAGAATAATATCTGAGACATTCTGTTTCTTAAACTCTTTTAAAGCTTTTTCTACATGCTGAGCAGTTGTATCACCAAAAGTAGAAATATTCACATAACCATATGCTTTATTATTTTTAGTTCCTACATAATAAGTCACATCAGAGCTGAAATTCTTACGTACTGCTTTTACACTTAAAGTCTGTTGTAGTCTTTTAATCTTTAAAGAGACTTCAGTCCCTTCATTTCCTTTAATATATTCCTGCATTTCAGTACTAGTCATACCAGAAAGTGATTTATTATCAGCATCAGTAATAATATCTCCTGCCTTAAGACCTGCTTTTTCTGCACTACTTCCTTCAATAATACCAGTTAATAAAGCACCGCTATGTACAGGTGAAAAATAAACACCAATACCACTGTAATTACCATTAATATCACTATTAAATTCTTTATTCTCTTGTGTAGACATATATGAAGAATGTGAATCACCTAAACCATCTACCAATCCTGCAATCATACGATCTTGAATAGATGTTTTAGAATCAGTTGTATCCAGCCAATTATTATTAAGAAGTTCTACTACTTCGTCTACCACTGTCATATTTGTCTTATCTTCAGCACTCGCATCACTATTATGAAAGACTAAATAACCGCTCCCAAATCCAAGAGCTAAACATAATACACCTATGACTATATATTTGATTAATAAGTTTTTCTTTCTTTTATTTAATTCCATGTTCAAGTCACCTCGTTTCATTATTTTATCATAACATGACTGTTTTGAGTAGAAACTTGACCAAAAAGAAAAGATCCCTATAATAGGGATCTTCCATTATTTAATTCAGATCTGATTAAGCTAATTCTGAGAAATACTTGATTGTCTTAACCATGTTAGAAGTGAATGAGTTTTCATTGTCGTACCAAGATACAACCTGAACTTCTGTTGTTCCGTTGTCTAATGGCAGAACCATTGTCTGAGTAGCATCAAATAAAGAACC
>OMGM01000892.1_pt1 | contig 12932 bp, 10 predicted proteins | sample 1645851 | NCBI WGS metagenome assembly OMGM01 (sample SAMEA103958126, study PRJEB25191) | human gut metagenome | reverse complement strand
CCGTGCTTGTGGGTTGGGCTGGCGACAGGGGAGGCCGAGGCGGTGGGCACAAATCCCGGCTCGAGGCCCATGATCTGGTCAAAATGCTCTTTAACGCGGGGAACGGAGATGCCGATGACCACCTGGGCGGTCTTGCCCGTAATGATGAGGCCTTTGGCGCCCGCCGCGACAAACGACGCGTTATCTGCAACGATGGAAGGGTCTGCGACCTCGACGCGCAGGCGCGTGGCGCAGTTGGTTGCGCCCGCAATATTGCCAACGCCACCTAAAAGCTGAATTACCCGCTCAGCGAGGACGTGATCTTGATCGGATTGACTATTGGCCTCGTCATTGGGAGATTGCTCTTTGGCAAAGCCGCTTCCCGTTAAATGATCGATTGCCGCGCGATTGGCGACATGATCCTCGCGGCCCGGCGTCTTAAGGTCATAGATCAAGATGAGTGCTCGAAAACTCACAAAAAAGATGAGGCTAAAGGCAAGGCCGATACCGAGCGCCAAAAGATAGGCACCGGCATGCATGCGCATGAGCGGAATAAAGTTGAAGGCTGCCATCTCCATGAGGCCGCCCGAGAAGATGCCGACGATGCCAAAGAGATTCATGGTTGTGGCAAGGCAAGACGATAAGACGGCGTAGAGAAAAAAGAGCCCGGGGTGGGTGAACATAAAGAGAAACTCGAGTGGCTCGGTAACGCCGCAAACCACCGAGGCGATGATGGCGGGAACAAGGATGACCCTGAGGCCGGCGCGGCGCTCGGGTTTTGCGGTGGAGTAGAACGCGGCTGCGATGGCAGGAAGGCCAAAGAGCTTGACCCAGCCGGTGGCGGTAAAACCGGCCCACGGCGCAAGCTCATTAAGGGGGCGCGTGCTATGGGAGAGGATGGGGAGCAAGCTGCTCCACGTGGCGTAGATGCCGTCGTTAATGACCAGGTTGTCGTAGTAGATCGGCATGTAGAGCAGGTGGTGCAGCCCCATGGGCTCGAGTGCTCGCTCCAAAAACACAAAGATACCCACGCCAAAGGGGCCGACGCTCGTAAGTGCATGGCGCAGCGTTTCGGTCATTGCGTATACGGAGGGCACGATGGCGGCCGAGATAGCGGCAAGGGCAAACACGGCAAAAAAGCTGATGAGGTAGACCAGCGAGGAGCCCGAGAAGGTGCCGAGCCAATCGGGAACCTTGGCATCGTAGAAGCGGTCATGGATGGCGACGACGGTTGCCGACACCGCCAGCGGGCCGATAATGCCGGTGTCGAGTGTCTTGATGCCGTCGATGATGGTGATGCCGCTAGCGGAGGTCAAAGACGACGGGTACTTAAGTCCAAGGTTGTCTCCGCTCAGCTTGATGATCTCGCTCAAAAAGAAGCAGTAGGCAAAATAGGCCGCGAGCGCCTCGAGGCAGCAGCGCGCCGGCTGCTTTTGGGCAAGACCGATGGGCAGCGCTACGGCAAAAAGGAGCGGAAGTCGTTTAAAGACCGTCCACGAGCCGCGCTGGATGATAGTCCAAAAAACGTACCAAGGGGTTCCGTATACGGCGAGGTCGCCGACGATATCCGCAGACGTTGCGAGGGCGGAGACGCCGACCATAAGACCCGATATGGAAAACAACATGGCGGGCGCGAACATTGCCCCGCCAAAGCGTTGGATTTTTTGCAGCATGTTCTGCCTTCCGAATATCGAGGCGCGTTGCGCGTGGGGAAACGTTTAAACAATGGATTCATTGTAGAGGACCAGACGATTGTTGTGCCGGCAGTTTTGAGCGAAACCGATTTGGGCACGACAGAAACCGTCAACGGTTAAATCCTGTCGCTTTACCGATATTCGGTTTAAACAACTTTAAGAAATGCTATCGTGCCTAGCCGGAAATAAATAATGTAGAGGTGAAACAATGCCAAAAGCGATATACGAAGGAATCTACCGAGAAATACGCTCGCGCATCATTAACGGGACCTATGCGTTTCAGGAGATGCTGCCAACCGAAGCCGAGCTGACCGCGGAGTTCGGATGCACGCGCAATACCGTCCGTCGCGCCTTGGGTATGCTGGCCGACGGGATGTTTGTGCAGCCCATACACGGCAAGGGCGTGCGCGTTATTTGGCTCAAGGGCGAAACCGACATGCTGGGCGCACTCGAGGAAGTCGAGTCGTTTGGCGAATTTGCAAAGCGCAACAATGCCGTTGCATCGACGGACGTTAAGTCTTTTGAGCATTTGATTTGCACCGAGCAACTCTCTCGTCGTCTGGGCTTTAAGGTGGGCGAGGAGTTGATTCGCGTGGTGCGTGTCCGAAGCCTTAACGGCAATGCGCGCCAAGTAGACCATGGTTACTTTTTGGAGTCAATCGCCAAGGGCCTGACGCCCGAGATCGCCGCAAAGTCAATTTACGACTATCTGGAGCACAAACGCGGCGTCAAGGTGATGGCGAGTCGCCGTACAGTGAGCGTCGAGCTTGCCAACGATGAAGACTGCAGCTACTTGGACCTTGGCAAGTACAATTGCGTTGCCGTTATGGAGAGCCAATCGTACACCTCGGACGGCATCTTGTTCGAGGTCACGCACGCCCGTACGCACCCCGAGATCTTCCACTACCGCGTCAACTCCAAGCGATAGCCGGCTAGCTCGCAGCCTGACGAGACTCATGCCCTCAAAGCGAAAACGCCCGGTCAAACCGACGATGCATCGGCTTGACCGGGCGTTTTCTCTGCATTCGATAACAAATAATTGTTTATACAAAACTTGTCAAGTATCAAGTTGAAATTACCGTTCACCGAAGTTTTTCTACCGCTCTAGTAATACTTGTTCAAACAACTAGCCAAATAGCGTATTGTACAAATCAGCAAAAGGGGCAAAGTCCCCGAGCCAATCTCCGAAGGCGGCGGCAAAGGGTGCCGCCACGGTGTGAAAGGGTGGATTGTAATGAAGAACGAAATGAGCAGAAGGCAGTTCCTGGGCTTTGCTGGTTCCGCGGCTGCGGTTCTTGGTCTGGGTCTCGTGGGCTGCGGTGGCTCCGCCGGCTCCGGCTCCTCTGCTTCTGGTGACGCTGCCGAGGTCTACTTCCTCCAATTCAAGCCCGAGGTCGACAAGGAGTGGAAGGAGATCGCCAAGGCGTACAAGGAGGAGAAGGGCGTCGAGGTCAAGATCGTGACCGCCGCCTCCAACACCTACGAGGAGAAGCTCAAGTCCGAGATGTCCAAGAGCTCCGCTCCGACCCTGTTCCAGGTCAACGGCCCCACCGGTCTTAAGAACTGGAAGGATTACTGCGCCGACCTGTCCGATACCAAGCTCCGCGGTGAGCTCATTGACGACTCCCTGGCTCTGCAGTCCGATGGCAAGGATCTGGGTATCGACTGGGTCCAGGAGAGCTACGGCATCATCTACAACAAGCAGCTGCTCGAGAAGGCTGGCTACAAGGCCGAGGACATCAACTCCTTCGACAAGCTGAAGGCTTGTGCTGACGACATTCAGGCCCGCAAGGACGAGCTCGGCGTTGAGGGCGCCTTCACTTCTGCCGGCATGGATGACTCCTCCAGCTGGCGCTACACCACCCACCTCGCCAACCTCCCGCTCTACTACGAGTTCGAGAAGGAGCACAACCAGGAGGACGACGAAATCAAGGGCGAGTATCTCGACAACTTCAAGCAGATCTTCGACCTGTATATCACCGACTCCACCTGCGATCCTTCGCAGCTTGCCTCCAAGACCGGCGACGACGCCACCAACGAGTTCGCAACCGGCAAGGCCGTCTTCTATCAGAACGGCTCTTGGGCATACGCTGACCTCACCAAGGCCGGTATGACCGACGACCAGCTCGGCATGCTGCCGATCTACATCGGCGTCGACGGCGAAGAGAACCAGGGCCTGTGCTCCGGCGGCGAGAACTACTGGTGTGTCAGCTCCCAGGCTTCCGAGGATGCTCAGAAGGCCACCGAGGACTTCATGTACTGGTGCGTCACCGCTGACACCCCGACCAGCATCATCGCCGACAAGATGGGTCTGACCGCTCCGTTCAAGAGCGCCAAGGAGACCACCAACGTCTTCTCGCAGCAGGCCGTTGCCATGGCTAAGGACGGCAAGAAGACCGTCGCTTGGGACTTCGTTTACATCCCCTCCGAGGAGTGGAAGAAGAACCTCAAGCAGGCTCTCATTGCTTATGCTGCCGACAACACCAAGTGGGACGGCGTCAAGAACGCCTTCGTTGATGGCTGGAAGACCGAGAAGGCTGCTTCCGAGTAAGCAGTTGCTGCCCAAGCTATCTGATTAGCGACAGGGGGCGGGCAGACGTTGGTTTGCCCGCCCCCTGCATATTGAAAGGACCCTTTTATGGGCAAAGCACTCAAGCGCTGGTGGCCGCTCTTTATGCTGCCCACGTGCCTGGCGTTTATGATCGGGTTCGTGATCCCTTTTATCCAAGGCTTCTATCTCTCGTTCTGCCAGTTTATTACCATCAACAATGCGCACTTTGTCGGTATCGAGAACTACGTGCGCGCACTGTCCGATCCGCAGTTTGCTACGTCGTTCTTCTTTACCGTGGCGTTTGCCTTCCTGTCGACGGTGCTCATCAACGTGATCGCCCTCGCCATTGCGCAGGCGCTCACCCGCAAGGCGCTCAAGGGCACTAACATCTTCCGTACGATCTTCTTCATGCCTAACCTGATCGGCGGCATCGTGCTGGGCTACATTTGGCAGATTCTGATCAACTGCCTGCTCTCCAACATCGGCGCCGACCTTATTGCCCTTAACTCCGCTGCCGGCTTCTGGGGCCTTATCATCCTGACCCTGTGGCAGCAGGTCGGCTACATGATGATCATCTACATCGCTGGTCTGCAGTCCATTCCGTCCGACTACATCGAGGCCGCCAAGGTCGACGGCGCCACGGCATGGCAGACGTTTTGGAAGGTTAAGATCCCTAACCTGATGCCGACCATCACCATCTGCCTGTTCCTGTCCATCACCAACGGCTTTAAGCTGTTCGACCAGAACCTCGCCCTTACCGGCGGCGCTCCTGCGCACTCCACCGAGATGCTCGCCCTGAACATCTACAACACGTTCTATTCGCGTGCCGGTATCGCATGGCAGGGCATCGGTCAGGCCAAGGCGGTTATCTTCTGCATCCTGGTCGTAGCAATCTCCATGATCCAGCTTAAGGCCACGAGGTCCAAGGAGGTGCAGCAGTAATGAAACGCGATAAGGTTATCAACCGCGCGCTCTCGATCTTCTTTACGATTCTGTCGCTCGCGTGGATCTACCCCGTGTTCATGATTGCGCTTAATTCTTTTAAAAAAGCGACCGCAATCAGCACCACCACGGCATTCGATCTGCTCACGCCCGAGACGTTCAACGGTCTCGCAAACTACGTGCACGCTCTTAACGAGCAGGGCTTTGCCTCGGCGTTTATGTACTCGCTCATCATCACGGTCACGTCGGTCGTGCTGATCTTGGTGTGCTGCTCCATGTGCGCTTGGTACGTGGTTCGTGTCAACAACAAGATCTCGAACTTCTTCTATTACCTGTTCGTCTTCTCGATGGTCGTGCCCTTCCAGATGCTCATGTTCACACTGTCCAATTTGGCGGACCGCATCGGCTTCAACACGCCGTTCAACATCTGCTTTATCTACCTTGGCTTTGGCGCGGGCCTGGCGGTCTTTATGTTCGCCGGCTTTGTAAAGAACATCCCGCTCGAGATCGAAGAGGCGGCCATGATCGACGGCTGCAACCCGGTCCAGGTGTTCTTTAAGATCGTCCTCCCCATCATGAAGCCCACCTATCTTTCGGTCGGCATCCTCGAGACCATGTGGGTCTGGAACGACTATCTGCTGCCCTACCTTACGCTCGACTCCACCAAGTACAAGACCATTCCTATCTTGATCCAGTACTTCCGCGGCGGCTACGGCCACGTCGAGCTCGGCCCCATGATGGCCTGCATCATGATGGTCGTTGTCCCCATCGTCATCATGTACATCCTCTGCCAGAAGTACATCATTGACGGCGTGGTGGCAGGTGCCGTCAAGGGCTGATGCCGTAACTGTTTTGCAAGTTTTAGCGGCGCCCCTCAGCGCGGCGCCGCGTATCGAAAGGTAGAGACATGGCCGAGATCGTTCTCAAACATGTTCAGAAGGTGTATCCCAACAACGAGTCCAAAAAGAAGGGCTTCTTTGGCAAAAAGAAGAAGACCGAGGAGAAGAAGCACAACCTCAAGGTTACCGAGGACGGCGTGCTCGCGGTGGAGGACTTTAACCTCACCGTGCATGACCAGGAGTTCATCGTTCTCGTTGGCCCCTCTGGCTGCGGTAAGTCCACGACGATGCGCATGGTCGCCGGCCTGGAGGACATTACCTCGGGCGACGTGCTCATCGACGGCAAGCGCGTCAACGACGTGGCGCCCAAGGACCGCGACATCGCCATGGTGTTCCAGAGCTACGCTCTGTACCCCAATATGACGGTGTACGAGAACATGGCATTTACGCTCGAGCTCAAGAAGGTTCCCAAGGACGAGATCGACCGCAAGGTTCGCTCTGCTGCCGAGATTCTGGGCATTACCGAGTACCTCGACCGTAAGCCCAAGGCGCTTTCGGGCGGCCAGCGCCAGCGCGTCGCCATCGGCCGCGCTATCGTGCGCGACCCCAAGGTCTTCCTGATGGACGAGCCGCTGTCCAACCTGGACGCCAAGCTTCGTAACCAGATGCGTGCCGAGCTCATTAAGCTGCGCCACGAGATCAAGGGCACGTTCATTTATGTTACTCACGACCAGACCGAGGCTATGACCCTCGGTGACCGTATCGTGGTCATGAAGGACGGCGTCGTCCAGCAGATCGCCACGCCGCAGGAGGTCTTCAACCATCCCGCGAACATCTTCGTTGCCGGCTTTATCGGCGTGCCGCAGATGAACTTCTTCGATGCCCAGCTGGTGCGCTCGGGCAACGGCTTCACCGTCAAGACCGAGGATATGAACGTGGCGCTCGCCCCCGAGACCTGCGCTCAGCTTGCTCTCAACTGGGACGGCGGCGACGTGAAGGAGATTACGGCCGGCGTGCGCCCCGAGCAGATTCTGCTTGCCGACAAGGGCGAGGAGGGTGCGCTCCAGGGTACCGTCGAGGTGACCGAGCTCATGGGCTCGACCGAGCATGTCCACGTGACCGCTCCCGATGGCCAGTTCGTCCTGATCATTCCCGTTGTCGACCTTGAGGCCAAGGGTGCGCTCAAGGCTGGCGACACCATCTGGTTCAAGTTCGAGAAGAATGCGACCCATCTCTTCGATAAGGTGTCTGGTAAGAACCTTATCTAGGCCCGGTACATCCAGGCCCTCCCTTTGGGCGACTGCGGTATTGCCATCCTTTTGCCGTGGTCACATATAAGGCTCCCCTCCCGTCCACTGGGCGAGAGGGGAGCCTTTCTTTGTGTTGGGGCTGTCCATCTCCAGTTTGTCTTGATCTGCAACAGGTAGAAGGCCAAATTGGGTCTAGATGTTACAGATCGAGACAGCGCCGAGCTGCCTTTCCTTTTATCTCGATCTGTAACACGAAGGACTGATTTCGGCAGTTACCTGTTACAGATCGAGATTGTTTTAGCCGCCTTGGCCGTCTGTCTCATTCTGTAACAGGTGGACCCAATTCCAGCGGTTATCTGTTACAGATCGAGATTGTTTGGCCGAGGCGGGCCACGGACAACACAGGGGCACAAAAAGCGGAGCCGCGTTGCCGCGACTCCGCTTTCAAGAGGATGGGTAAAGGAAACGAAATTAGCTCAGGTGCCAGATCTCGTCGTTGTACTGGGAGATCGTGCGGTCGGACGAGAAGGTGCCTGCGTTGGCGATGTTGATCAGCGCCTTGCGCATCCAGGCGTCCTGGTCCTCATAGTCGGCCAGCACGCGCTCCTTGGTCTGGATATACTCCTCAATGTCGAGCAGGGCCATAAACCAGTCCTTGCCCTTAATGTCGTCGTGCAGGCGCTGCAGGCGCTCGGCGTTGCCGGTCGCCATAAAGGCGGGGTTGGTGATAAAGTCCACCAGCAGCTTGATACCGGGCTTGCGGTAGAGCACACCGGCGTCATAGGTGCCGTCGGCGTAAAGCTGCTCGACCTGTTTGGACGAGGCACCAAAGGTATAGATGTTCTCGTCGCTCACGAGCTCGGCAATCTCCACGTTGGCGCCGTCGAGCGTGCACAGGGTTAGGGCGCCGTTGAGCATGAACTTCATGTTGGAAGTGCCACTCGCCTCCTTGGAGGCCAGGCTGATCTGCTCGGAGATGTCGGCAGCGGGAATCACGCGCTCGGCGGCGGTGACGTTGTAGTTCTCAATCATGACAACCTGCAGGTAAGGGGCCACGTCGGGGTCGTTGGCTATCCACTGGGACAGCGTCAGGATCAGATGGATGATGTCCTGCGCGATAGTGTAGGCAGGCGCCGCCTTGCCGCCAAAGATGATGGTGACGGGGTGCTTAGGCTTATTGCCGTTCTTGATGTCGAGATACTTCCAGATGATGTAGAGCGCGAGCATCTGCTGGCGCTTGTACTCGTGGATGCGCTTGACCTGGACGTCGATGATGGCGTTGGAGGGAATGGTCACGCCCTGCTCGAGCGCCATGGCGCAGGCCATGACCTCGATGGCGCCCGTAGCACCGATCATGTGGCCGGTCATCGACTTGGTCGACGAGACGTGCGCGGCGCGTGCCGCGTCCTCGCCGAGCGCACGCTTGATGCCCGCCGTCTCGGACGAATCGTTGAGCTTGGTCGAGGTGCCGTGAGCGTTGATGTAGAGGCCCTCGGAAGGCTTAACGTCGCCCTCGGCCACCGCCAGCGATATCGCACGGGCAATGCCGGCAGCCTCGGGATCGGGGCTCGTGATGTGATAGGCATCATCGGTGTTGCCGTAGCCCACGACCTCGGCATAAATGTGCGCACCGCGCGCCTGCGCATGCTCCATGCCCTCGAGCACCAGCACACAGGCGCCCTCGCCCATCACAAAGCCGTCGCGATTCGCATCGAACGGACGACAAGCCGTCGACGGGTCGGGGTTGGTGGTGAGCGCACGACAGGACGTAAAGCCCGCAACGGCATCGGGGATAATTGCAGCCTCGGCGCCGCCCGCGAGGATCGCGTCGGCATAGCCGTGCTTGATGGCGCGGAACGCCTCGCCCACGGCATGGGCCGAGGTCGCGCACGCGGTCACCACAGGCAGGGTCGGGCCTTTTGCCTTGTGGCGGATCGCGATATTGCCCGAAGCCATATTGGGAATCATCATCGCAATCATATAGGGCGATGCACGGCGAGGCCCCCGATCGGCAATCGTGTGGACGTTGTCGACGAGTGTCTGCATGCCGCCCACGCCTGAGCCCACGTAGACGCCCAGGCGCTCGCGATCGATGGCGCCCTCGACATCAAAGCCCGCATCGTGCATGGCCTCGTCCGACGCCGCCAGGGCAAACTGAACGTAGGGGTCCAGGTGCTTGGCGTCACGCTTGCCAAAGTACTCGTTGCCGTCAAAACCCTTGACCTCGGCCGCCACCTTAACGGCAAACGCATCGGTATCGAAGTGCGTGATCGGGCCGATGCCGCACGTGCCGGCGCACATGGCCGCCCAGGTGGCAAGCGCGGTGTTACCGAGCGGCGATACGGCACCGATGCCGGTAATTGCAACTCTCTGTTCCATCTTGGTCTCCTCATTCAAGCCGTTGTTCGGCCCTGGTTTCTACATCGCCATTCCGCCGTCGACGCGTACGACTTCGCCCGTAATGTAGGCAGCCGCATCGCTCACTAAAAATCGCACCACACCGGCCACCTCTTCGGGCTGCGCCATACGCTTAAGGGGAATCTGCTCCTCGGTTACCGTACGCACCTTCTCCGAGAGCTTTGCCGTCATATCTGTCTCGACAAACCCGGGGGCGACCGCGTTCACTCGTACGCCGCGGGGCGCAAGCTCGCGCGCCACCGCCTTGGTCAGGCCGATCACGCCCGCCTTGGAGGCAGCGTAGTTGGCTTGCCCGGCATTGCCCATCAGGCCCACGACCGAGCTCATGTTGACGACGCAACCGCCGCGCTGACGCATAAAGGTCTTAGTGAGCGCGCGTGTCATATTGAACGTGCCCTTGAGATTGACATCGAGCACGCGGTCGAAGGCGTCATCGCCCATACGCATGAGCAGGCCGTCGCGCGTGATGCCGGCGTTGTTGACAAGCGCCCAAATGGAGCCAAAGTCGTTGAGGACCGCTTCCACGCACGCGTTGACGGCAGCGGGGTCGGCCACGTCACATTGATATGCGCGCGCCGTGGCGCCTGACGCCTCGCAGGCTTCGCACGTCTCGCGCGCCGCATCTGCGCTACCGGCATAGACGACGGCGATATCAAAGCCGTCCTCCGCCAGGCCCACGGCACAAGCGCGACCGATGCCGCGCGAACCGCCCGTGACAAGCGCCACGCGACGTGAGTCGTTGCGCTCGAGCGCGCCATTTTTCAAGTTGCCCATGTCATTCCTTTCGGGTTACAGCCCTGTGAACTATGCGAGCTCGTCGGCAATAGCTGCGACCTGCTCGGCCGTTTCGCACGAATACACGCGAACGTCGCTCAACGTACGCTTGACCAGGCCCGACAGCGTTTTGCCGGGGCCGACCTCAATAAACGTGTCGATGCCCTGATCCTGCAGAGTGTGCAGTGTGTCGACCCAGCGCACGGCATGGCTCACCTGGTTGGCCAAGACATCCGATGCCGCCTGCGGGTCGGCCGGATAGGGCGCCGCCGTCATATTTGCCATGACCGGAATGAGCAACGGGGATGGCGCGTGACCGGCTTGGATATACGTCGCCAGCCCCTCAGTCGCCTCGGCCATATAGGGGCTATGGAATGCACCCGACACCGCGACCTTCATGGCCCGACCACCAGCCTCTTTTACCAGGGCGTCGAGGGTCTGCAACGCATCGGGCGCTCCGGCCACAACCGTCTGCTGGGGACTGTTGTAGTTGACCGGCCAGCAGTCCTCGCCGGCCTGTTTTGCCAGGCCCTCGACTTGCGCCGCATCGAGCTTAATGACGGCACGCATGCCGCCCGGATGGCGCTCGGCCGCCGTGGCCATCAATGCTGCGCGCTCACATACGAGCTCAAAACCCGCTCGCGTATCGAATGCCCCCGCAAAGGTGAGTGCAGCGACCTCGCCCAGCGAGAATCCCGCACAGGCGGCAGGCACCACGCCGCGCTCGCGCAGGGCGACGGCGACAGCCAAGTCGTGCACGAACACGCAAGGCTGCGTGTTCTCGGTCTGCGAGAGCTCCTCCTTGGAGGCGCTCCGGCACTGCTCGCTGGTCCCCGGGCGTACCTCGTCGGCAATGGCGAACACCTCGGCAGCCGCCGGCGATGCTTCGATAAAGTCCACGCCCATCGCGGGATGCTGGGCACCCTGACCGGCAAACAGAAACGCTACGCTACCCATTCGGACGCACCCTTCAGGACATGCTCGGCGCCGTCGACCAGATCGTCGACGATTTCGCGTGCGCTCTGGCGTTCGTTGACCATGCCGGCAATCTGTCCGCACAAATACGAACCCTCTTCGTAGTTGCCGTCCTTGGCGGCCTTACGCAGCGCACCGGTTCCCATAGCACCGAGCTCCTCGGCACTCGCACCGGAACCCTCGCTCTTGGCATAGGCGTTGGTGAAGGGGCTCTTGAGGGCGCGCACCGGATGTCCCGTCGAGCGACCGGTCGCACGCGTCGAAGTGTCGTTGGCCTTCAGGACCATCTCCTTGTACTGCTCCGAGACGGTACACTCATCGGCAACGAGAAAACGCGTGCCCACTTGGACGCCAGCGGCGCCAAGCATAAAGGCGGCCGCCACCCCGCGGCCATCCGCGATACCGCCGGCGGCCACAACGGGAATGTCGACCGCATCGACGACCTGCGGCACCAGTGCCATCGTCGAGGTCTCGCCAATATGGCCGCCCGATTCGGTACCCTCGGCAACAACCGCCGTGGCTCCACGACGTGCCACGAGGCGCGCCAGCGCCACCGAGGCAACGACCGGGATGACCTTGATGCCCGCCTCGTTCCACGCCTTCATGTACTTGGCGGGATTGCCGGCGCCCGTCACGACGACCGGCACTCGCTCGTCAATCACGACCTGTGCAACCTCGTCGGCAAACGGGCTCATGAGCATGACGTTGACGCCAAAGGGCTTATCCGTCTTGGCGCGCAGCTCATGAATCTGGTCGCGAAGCCAGTTGGCGTCGGCGTTCATGGCCGCGATGATGCCTAAGCCACCCGCCTCGGACACTGCGGACGCCAGCGAGGCATCGGCAATCCAGGCCATACCGCCCTGGAACACGGGCTTTTCGATGCCGAGCAGATCGCAGAGAGGAGACTTGAGCATCACTACTTCTCCAATGCCGCCTCGACCGTATCGACGAACTCGCCGACCGTCTTGGGGTTCTCCTCGGTATCGAGCTCAATGCCAAACTCGTCCTCGACGGCAACGAGGATCTCGACGGTACCCAGACTGTCGAGGCCAATCTCCTCGAGCGTGGACTCGGGCTTCATCTCGACATCGTCAAGGCCGGCGGTCTCGCGGATAACGTCGCAAACGCGCTCGAAGGTCTTCTGATCTGCCATGGTAGTTCTCCTTTGTTTGTGCCCCAGGGGCGTTTTCATTTCCTATGTGCAACTACTTCCAGCGAAGTAGATAGCCACCTACATCCAAGCCGGCGCCAAATCCGACCAGGGCGATGGTGTCGCCCGCGTGCAGCGCGCCGGTATTTGCCAGTCGATCGAGAGCAAGCGGAATACAGGCGCTCGAGATGTTGCCGGTTTCACGCAACGTCCGGACCACGCGGTCGTCCGGCACACCTAAGCGCTTGACTGCCTGGCTCAAGATTCGTTCGTTAGCCTGATGGAATACAAAATGGTCGATGTCTTCGACCGAAATGCCCGCATCGCCCGCAAGCTTATGGACCGTGTCGCAGATGGCGT
>OMGM01000865.1_pt1 | contig 13237 bp, 8 predicted proteins | sample 1645851 | NCBI WGS metagenome assembly OMGM01 (sample SAMEA103958126, study PRJEB25191) | human gut metagenome | reverse complement strand
AAGTATCTGGAAAAGCAGGACTTCATCCTTGCCAAGCAGAAGGAGCAGCTTGCCGCCCAGCAGAGCAAGCTGGACGAATTGACCCTCAAGGTCAACGACATGGAAACGCTGATCGATGAAGTTTCGGCAGCAGCCTACGACAAGGCGGTGGAGGTCGTGACGGACGTGGTACGCACCGAGACCCGCAAGGAAGATATGCGGATGATCGAGGACACAAAAAAGTGGGTGCTGTCCCCGGAACGCAAGGCTCCGCAGGCCACGAGAGAGTATGCAGCCCACCGTTTGGACGGCGTGCTGGACAAGTCCCTCAAGACCATGCAGACCACCGCCGCACGTCTGCAGGAGAAGCTGCTGAAGCCGGAAGTCCGACAGAAGGGCAAGGAGCAGGTCAAGGAGAAAGCACGAGATTCTGTTCTGCAACTGCTGAACCGCTTGCAGGCAGAGCAGATGCAACGGAAACCCGGAGATATACCCGCTGCGGAAAAATCGGAAAATCGTTTTCAATAATAGTACGAGGTGATGTTTATTGAACAAAGAAGTCAACGAAGAACGCGCTCCCCAAACCGTTACCGATGTGAAAGAAATGCTGACCAAGCACTCCAATGGCGAAATTCAGCGGACGATCCAGAACTGCATCACGATTTTGCAGAACGACCATGTGCTGGCCGATGCCATCCGGCTGAACTTGTTGAGTGAACGCATCGACATCGTAAAGCCTGTTGGCTGGCCGCGCTCCGGCAAGACGCTGAGCGACACCGACATGAAGTATATTCTGCGCCGGATGGAGAAATACGGCATTTCCAGCGAGAAGAAAATTGAATCCGCTATCCGCATCGTTGCCAACGAGAACCGTTACCACCCCATCCGGGACTACCTGAACGGCCTGAAATGGGATGGAACAGAGCGGATAGCCCACGTCCTGCACCACTTCCTCGGTGCTGCGGAGGACGAGTACACTTGCGAAGCCATGAAGATATTCCTGCTGGGAGCCATCAAACGGGTGTTCCAGCCGGGATGTAAATTTGAAACCATGCTCTGTCTGGTGGGCGGGCAAGGTGCGGGGAAGTCCACCTTTTTTCGACTGCTGGCGGTCAAGGATGAATGGTTTTCGGATGACCTGCGGCGGCTGGATGATGACAATGTGTACCGCAAGCTGCAAGGTCACTGGATTATCGAAATGTCAGAGATGATCGCCACTGCCAACGCCAAGAGCATCGAGGAGATCAAGAGCTTTCTCAGCAAACAGAAAGAAACCTATAAAGTCCCCTACGAGACCCATCCTGCCGACCGTTTGCGTCAGTGTGTTTTTGCTGGTACGACCAACCGGCAGGATTTTTTGCCCCGTGACCGCACGGGCAACCGCCGCTTTATTCCCATCCCGGTGGATGCGGAACTGGCTGAAGTCCACATTCTGGACAATGAGGAGGAATCCCGTGCCTATATCGACCGGCTTTGGGCGGAAGCCATGACCATCTACAACAGCGGCGACTACAAGCTGGCGTTCAGCCCTGCCATGCAGGAAACGCTGCAAGCCCACCAGCAGGACTTCATGCAGGAGGATGCACAGGCGGGCATGATCTACGCCTTTCTGGAGGACTACGCAGGTGACCGGGTGTGTTCCAAGCAGCTCTATGCAGAAGCACTGGGCAACACCAATATCCCGGCAGAGTGGGAGACCCGTGCTATCTGCGAGATCATGAACACCGGCATTTCGCGCGGCGATATCCAAGGCTGGCAGGCGCACAAGACCGCCAAGCGTTACCCGAAGTACGGTGTTCAGAAAGGCTGGGAGCGCGTAACCAGCCCCGAAACCGGGGCTGAAAATTTCTCCGAAATAACGGACGCGGAAGCCAAGCAGCTTGGATTTCCCTTCTGATGGACAGCGGTTACACGTCTAGTTACAGATTCGGTTACACCTCAGTTACGGCGAAAAAGCCGCATGACCGCTGCGTTTTCCTCTTTCTGTAACCATGTAACCTTAAAAGAATAAGAAAAAGTATAAAGCCCACCGAATGCCCTGCGTACAGAAAAAGAGAGTTTTCCTGCCCGGTTACAGGCGTTCGGTTACAAGGAAGTGGAGGTCTGCCTATGAAGGAAGTTCGCGTTTGCGAAGCAATGAAGTCCCCGGTGGGGACTTTAAGCGACGGAACGGTCTTGCATCAGCAAGATGGAGGGACCAAGCCCCGACAAGTTCCGATTTGGGAAAAGAGCAATTTAACGCTGGAGGAAGCTGCGGCTTATTCCGGCATTGGCATCAATAAACTGCGTGAGATTACCAACGAGGATAAGTGCAAATTTGTCCTTTGGGTGGGCAACAAGCGTTTGATCAAGCGCCGTCTGTTTGATTGCTTTATCGAGCAGGCGTATTCTATTTGAGAATGATGCAACGTCTTTTCTATTCGATATCGGTGGAAATCGCATGGTCGGTATGGTATACTAAAATCAACCCCTATATGCGCTTTTCACAGAAAGGAGTTTCTAAATGCCTGAAAAGCGCAAGGATAGCAAGGGCCGTGTTTTGAAGGATGGCGAAAGCCAGAGAGCAAACGGCACCTACGACTATCGTTATACCGATATCCACAAGAAACGGCGTTGTATTTACGCTAAATCCCTGACAGAGCTGCGGAAAAAAGAGGAAGAACTGTGGCGCGATCTGGCAGACGGCATCGACTACGCCGCCGGAGAGATGACGGTGGCTGATCTGGTTGACCGCTATATGAACCTGAAACGTGGGTTGAAACCCAATTCACTTCGGTCGTACAACACAGCGGTCAAGCGGATTCATGCTGACCCTTTCGGGCAAAAAGCCATCAAAACGGTAAAATTGTCCGATGCGAAAGGCTGGTTCGTGTTTCTGCATGACAGCGGTTTCAAGCAAAACACCATAGGAATCCTGCAAAGCGTTGTCAGACCGGCGTTTGAGATGGCGGTAGAGGATGACATCATCCGCAAGAATCCATTCAAGTTCAAGCTGTCGGACGTTGTGCCGAAGGACGCTTATGTGCGCAATGCCCTGACCAGAGAACAGCAGGAGAAATATCTGCAATTCGTTCAAGACTATGGCGGCAACTATTATGATGATATCGTCATTCTTATGGGAACCGGCTTGCGTGTGAGTGAGTTGTATGGCCTGACACGAGCAGATATCGACTTTGAACGGCACTGTATCCATGTCCGGCGGCAGCTTTGCCGGACGGCTGAAAAGCCTTACTTTGTCACACCGCCGAAAACAAAAAGCGGTATCCGCAATGTTCCCATGACAGATACCGTTTGTGCAGCGTTGCGGCGTGTAGTAAAAGCCAGAGCGTCCACGAAAGTGGAAGCGCTGGTAGATGGTTGCAGCGGATTTCTCTTTCTGGACAAGTCCGGGATGCCGAAGGTGGCAATGCACTTGGAAAACTATATGCGTGGCGTGCAGGGAAAGTTTGAGAAGGCGTACGGCAAACCTGTTCCGCGCATTACACCTCATGTGCTGCGACACACCTTCTGCACCAATGTTCAGCAGGCCGGGCTGGATGTAAAAAGCCTGCAATACCTGATGGGACACTCCAATGCCAGTGTGACGTTGGATGTCTACACGCACAGCAGCTTTGAATCGGTTGAAAGAGCCTTTGAACAGATCGCCGGCAACCTGTGATTTTCGACTCATGAAGCGGAATTGCTTACGCCGAAACTTACGCCAAAACTTACGCCAATCACCCGGTAAGTGGCGTAGATTTGCGTAGAAAAGCGTTGATCGTGCAAAAACGGAGAATCTGGAAAAATCGGCTTGTGGCCTTGATAATTCTACAAAAGTCTACGTTTCCCGATATTCGTGATTCGGCTCCAAAAGTGTGGTTTGGAAGGGCGGCATGTACTAAGCAAAAACCGCTGCTCCCAAGAATCCCAATTTATAAAAAGAACGCAGGCAGAACTTTTCGCAAAGGCGAAGGCTCTGCCTGCTTTTTTGCACCCCTGCCGCACTTTTCTCTTCGCCGCAAATGTGCTACAATAGCCTTAGCATAAGGAAAAGGGGAACGCGCATGGCCAGAAACAGGCAGAACCTGAACATCATCTACATCTCGGACCGAATGCGGGAGACGCTGCGGCCCATAGCGTCCTGTGCGCTCACGGCGGTGGTGGCCCCCATGGGCTACGGTAAAACGACGGCGGTGCGCTGGTTCTTGGCAGAGCAGGCCAAGGCGGGGGCCGTGGTGCTGCAAGCCAGCATCTACTCGGATAACCGCTCCATCTTCTGGAAAAGCGTGCAGAAGGCCTTTGCCGCCGCCGGGCTGACGGTGCTGGAGGGCTACGACTGCCCCGCCGACGCCAGCGACGCGGCTTTGCTGCTGGAGGACCTGTGTGCCGCGCTGGGCGGCAAAACGCCCTACTATCTTTTTCTGGACGATTTCCACCTGCTGGGGGATGAGCGGGTGGCGCAGTTTTTGTGTCGGCTGGCCTACCGCCTGCCCGAGAACGTCCACCTTATCGTGGCCAGCCGCAACCGCTTTCTGCCCGGGGAGCAGGTGGTGCGGCTGGGGCGGCGGCTCCACCGCATCGAGGCCGACGGCCTCCGCCTGAACCGGGAGGAGCTGCTGGCCTACACCCACCGCTGCGGCGTGGAGATCACCGCCGCCCAGGCCGAGAGCCTGCTGCGCTCCTGCGAGGGGTGGTTCTCCGCCGTCTACCTGAACCTCCATGCCCTGGCCGAGCGGGGGAGCCTGCTGCAGCCGGGGCCGGACATCTACGCCATGTTCACCGCCGCCATGCTGGAGTCCCTGCCCGAGAAGACCCGGGGCTTCCTCGCTGTGATGGGGCTGGCCGATGAGTTCACAGTGGAGATGGCCCAGGCTGTCACCGCCCTGCCCGACGCGGAGGAGGTGCTGCGGGCTCTCACCCAGCAAAACGCCTTTGTCACCCGCCTGCCGGACGGGGTGAGCTTCCGCTTCCACCACATGATGAAAGAGTGCGCCGAGCGGCTCTTTGCCCAGCTGCCCGCCGCCCGGCAAACGGAGAGGTCTGGCAGCGGTATGGCCGCTGGTATGCCCAAAAAGCCCAGTACCTCCACGCTTTGCAGGCCTTTGAGCACTGCGGCGACCGCGACGCAGCCCTTGCCGTCATCGAGGCGGACGCGGGGGATCTGCTTGCCTCCCTCAGCCCCGCCGAGCTGCTGCAGCGGCTGGACCGCTGCCCGGTGGAAGCGCTGCAGCGCCACCCGCTGGCCATTCTGGTGCTGATGCGCCGGATGTTCACCTGGCAGCAGATCCCCAAAATGATGGAGCTGAAAGCCCTGCTGGAAGCCGCCGTGGCCCAACACCCCGAGTGGCCCGCCGCCGAGCGGGGCAACCTGCTGGGCGAGTGCGACCTCATCCAGAGCTTCTTGTTCTACAACGACATCACCCAGATGAGCCGCCTCCACCGCAGCGCCAGCCGCCAGATGAGCCGCCCCGCCGTCACCCTGCGCAACAGCGGCAGCTGGACCTTCGGCTCCCCCTCGGTGCTGATGATGTACTACCGCGCCCCCGGGGAGCTGGGCAAAGAACTGGCCGAAATGTACGAGTGTATGCCCCATTACTATAAAATCACCAACGGCCACGGCCAGGGGGCCGAGCTTTTGATGTACGCGGAGGCCGCCTACCTGCAGGGGGCGTGGGAGAAAGCCGCTGTGCTGCTGGAGCGGGCCCGGGCCGACGCCGCCGGGCAGGAGAACATGACCCTCTGCTGCGACTTTTTGGCCCTGCGGCTGGCCCTGTGCGGCAAGGGGAAAGAGGGGTACGATTTTGCCGCCAAGCGCGCCGCCCTGCTGCAAAAGCACGACGGGGTGCAGGTGCATCTGCTGGAGAGCATCGCCGCTTATTTCTACGCTTTGCAGGGCAGGCCGGAGCAGGCCCCGGAGCTGTTCCGGGAGCACAAGCTGGTCGAGGTGAGCTTCTTTGGGCCCTGCCGCCCCATGATGTCCCTCATCGAGCAGCAGGTCTGGCTGGCGCAGGGGGAGTACGTGAAGGTGATCGCCCACAGCGAGGGCCTGCTGCGCCGGTGCGAGGCCATGCACTACGGTCTGGTGGGCCTGCAGGCCCGCATCCAGCTGGCGGCGGCGCAGCTGCGCTTTGGCCAGCGGGCCGACGCCCGGGCCGCGCTGGCAGCGGCTTTGCTGGACGCTGTGCAGGACGATTTCTGGGTGCTCTTTGTGGAGCAGTATCCCGCTCTGGCCCCCCTGCTGGAAGGGGAGGACTGGGCCGCCTGCGAGCCGCGTCTGGGGCCCTTCGTGGCCCGCATCCTGCCCGCAGGCCGGGCCTTTGCCGCCCGGCTGGGCCTGCCCGCCCCCGCGCCGGAGCTGCCCCTGACCGACCGCGACCGGGAGCTGGCCCGTCTGGTGGCCGGGCGGTGCACCAACAAGGAGATCGCCGCCGCCCTCTACCTCTCCGAGGGCACGGTGAAGCAGTACATCAACCAGCTGTACGCAAAGCTGGATATGGGCGGCGACCCCCGCACCCGCCGCGCCCGCTTGGCCGAGTGGTACCAGAAAAACGCCCCCGGAATTAACCAAAAACTAACCCCGGGTTAATAGCAAAAACCAAAGCTCCACGGTATCCTAAAAGTGAACCGTGGAGCTTTTTTCCTGCAATAAAATTGGTAGAAAAAAGGAGGCTTTTGCAATGAAGCGAAGATGGAAGAAATTCCTCGCCGGGGTGCTTTCCGCAGCCCTCGCGCTGAACCTTGCGGCCCCGCTGGCACTGGCGGACGGTGTAGCTTGCAGGGTGACAAAGGTGTTTGTGTATCCGGATCATGTCGGCCGGGTCAATAGTGTGAATGTGAACTGCATTCAGGGTGAGGTATCCTATAACCAGGGCGTTTTGACCTTTGACGGAGACGTGACGCTGACCACAGTTGGGCCTGCGGATACGGGGACGATCTCGCTGGTCGAAGCCCTTGGCGAAAAAAATCTGAGGCTGGTGGCAAATGGCAAGGTGACGGGCAGGACGAAAGGCAACGGCATTGAGAAAGCAAAAGAGATCGCCGGGGGAGAATACGATCTCACCTATGCCGATCTGGGGAAATATTCGGTTACTAAGCCGATAGGAATTTTGGGCGGAGACACAGGAACAACGATTACAGCCGGGACCGAAATCACGCTGAAAGATTTTCATACGGGCATCGGCGGAGGAAACGTCCAGATCGATGGCACCGTGAACATCACAGGAGCACAGTTCCAGGGAGCAACCTACGGCATCGCCAATTCCACTACCGTGAACCCGGGCAGCGAGCTGGAGATCCATGCGGATCGGTACATCGGGAAGGATTGTCTTCTGACATACAACGGCGGCCATCTGCTTATGATTGTGGCGGAAAACGGCGACGGCAATAACATCGTCCAGGGGAGACTGAGCATCGGAAACGTAAGCAGGTTCTGGTATCGCACCGACGAGAATGGAGCGTATACGGAAATCAACGTGAAGGAAAATTATGAGAACTTTACGGCTGCCATAGGACAGAACCAAGACTATCTGGAACTGACGGATGTGGACCCGGACCAGCAGGAAAGCGAAACCTACGCCCTTTTGGTAGCAGGCACGCAGGTCACAAAGAGCAACCAGAACGACGTGCTGGAGGATGGCGGGTCTGTGAAGTTTGACCCGACGACCAACACGCTGACCCTGAACGATGCCGATCTCACGCTGGATGGGGCCGCGGGCGGTTACTGCTGCATCGATTCCCAATTGGCGGAAGAGCTGACCATTACCGGCACAGCCACCCTTTCCAACGCCGATGGAATCCTTACGGAAGGCCCGCTGACGCTGGATAACGCAACCCTCACCCTTACGGGCAATATCAATGAGGATGTTGGTGATGACGCGATCCGGGCAGGCCGCTCTGACGAGGACATCACCATCCAAAACAGCACTGTGACCATTGCAGGCACGAACGCGGAGGGCAACTTCTTCCAATATGGCATTCGGTGCGGCAAGCTCACCGTGGCAAACAGCACGCTGAACGTGAAAGTCGGCGGCTCGGCCATCGTGGCAGACGAGTTGAAGGCTTCCGGCGCAGGCACCGTCATCACGGCAGAAACGGATGCATCGGAGGAACAGGAGTATTATGCCCTCGAACTGGACGAGCTGACCCTGAGGGACGGCCTTGATCTGGTGGAAGGCAAAATGAACGAGAGCAAGAAGGCGAAGATCGCCCAGCCGGAGCAGGCCCCCACGGACTTTAAGGTCTACTGGGTCGTCCATCCGGGGGACGAACCGGTGAATGGAGGAATGCAGTTCCCCGGTGCAATCACCGGCAGCGAGGAGGAAGCCCGCCTCTTTGAGGGCTGGTTCCTCGAAGACGGCACCCGCTTGGAGGATAGCCCCTACTACATGGGCCCGGGCGCGAACCATGTGGGCAACCTCGACCGGGACGTGACCTTCTATGGCCATTGGCGCACCGCCGAGAGCGGCGAGGGCAGCCCAGACGGCGGAGACGGCTTCGGCACCCTTCTGGCGGGCGTCGCAGTCGTGGGCGTGGCGGGCGTCGTGGCCTATCAGGTGGGCACGGAGCTCATCCTTGACCAGCTCCTGCCTGCAGGAGTGGCCGTGCCCCATACCCGCGCCGAGCTGGCAATGCTCCTCTGGAACACCGCAGGCCGCCCGGCCCCGGCCACTCTGCCCGCCTTTGCGGACGTAGCCGACCCGGAGCTGGCCCAAGCCGCCCAGTGGGCCATCGAGCAGGGCTACCTGAAAGCCCGCGCCGACGGCAGCTTTAAGCCGGACAAGGGCGTTGCCAAGTGGCGCGTCATCCGCGGCTACCGGGCAGTGACCGAACCATGACCGTGCAGGTAAAATAGCCCCACAGCACAAGGCCCCGCAGACTTTGAAAAAGGTCTGCGGGGCCGCTGTTTGTTTATGCGTGGCGTGCAGGGAAAGTTTGAGAAGGCGTACGGCAAACCTGTTCCGCGCATTACACCTCATGTGCTGCGACACACCTTCTGCACCAATGTTCAGCAGGCCGGGCTGGATGTAAAAAGCCTGCAATACCTGATGGGACACTCCAATGCCAGTGTGACGTTGGATGTCTACACGCACAGCAGCTTTGAATCGGTTGAAAGAGCCTTTGAACAGATCGCCGGCAACCTGTGATTTTCGACGTATGAAGCGGAATTGCTTACTCAATAAGTACCTTATGGAGACGGGATCTCTTCGGAGACTCCGTCTCTTTTTGTATAGAAACCACAGATGCAGCCCACTCTATCAAAAAGGGGTGAGCAGATGTCCGGCAAACGGGTATTGGCGTTGTATGCAGCTGTTCTGCTGGGGTTTGCGGTAGTTTTGTGCCGCCTGTATTTTCTGGCAGAGAACCATACCTATGCTGCCCGGGCCGAAGCGCAGAGCACGGTCCGGCTCTCGCTGCCTGCCCGGCGGGGCAGCTTTTACGATCACAGCGGCCTGCTTCTCACCGGGCTGGAAACGCGGTATCTTGCCCTCTGCTTCCCGGGCGAAAACAACTACACACGCCTGTATGCATTTACGGACAGTGCCGGGCAGGCACTTTTGTACCGGAACCGCAACCGCTCCGCACCGTTTCTGCTGGAAGTGGACCGCGACCTTTCCGGGCGCGGCATACGCTGCTTTGCAACGGCACGGCGCTGCGCAGAAGTTCCGCTGTGCCAGCATCTGATCGGCTATCTGGATGCAGAAGGCCGCGGCACTGCCGGGCTGGAAAAGGCGCTGGACAGCCAGCTGGCCGGGACAAAGGAGCATGACACGCTGGTGTGCGCGGTCACAGCACAAGGACGACTGCGGGCCGGGAAAACACCGCAGCTCACCCGGCAGGACAGCAGTGCGGTGGGCGTGCAGCTGACGATCTCCCGCCCGGTGCAGCGTGCCGCCGAAGCGGTGGCCGCAGACACCATGACCAGCGGCTGCATTCTGGTTCTGGACACGGCCACTGCTGCGGTTCGCGCCAGCGTCAGCGTACCGGGCTATGACCCGGATGACCTTGCCGCAAGTCTGGATGCACCGGACAGTCCGTTCCTGAACCGCGCACTGGAAAGCTATGCTGTGGGTTCAGTGTTCAAGCCGGTGCTGGCTGCGGCAGCGCTGGAGCAGGGCATCCTGCCGGAGTACGAATGCACCGGTGCGGTGGTGGTGGATGGACAGATCTTCCGCTGCGCAGGCGGTGTTCCGCACGGAACGGTGGACCTGACTGCGGCTCTGGAAAAAAGCTGCAACGGCTATTTTATCCGGCTGGGGCAGCAGCTGGGGGCAGAGACGCTTTTGCAGATGTCCCGGCAGCTTGGCTTCGGGCAGGAGGTGCCGGTGGCAGGTGCGCTGCACGCCGATGCCGGAAAGCTGCCGTCTGCCGGGGAGCTTGCCCAAAGCGGCCAGCTGGCAAATTTCAGCTTTGGGCAGGGCGGTCTGCTGGCATCACCGGTACAGATCGCCGCCATGATGAACACCATTGCTTCCGGCGGGGTGTACCGCACGCCTTTCTTTGTGTGTGGCTCGGTGGATGAAACTGACGGTACGCCGCTGGAAACGCTTGCACATCCGCAGTCAAGGCGGGTGATGAGTGCGGAAAATGCAGCGCTCCTGCGTAAAATGCTGCAGCAGGTGGTGGAAGAGGGCACCGCACAGGATGCTGCCTGGCTGGAAGAAGGGGCTGGCGGCAAGACCGGTACCGCGCAGACCGGGCAGTTCACACCGGATGGCACGGAACGCAAAAACTTGTGGTTCGCAGGGTTTTACCCGGCGCAGCGGCCGCGCTACACCATTGTGGTGCTGCAGGACGGGCAGGTGAGCACGGAACATTCCAGCGCCGCCATCTTTGCCCGGCTGTGCGCAATGCTGGACCTTCTGGCATAAAAATGCACGGTTTCTGCTTGCTTTTTTGCGCTTGTTATGCTACTATATATTTGTATTTCTGCGTAGTTTTTGTTGAATTAAAATAAAGGAGCGTTTCAATCCATGTCTGTTATCGAAATTGTTGGCGGTGTGATCCTGCTGATCGCTTCGCTCGTCATCGTTTTCCTCACTCTCATGCAGCACACCCACGGTCAGGGCCTTTCTGGTGCCATCAACGGCAGTATGGGCGGCGCAAACAATGCCCGTTTGACCCCGGCTGATCAGATGCTGGCCAAGACCACCCGCATTGCAGGCATTGTTTTCTTTGTGGTTGCCATCCTGGCATGTCTGTTTGCAGGCCGTCTGGCAGGTTGACAAGGTTCGTGCAGCCCCGTGTAAAGGACGGGGCTGTTTTTCTGTGTTATGATAGGATGTCGGCGGCAGTCTGACCGCTGGGCAGGGTGGGGCAGCTGGCCCACGATTGGCAGCGCTGCGGCACGTTGGAGGCTGCGGCCATGGAAGAGCAAGGAGAAAAAATATTATGGCAATGCGCGATAAAATTGAGCACGCGATCCAGAATCAGCCGTGCACCGTCAAAGACCTCAAATCCAAATTCGGCGGGGACCGCGGCTCGGACCGCAAGGTGATGGAGGCTGTGGATCAGCTGGTGCACGAGGCGGTCATCTGCCAGCGTCAGGGCGTGTTCTTTACGGTGCGCTCCGGCCGTGCAGACAAGGCTCTGCTGTGCAAGGTGGTAAAACTGGGCAAGAATTTTGCCTTTGTCATGCTGGAGGACGGCACCAGCGATATCTTTATCCCGGGCCGTTTTACCCGCGGTGCCATGCCCGGCGACATGGTGCTTGTAGAAAAGTTTGAGCACCCCCGTGTGGAGGGCAGCGATGAAGGCGAGATCCTGGCCATTCTGGAAGAAAAGAACGATCTGGTGGGCACTGCCCGCCGCATTGATGGCCGCCTGAAGTTCGTGCCGGACGACTGCCCGGCCATCTCCATGCAGATGATGCGTGACTGCGAGGGCGGTGCAAAGGACGGCGACAAGGTGGCCGTGGAGATCCTGCAGCGCGGCAATCGGCAGGAAGATCACCGCGTGGGCGTTGCCATGCGGTTTGGCAGCTCGGACGAAGCAAAGCGCTGCGCAAAGGCCCTGCTCTATGCGCAGGATATCCGCAGCCGCTTCCCGGATAAGGTTCGTGAGGAAGCCAAGAAGCTGGAGAACGCTGAGGTCTCTGAAAAGGACACCGAGGGCCGCATGGATCTGCGTGCTCTGCCCATCTTCACCATTGACAGTGCTGAGACCAAGGACATCGATGATGCCATCAGCCTGACCAAGACCCCGGAGGGCGGTTTTGAGCTGGGTGTCCACATTGCAGATGTTTCCAACTATGTCAAGCCCGGCAGCGAACTGGACAACGAAGCGTTTAACCGCGCAACCAGCGTCTACTATGCCGATCAGGTGGTGCCCATGCTGCCCAAGCAGCTTTCCAACGGCATCTGCAGCCTGAATGAGGGCGTGCTGCGTCTGGCCTTCTCCTGCCTGATGCATCTGGATAAGGATGGCAACCTGATCGATTACCGCTTTGTCAAGTCGGTCATCCGCAGCCGCGTCAAGGGTGTTTACTCCGAGATCAACGCCTTGCTGGCCGGCAGTGCTGACGACGAGCTGAAGGGCAAGTACCATGAAGTGCTCAGCCAGCTGCCCGCCATGAAGGAGCTGTACGGCCACCGTGCCCGCCTGCGCAAGGAGCGCGGCTGCATGGATATCGAGAGCGGCGAGGTGAAGCTGATCCTCGACGAGGACGGCCACTGCATCGATGTGAAAAAGCGCACCTCCGGCGAGAGCGAAGCTATGATCGAAGAGTTCATGCTGCTGGCCAACCAGTGCGCTGCCCACTTTGCCCGCGTGAAGCAGATCCCCTTCGTGTACCGTGTGCACGAGGAACCCAATGCTGAAAAGCTGGAGCGTCTGCACACTCTGCTGCAGGCCTGCGGCATCAACGATCACTTTGCCAAGGATGTGCCCACCCCCAAGGAGCTGAGCGCCATTCTGGAAGGTGTGCGCGGCGGCCCGTATGAGCAGATCATCAATACCGGTATGCTGCGCTGCATGTCCAAGGCTGTGTATGAGGAAAAACCCAAGGGCCACTACGGTCTGGTGCTGAAGGACTACGCTCACTTCACCAGCCCCATCCGCCGCTATCCGGATCTGGCCATCCATCGCATCATGACCGCCCAGCTCAAGGGCATGGATAAGGATACCATGGTGCTGCGCTACAGCGACTTTGCCGAGAAGGCAAGCAAGCAGTCCAGTGAGCGCGAGATCATTGCAATGCAGATCGAGCGCAAGGCCGAGGACTGCTATAAGGCCGAGTATGCCCGCCGCCATCTGGGCGAGTGCTACGAGGGCCGCATTTCCG
>OMGM01000838.1_pt1 | contig 13560 bp, 9 predicted proteins | sample 1645851 | NCBI WGS metagenome assembly OMGM01 (sample SAMEA103958126, study PRJEB25191) | human gut metagenome | reverse complement strand
TTTTCGTCGTCACAGACCAGAATGTTGTACATGGTGTTCGCCTCTCCATTCTCTCAGGCCGCTCCGTCAGAAGGGCAGCAGCTCCTCCCGGCCCCGGCCCCGCAGGCTTGCCGCGCTGACCCGGTGTTCAATGGGCTTCCACTCCCCCTTGCAGAAGATCGCCGCGAAGGAGATGGGAATGTATGTAAACATAAACAGCGGGAAGGTGAAGGCGTAGATCACCTTTTTCACCGCCTTGGTATGGATCCGCCGCCACTCGGTAACGGTGGTGATGGCCCCCAAGATAAACAGCGTCAGATACATGTTCAGCAGCATCTGCCCCACAGACCACAGGGCAATGGTCAGATCCGCCCCCCGAATGGCTCCCAGCACCGCCGCCGTCACATTGCACACGATGGCCGCCGCCGACAGGACAAAGGCCGGCATAATGGCCGCCGCCATGTCGTAGCAGGAGAAGCTCCCCCCGGCCGCGCCCCGCAGCAGCTTGGCGCCGTAGCCCCGGAATACCTGCAAATACCCCTTGGACCACCGCAGCCTCTGGTTCCAGGACTGGCGGAAGGTGGTGGGCTGCTCGTCATACAGCACCGCGTCGGGGCAGAAGGCGATCTTCCGTCCCCGGGTCACCTGGTCCACGGAAAACTGGATGTCCTCCGTCAGCAGGTGGAAGGGCCAGGGCCCCGTCTCCTCCAGCACCTGTCGGCTGAACAGGAACCCGGTGCCGGACACGGCGCAGCTGGTGCCCAGCAGGAACCGGGCGTGATTGAGATACCGGCTCTCCCGCAGGAACCACAGGGCATAACCGGCGCTGATCCAGTTGTCGCCGTAATTCTTGCTGTTGCGGAAGCTGGTGATGATCTCGTGTCCGTCGGAAAACGTCCGGTTCATGGCCTCCACATAGTTGGGAGCCAGAATATTGTCCGCGTCAAACACGAAGTATCCGTCAAAGCCCCGGGGATAATCCTGCTCCAGATGCTCCAGCAGCTCCTGCAGGGCGTAGCCCTTGCCCACCCGCACCTGGTTGAACCGCTCATACACATGGGCCCCGGCCACCCGGGCCACCATGGCCGTGTCGTCGGTGCAGTTGTCCGCCAGCACGAAAATGGACAGCAGGCTCTGGTCATATGTCTGCCCCCGAAGGCTGGCGATCAGGTCGCCGATGACCCGCTGCTCGTTCCGGGCGCAGATCAGAACGGCGTACCGGTTGGCCTTGGCCGGGCCGTGGGGCTTCTCCTTCCGCAGCCAGGGCACCGGGATATACAAAAACTGATAGGTATAGCAGACGAAGAAAATAACCGCTATGATAAAATTGATGGTCTTTAACATCTCCATAGGCGCTTTCCTTTCTCTGTGCGCACAGGCGCAACTATATCAAGATGGTTGATACACTTAGTATATATGATCTGCTGCTCCCTGTCAAGAGCGGCTCTTTTTTTGGCGATACAGCTTCCGATCAGCTGTCCCTGTTCCCAAAATTCAGTATAAAGAAAAACAGTTAAAGAAACAAGGGGGGAACCTTTAAGATTCCTTAAAGATGATCTAACAGTTTTGTCACCCGCCGGTTCACGGCGGCCACGGGCGGCGGCATCCCCGTGGACGCGGTGATCTGATGGCATAGGACGCGCCGGAAGGCGCATAGGCTGGAGCTGAGGTGGAGACCATGATGTGCCGATTTTCACAGCTGCGCCGCAAGGAGGTCATCAACATCTGCGACGGCAGCCGTCTGGGCTGCGTGGGAGACCTGGAGCTCTGCATCCCGGAGGGGACCGTCAAGGCCCTGATCGTCTTTGGCCCCTGCCGGTTCTTCGGTCTGTTCGGCCGGGGCGAGGATTATTACATTCCCTGGGACTGCGTCCAGCGGTTCGGAGAGGACATCATCCTCATCGACAAGCCCTTCCAGCGCCGGGAGGGCGAAAAGAAAAAGCGGCGCTGGTAAACACACGGCCGCGCCTACAGGTGCGGCCATGTGTTTACCCTGCAAAAAAATGCCGCCGGCGCGGCAAACCCTGCGCCGGCGGCATTCCTGCCGGTTTTATTTTTCCTGCTGCTCCGTATCCTCTCCGCCGATCAGCAGCTGCCGCTGCTGGTTCAGCAAATAGGAGAGGTGCTCCCGGTCCGTGGTGTAATAAATACGGTTTCCCTCCACCAGGCAGGTAACAAGCCCCGCATTCACCAGCTTGCTCATATGGTGGTGAATGGTGTTGCGGGCCAGGCCGAAATGGTTGCACAGCTGCTGACCGTAGACCGCCGGATGATCCCTCAGATAACAGAGAATGTCAAACCGTGTCTTGTCCCCGATGATCCGGATGGCGTCATATACCTGGGAGGCGCTGCTGTTTTCCGCCAGGGTGCGCCGCAGCGACAGCCGCAGGACTCCGCAGCAGATCACCACGCTGCCGTCCTCCTGCTCCATGGAGAGGTTGGTATCCGGTCCCATCAGAAAGGGGATCAGGTGATAATGCACCTCCGGCGTGATGGCCAGGCTGGAGGTCTCCCGGAGATAGCTCTCCGTCCCCAGGCCCTCCACCTCCCGGCAGAAGGCCTCTATGATCTCCTGAATGCGGCCGGACTCCGTCTCCAGCGCCGCTATGGCCGGGCGCAGACAGGCTGCGATCTCCGGCAGCAGAGTCCGGTAATTCTGGTGGATCTCCAGCAGAGCCAGGCGGCTCTCCGTGGGGATCGTCAGCGCCAGCACCCGGGAAACCAGCTTTGCGGCGGCCCCGGCGGCAGGGCCGGACTGCTCCTCCAGGCTCAGCGAGATCATCATGTTTCGCGCCGTCTCGTCCGGCGTCAGGCGCTCCATCCGCTGCATCAGGGTCTCAAAGTCCTGCCGGCGGGACAGCATGGGATAGAAGAACAGAAAAGCCGGACTATAGGACCCGATGGTGCTGTAGGAAAAGCCCTTGATGTCGCCGAACAGACGCTGCAGGGTCTCTGCCGGGACGGAAACCTCCGCGTCCAGGTCCTGCAGCAGCTCCCGCAGGGCGGCGCTGGCCCGATGGAAGGGCTCCGCCTTCCGGACGCCCCGGGCCTGTAAGCGCTCCTCCAGCCGGTCCAGGGTATGGCCGTTGGCCCGGGAGCCTAAGTACGCCAGAGCCTCCAGCGCCGGGTTGATCTCGTGCAAAATTTCCATGACAGTGCTCTTCCTTTGCTTCTTTGACGGATGCGGACAGGCTTTCCCGGGGAGCATCCCGCGGTTTTCTCGCCCTGTCCCGCTGGCCTTGATTATACATCTTTTTTTCCGGCAAAACAAGGGGACTCCGCGCCGCTGCGGCGGTTTTTTGCAGTCCTGCAATACACAGCCGTTTTGCATGGGGCGGACCGTTGACTTTTCCTGCCGGATGCTGTATGATAAGAATGGCTTTGCGAGAACGCAGAGCCGGATAATCGAATCATGTCCGAGGATGCCGTGCGGCGGGTACCGCAAAGGCCGGAAAACGGCCAGGTGCCAGCCTGAAAGAAACGGGGCGAAAGAACCCCACGCGAACGGCACTGTGAGCGCAAGAATGCACCGAAGCGGCCTTGACCGCCGGGACGAAAGTCCGCCATTGGGGGCAGCTCCCCTGAGAAGGTAGGATGCAAACGAGGAGCCATCGGCTCCACGGCGCGAGGCAGGAGAATTGCACGGCGGAGGACATTCAGCGCGGCGGGCGTTATCTTCGTTGGGCGCAGACAGGAACCATGCGCCGCCGGTGTCTCCCTTTTTCAGGGGATGTACCGGCGGTTTTTGCAGCGGGCGTGTATCTGCTTTTCCTCCGCCGCGGACACACTCCGTTGACTTGCCGGAAACGGCTGGGCATAAATTTTTCACAGGAGGAAAATGCATATGAAGAAACGCATCGTTTCTCTGCTGCTGGCATTGATGATGGTACTGAGCCTGGTACCCGCCACTGTCTGGGCAGCAGAGAACCACGACGGCCAGGTTCGGGTCGTTGTGGAAAACACGACCTACGCAAAGGCCGACGGCGCTGCCTGGGATGGCACGCTGGTGGACAAGTGGGTGGACCTGGCCCCCGGGTCCTCCATGATGGACTGCATCGTCAGCGCCCTGGGTACCTATTCCCAGACCGGCGCCGAGTCCGGCTACATCAGCGAGATCAACGGCCTGTCCGCCGGTGACGGCGGCGAAGCCTCCGGCTGGATGGGAACCCTGAACGATTGGTTCACCAACGTTGGGTTCAAGGACATCAAGGCCGGGGACAAGCTGTTCGCCGGGGATATCATCCGCGTGATGTACACCACCAAAGGCTACGGCGCGGATATCGGCGGCGACTGGAACACCCAGAGCGACACCAGCCTGGCGGCCCTGTCCTTCAGCGAGGGTGTCCTGACTCCCGACTTCGCCTCAGACAAGACCGCCTACACCCTGACCCTGCCCCAGGGCGTCACCGGCATCCGGATGACGGCCACCGCCTCCAACAAGAACAACCAGGTGTATCTCACCGCCGACGGCACCGACTACCGCCGGGTGGAGACCGTGCCCGTCCATAACGGCACCGTCCTGACCATCCGCTGCGGCGACAAGGCGGCGGCCACCGAGTGGTCCCCCGCCATCACCCCCACCACCTACACCGTCACCGTGTCCCAGGAGGGTGACGCGCCCCAGGGCGACATGGACGTCTCCTTCAAGGGCCTGCACAATGCACAGCTGGCCGACATCAAGGTGTATACCTATGCCGATGGCGTGAAGGGTGAAAAGAACCTGCTGGCCGATGTGGATATCGAGCCCGACGGCTATGGTCTGATGTACAACACCAAGCTGCCTGTGGGCGACTATCTGGTAGAGGGCTACAACACCGAGGGTCAGCTCAACGGCACCCTGGTGCTTACCGTGAAGGCCAATCAGGAGAACGTGTTTACCCTGGTCCGGGCCTACGCCATCTATGCCACCAACGACAGCAGCAGCTGGGTGGAGGGCAAGGATTACACCATCGACGTCACCGTTACCGGCCCCGACGGCACGGACCTCCAGGCCAAGACCGGCGTCTCCACTACCTATGGCAGCACCCACACCGCCTGCCTGTTTGTGGAGGGCGGCAGCCTGAAGATCACCCTGACCCCCATCGGCGACAAGGCGGCGAGCTATCTGCCTGTCACCACCACCATGACCAACAAGCAGACCGTGGGCTGCGGCGCCAAGAGCTTCTCTCTGACCATTCCCAAGGCCCTGGACATCACCGTCACCGCCCCCGCCGGCTCTACCCTGCGGATGGGCACCTTCGGCAGCTACTATAGCTATACCTTCCTGGAGCCCGTTTCCCAGGAGACCAAGGGCGACACCATGACCGCCTCCTTCCGCCTGCCGGAGACCGGCAGTCAGCAGTTCCTGCGGGCCCAGAATCCCGACGGCGTCACCTACTGGACCTTCGGCAAATTCACCGGCGGCCAGGAGCTGGCTGTGACCCGGGACGACCTGCACATGGACGACGCGTTCAGCAGCGATACCGTGTACCGCTTCGACAAGAACGTGTACGACCTGGGCAACATCTATCTGAACATCAACCGCCAGGGCTATAAGAACCTGGAGGTGGGCCAGAGCTGCGAGCTGGACGTGCTGCGTAACTGGCAGGCCATCGAGAGCTTCATGAACAGCCAGATCGCCCTGCCCGACGCGCACTATCAGGTGCTGAGCCTGGACGGCGGCGACAGCGACGTGGTGACCATCACCCCCGACGCCAACAATTCCTGCCTGGCCACCATGACCGCCAACCACCCGGGCACCGCCATCGTCCAGGTGACCTATGACGCCATGACCTTCGTTCAGGGTATGGGCGGCAAGGACTTCAGCGCCATCTGGCCGGAGTTCACCGGCGTGTTCGTGGTGTCCGTGGGCGCCGACGGCTCCTCTATCCAGACCAACACCTTCATCGACCGTCCCACCGTGAACATCACCAAGGACGAGCAGAAGTATCTGGATGCCGAGCACGACATCCTGTTCTATGTGGGTACCCAGGGCGCCAGCTACAGCTTCACTCCCCAGGAGGGCTGCACCGTTACCGTGGCCCGCTCCACCGTCACCGATAAGATGACCTTCAACGGCTTCACCAGCCAGGGCGTTTCCGTGGATGAAAACGGCCAGGTCACCGTTACGGGCCTGACCACCGGCCGCCACATTCTCCGCATCGAGAAGGACGGCATGGCCGCCTACCAGGTCATCACCGCCCGGGGCGTCAGCTATGACCTCATCGACGCCGACGGCAAGGTCCTGCCCCAGGATGCGGAGCTGGTCCCCGGCCAGGCCGTAAAGGTCCAGTTCCACGACCTGGTAAGCCCCCAGGAGAAGATCTCCGGTGTTTACAACTTCAATTTCTCCCTGCTGTACCTGGATGCCCAGGGCAACAAGTATCAGACCAACCCCGGCACCCCCTTCGGCCAGTATGATTTCAGCGGCAACCCCGTTCGCCAGCTGCTGAGCGTCACCATCCCCGAGACCGCCGAAGGCTATAGCTATGACCTGACCGGTACCATCCGGGTGGGCGGCTTCGGCGGCATTCCCACCCACCGCGGCGTGTCCTACCGCTCCGGCATGGACCGCCAGTACGGTTCCACCACCGCCGCAGTCCTGACCCGTCTGCCTGAGCTGGTGCTGCCTCTGACCGGCTGGTACGTCCACGACGTGGAGCAGAAGATCGCCGCCATCGGCACCGTGACTCTGGACTCCGAGGAGGCCATCCAGGCCGCCCGCGCCGCCTATGACGCCCTGAGCGACCAGCGCAAGGCCCAGGTCAGCAACTACGATGTGCTGCTGGCTGCCGAGAAGAAGCTGGCCCAGCTCCAGGATGAGGCGGTTGCCCATGTGGAGGAGCTGATCGACGCCATCGGCCAGCCCGTGATCCCCGCGTCCCGTGCCGCCGTGGAGGCTGCCCGGGCCGCCTACGACGCCCTGGGCCAGAAGCTCCAGGAGCGCGTGGGCAACTACGATGTGCTGCTGGCCGCCGAGGCCCGCCTGGCGGAGCTGAACGCTCAGGACATCTATAAGACTACCGGCGACTTCATCGTTTCCAAGGGTGCCCCCGTCACCGGCTCCATCGGCGGCGAGTGGGCGGTTCTGGGCCTGGCCCGTTCCGGCCGGGACGTCCCCGGTGCGGACGCGTATTACGCCTCCGTGGTGGAGTATGTGCAAAAAGCCATGGACGAGAACGGCCGTCTGAACCGCTCCCGCTCCACCGAGAATTCCCGTCTGATCCTGGCCCTGACCGCCATCGGCAAGGACGTGACCCATGTGGCCGGCCGCAGCCTGCTGGACGGTCTGGATTCCATGGCGTTCATCACCAAGCAGAGCGTCAACGGTCCCGTTTGGGCGCTGCTGGCGCTGGACAGCCACGGCTATCCCACCTCCGGCGACGTGACCCGGGAGAAGCTGGTCCGCGCCATTCTGGATACCCAGCGCGAGGATGGCAGCTGGCCTGTCATCGCCTCCTCCCAGGTCCCCGATGTGGACATGACCGCCATGGCCGTGCAGGCCCTGGCCCCCTACTATGAAAATGCTCAGGTGAAGGCGGCTGTGGACGCGGCCCTGACCTTCCTGGCCGGCGTGCAGAACGACGACGCTACCTTCAGTGAGATCCCCGGCACCGATGCCTCCGCCGAGTCCACGGCCCAGGTCATCGTGGCCCTGACGGCCCTGGGCATTGATCCCACCGCCGACAGCCGGTTCGTAAAGAGCGGCGTCAGCGTCGTGGACGCGCTGTGCGGCTTCTATGTCACCGGCGGCGGCTTCCGCCACCTGATGGCCGACAAGACCGTGGACGGCATGGCCACCGAGCAGGGCTACTATGCCCTGGCGGCCTACTATCGCCTGCTGGCCCAGAAGACCAGCCTGTACGACATGAGCGATGTCACCGTCACCGTGACCCCCGACCAGCCCGTGACGCCCGCCAAGCCCGAAAAGCCCGATACCCCCCGCACCGGAGACGAGAGCCTGCTGGTGCTGTGGATGGGTGCTGCCGCCCTGTCCGGCGCCGCTGTGCTGCTGATGCAGAGAAAGAAAAAGCGGGCATAAGCCCCGCATCAAACCCGCGTAACCCCAAGGAAATACACCTGCGCGCGGTGCTCTGATAGGAGGTGTTTTTCGATGATGAATCGATTCCCCAAAGTCCTGTTGACCCTGCTGCTGACGCTGCTGCTGGCCCTGTCCCTTTCCGGCTGCGACCTGATGGTCGGCACTGGTCCGGAAGCACCCATTCCTCCCGGCGTGGAGCAGACCGGCGATCAGAATACCCCCGATACGCCGGAGGAACCCGGGAATACGAATACGCCGGAGACGCCCGACGCCCCCCAGGAGCCCGGGACGGACGACTCCTCCACCGGCGGCAAGGACCGCTACCAGACGGACCCGGTGCCGGACGGCAAGCCCAAGCCCGTGGAGCCGGAAACGTCTCAGCCGGATACGTCCCACCAGGACACCTGCACCATCTCCATCTCCTGCGCCACCATCCTGAACAATATGGACAAATGCGACGAGTCCAAGCGGGGGCTGGTGCCCGCCGACGGGGTGATCCTGCCTGCCGTTACGGTGACGTTTTCCCAGGGGGAGAGCGTGTTTGACGTTTTGCAGCGGGTGTGCAAGGAAAGGAAGATCCCCATGGAGTTCAGCTGGACGCCGATGTACAACTCCGCCTATATCGAGGGGATCTACAACCTGTACGAGTTCGACGTCGGCGACGGCTCCGGCTGGATGTACAAGGTCAACGACTGGTTCCCCAACTACGGCTGCTCCCGGTATCAGGTGCAGCCCGGCGACGTGATCTGCTGGGTGTATACCTGCGACCTGGGGTATGATGTAGGAGGCGGCTTCATGGGCGGCTGAGCCTGTCCCCAAAACGATTCTGTGAAAGGAGGCCGGAGCCGTGGGCGACGCCTTTTCCCGCTATCACCCCCTGGTGAACTTCCTGTTTTTTGCCCTGGTGCTGGCCTATTCCATGGTGCTGATGCACCCGGTTTGCCTGGCGGTGTCCCTGCTGGGGGCGCTGCTGTATGCCGGGCAGCTGGAGGGCCGCCGGGCCCTGGCAAGGCACCTGCGGGTGGCCCTGCCGGTGCTGCTGCTGGCGGCCCTGGTGAATCCCGCCTTCAACCACGCGGGTGTCACCATTCTCATCTATCTGCCCTCCGGCAACCCCCTGACGCTGGAGAGTATTCTGTATGGTCTGGCGGCGGGGACCATGCTGTGCGCCGTGGTGCTGTGGTTCGTGTGCTTCAACCGGGTCATCACGTCGGACAAATTTGTGTATCTGTTTGGCCGGGTGATCCCAGCCCTGTCCCTGGTGCTGAGCATGACCCTGCGGTTTGTGCCCCTGTTCCGCCGCCAGCTGGAAACCGTGCGCCAGGCGCAGTTCTGCATCGGGCGGGACGCCTCCACCGGCAGCGCATGGCAGCGGGCCAGAAAGGCCGTCACCATCTTTTCCATCATGGTGACCTGGGCTCTGGAGAACGCCATCGAAACCGCCGACAGTATGAAAAGCCGGGGCTACGGCCTCCGGGGCCGGACGGCGTTTTCCATTTACCGCATGGAGGACCGGGACAAATACGCCCTGGGCTGGCTGGGCTTCTGCGGCATGTATCTGCTGTGCGGAAGCCTTGCCGGGGGCCTGAAATGGTGGTATTTCCCCATGCTCCAGGGAGCCATGGCCCAGCCGTTTTCCATCAGCTTTTACCTGGCGTATCTGGCCCTGTGCCTGACGCCGGTGATCATAGACCGAAAGGAGGCGCGGGTATGGCGCTGTTCACCGTCGAAAATCTGACCTTTTCCTATCCGGGGCAGACCGCCCGGGCCATTGACAGCCTGTCGCTGACGGTGCCGGAGGGTGCATTCCTGGTGCTGTGCGGTCCCTCGGGCTGCGGCAAGTCCACGCTGCTGCGGCAGCTGAAGCCCGCCCTGGCCCCCCACGGGACCCGGCAGGGCCGCATTCTGTTCCGGGATACGCCGCTGGACCAGGTGGACCAGCGGACGCTGGCGGCCCGCATCGGCTTTGTCCAGCAGTCGCCGGAAAACCAGATCGTCACCGACAAGGTCTGGCACGAGCTGGCCTTCGGGCTGGAGAGCCTGGGGGTGGACACCCCCACCATCCGCCGCCGGGTGGCGGAGATGGCGGCATTCTTCGGCATCGAGGACTGGTTTTACCGGGACGTTTCCGACCTGTCCGGAGGCCAGAAGCAGCTGCTGAACCTGGCCTCCATCATGGCCATGCAGCCGGACGTGCTGATTCTGGACGAGCCCACCAGCCAGCTGGACCCCATCGCCGCCTCGGATTTCCTGGCGGTGCTGGGAAAGATCAACCGGGAGCTGGGCACCGCCGTGGTGCTGACGGAGCACCGGCTGGAGGAGGCCTTTCCCCTGGCCACCGCCGTGGCGGTAATGGACCGGGGGCAGCTGCTGTGCACCGGCACGCCCTACGACGTGGGCCGCCGGCTAAAGACCCTGGGCCACCGGATGTTTCTGGCCATGCCCGCCGCCATGCGCGTCTGGGCCTCGGTGGAAACGGAGGCCCCCTGTCCCGTCACCGTGCGGGAGGGCCGGGATTTTCTGCGGAGCTATGCGGCGGAGCATCCGCTGGTTCCGCTGCACCGGGAGCAGACGTACCCCCGGCGCCAGCCGGTGCTGACGGTGCAGGGCGCCTGGTTCCGGTATGAGCCGGACAGCCCCGACGTCATCAAGGGGCTGGACCTGACCCTGGGCCGTGGGGAGTTTCTGGCCCTGCTGGGCGGCAACGGCGCGGGCAAGAGCACCACGCTGAAGCTGCTGTCCGGCATGAAAAAGCCCCAGCGGGGCGACATTTCCGTAAAGGGGACCCTGGGCATGCTGCCCCAGAATCCCCAGACCTTATTTGTGAAAAAAACGGTCCGGGAGGACCTGTTCGAGATATTTTCCGGCACAAAAACGCCCCGCCCCCAGCAGGAGGAGCGGGTGGCCCGGATGGTGGCTCTGTGCCGCCTGGAGGACCTGCTGGACCGGCACCCCTACGACCTGTCCGGCGGCGAGCAGCAGCGGGCGGCCCTGGCCAAGGTGCTGCTGCTGGAGCCGGAGATCCTGCTGCTGGACGAGCCCACCAAGGGCCTGGATGCGGAGTTCAAGCAGGCCTTCGCCCTGATTCTGCGGACGCTGCTGGCCCGCGGGGTGTCGCTGCTGATGGTCAGCCACGACGTGGAGTTCTGCGCCCGCTATGCCCACCGCTGCGCCCTGTTCTTTGACGGCAGCGTGGTGACGGAGGCATCTCCCCGCGCCTTCTTCTCCGGCAACAGCTTCTATACCACCGCCGCCAACCGCATGGCCCGGAGCCTGGAGCCACAGGCGGTGACGGCGGAGGACGTCATGGCTGTCTGCGGCGGCACGGTTCCTGCGGAGCCGGCCCTGCCGGAGGACATTCCCCCTCTGCCGGAGCCCCGGGAGGAAACGCCGGACTGGAAGCCCAAAAAGCTGCCCCTGTGGCGCAAGGCCCTGGCCGCCGTGTCCGGGGCGGGGGCCCTGGCCATATTCCTGTATGCCACCGGAGTCACGGACCTGTCCGCCGCCGTGGGCAAGGGCGGCCTGACGGCTCTGGGCTGGCAGCAGCTGCGGCTGTATCTGGTGTTCTGCGGGCTGCTGCTGGTGCTGGCCCTGTCCATCGGCCGCCGGACCAAGCCCCTTGACCTGGTGCAGGTTCCGGCGGAAAAGCGCAGGCTGTCCCGCCGGACGGCAGCGGCGGCGGTGTCTATCCTGCTGCTGATCCCCGTGACCCTGTTTGTGGGGGTCTATTACCTGGACAACAGGCAGTATGGCCTCATGTCGGTGCTGGTGCTGCTGGAGTGCATGGCCCCGTTCTTCCTGGTGTTCGAGGGGCGCAGGCCCCAGGCCCGGGAGCTGGTGGTCATTGCGGTGCTGTGCGCCATCTCCGTGGCGGGCCGGGCGGCATTTTTCATGCTGCCTCAGTTCAAGCCCGTCATGGCCATGACCATCATCTCCGGCGTAGCGCTGGGGGGCGAGAGCGGCTTTCTGGTGGGCGCGCTGTCCATGCTGGTGTCCAACATGCTGTTCTCCCAGGGTGTTTGGACGCCGTGGCAGATGTTTAGCATGGGAATTATCGGATTTTTGTCCGGAGTCCTGTTCCGAAAGGGGCTTTTGCGCCGAACTCTGGGGAGCATGTGTACCTTTGGCGCCTTCTGCGCCATCGTGATCTACGGCGGCATCATGAATCCGGCATCGGTATTGATGTGGGCCGGGGCGGAAAGCCTCACCTGGAAAACGCTGCTGACGTACTACGTCACCGGCTTCCCGGTGGACTGCGTCCACGCGGCAGCCACGGTATTCTTCCTGTGGGTGGCCGCGGAGCCCATGCTGGAAAAACTGGACCGCATCAAGGAAAAATACGGATTACTCACATAAAAAATACCGGAACCGGCAAAATTTCTGCCGGTTCCGGTATTTTTTATGCACATCCTTCCAATAGCCTGTCATTTTTTGCGCGTTTCATGCCGGTTTTCTTCCAGTTTTTCCCAGCACAGGGCGGCGGCATAGCCCTCCGGGGCCGGGAGAACGGAGAAGGCGTAGCCGGGGACGGTGCAGGTGACAGAATCCCCGTCGATCCGGAAATGAACGTGCCGGACCTGGCCCATTACACCTCCCTGACACTTGATGAGGGCCTCCTTCAGGGTCCAAAGGCGGAAGAAATCCTCGTCACACCGCACAGATTCGCGTTCAGCAGGCGATAAAATGCGTAAAAGCCGGGGCGATACCGGGCGGATCTTCTCCACGTCGATGCCCACCGGGACCTCCGCCACGGCGCAGGCCACCAGACCGTGGCTGTGGCTGATATTGAAATAGCAGCCATTTGTCATCGGTTTGCCGTTTTTTCCTATAAAAACTGTCCCGATATCCGGCGGGACGTCCCGCTTTTCCCGGGCTTTGTCCCGATACAAGCGCAGCATTTCCCGGGACAGGGCACGGCCTGTCTCATGCTCGTCGCCGCGGGACCAGACAAAGCGCCACTCCATATCAGAAAAACGTGATCTGGCTGGTGTCCGCCATGCCGGCAAAGGCCCCCAGGGCCTTCAGCTGCTCGATGTGGGTTTTGGACAGCTTGCTGCAGCAGGCGGCGAACTCCTCCACGGAGATGAAAGTCTTTCCCTTCCGCTTTTCCACGGTATCCAGGGCGGCGGTCTCGCCCAGGCCCCGGACGGAGACGAAGGGGGGCAGCAGGCCGTTCTCCGTGATCTTGAAGGCGGTGGCCTGGGAGTCGTAGATGCTGATGGTGTCAAAGTGGAAGCCACGGAGATAGAACTCGTAGCACACCTCCAGGGTGACCATCAGGCTCTGCTCCACGGCGGTGGCGTCCTTGTTGTTCTCGATCTCACGGATCTTCCGCTTCACGGCGTCGATGCCGGCGCAGCAGTATTCCGCGTCGAAGGCCTTGGCCCGGACGGTGAAGAAGGTGGCGTAGAACGCCAGGGGCTCGTGGACCTTGAACCAGGCGATGCGGAAGGCCATCATCACATAGGCCACGGCGTGGGCCTTGGGGAACAGATAGCCGATCTTGGCCAGGGAGTCGATGTACCAGTCGGGCACCTCATGGGCCCGCATGGCATCCTCCC
>OMGM01000821.1_pt1 | contig 13798 bp, 9 predicted proteins | sample 1645851 | NCBI WGS metagenome assembly OMGM01 (sample SAMEA103958126, study PRJEB25191) | human gut metagenome | reverse complement strand
TAGAAAAGCTGCCGCAGAGTGCAGAAAAGCTGCCGCAGAGTGCAGGCGGTACAGCGGGGACAGGGGTACGGGGCAGCCGTGGAAGGGAGGTGTAGGAGGGCAGAGGGGTGCAGAGAGCAGGTGGGATAGGCGATGCAGGGTGTTGGAAAGCTGCCGCACAGGCAAGTGCCAGCGGTACAGGCAATGCCGGGAGGAGGAGAAGCCGGTCAGAACATTCCCTTGCGGCGGAAATAGATAATTGTCATGACGGTTGCTATGGCGGAGATGCCCATCACGAGCCAGAAGCCGTTGGGGTCGCCGGCGAATGCCACCGGGACGTTCATGCCCCAGAACGAGGCGAGCATGGTCGGGATAGAGAGGATAATCGTGATAGCGGCGAGGAATTTCATCACCAGGTTAACGTTGTTGTTGATGATGCTGGCGAAGCCGTCCATCATGCCTTCCAAAATGGAGCGGTGCATATCCACCATTTCTATCGCCTGTTTGTTTTCAATAATCACGTCGTCGAGGAGGTCGGCGTCGTCATTGCCGAAGCCGGCGAGTTTGGCGACGGCGGGGGTGCGCATCAGGCGCAGCAGTTTTAAGAGCACGAGGTGGTTGTCTTTCAGCGCGGTGGTGAAATAAACCATCGACTTCTGGATTTCCATCAGCTGGAAAAGCTCTTTGTTGGAAGTGGTTTTGCGCAGGGCGTATTCAAGTTCGTCGGTGCGCTTGTTGATGATGTTCAGGTACTTTAAATAAAACTGGGTGCATTTGTACAGAATATTCAGCATAAAGCGCGCGCGGTCGCGGGTGTCGAACGTTTTGGCGGTCGAACGGTTAAACGAATTCATAACGCGGTTGTCGCGGGCGCAGATGGTGATGAAGTTTTTTGGGGTGATGACCAGGCCGCAGGGGAGAGTGTCAAAATTGCCTTCGTCGTCCAAAAGCGGCAGGTTGATGATGATGGCCAGCGAATTTTTTTCCTGCTCAATGCGGGAGCGCTCGTCGGCATCCAGCGAATTGCTAAGGAGGTCGTAGTCAACGTGCAAAACGGTTGATACCTGCAGCAGCTCTTCTTCGTTCGGGTTGACGAGCGAGCACCAGGTCATGGGGAGAATCTTGTTTTTTTTGAGTTTTGTGAGCCTGCCGTCTTCTTCGGTCCGATAAATTCTCAGCATCGCCCCTCCCTGCGCCCTCCGGCGCTTTTCAAAAACCGCAACAGCTGCGGATACCCGTTTATAATACAATACAGAAAATTCTGGTGCGGCCAAGAAGACTTGAACTTCCACGGGCTTAGCCCATAACGACCTCAACGTTACGCGTCTACCAATTCCGCCATGGCCGCACATCCTGCGCCTTTTTCCGGGGGTGCCGGGGCGCTTTTTACACCTTTGTCCCGGTCAGCCGGGATGGCGCTCATTTACGCCTTTCTTCCGGGGTACCGGGCGGGCGTTCATCTACGCTTCTGCCGCCGGTAATACGGGGCGGTCGCGGTTCTGCATTTTCCGCCTTTGCGGGCGGGCGCCTTTCGGGCACTGTCGTGCAAAACAAGAATGAGATATAATATAATTTTGAAATAATCAAGCTTTTTTTTCACCCGGTGGGTATTTTTTTGCAAAGGGGCAATGGGGCAGAGAGTGGCGGGGCGGGCGGGGGCGAGGAAAAATATTTTTCAAGAGGGGGGCGAAACTATTGACATAGGCGGCGGGCTTTTGTATTATACTGACGGGCTCGGGTGTTTTCCGGGCTGTTTTTGTTATGAGAATGCGGTTCGGCTGAATAACGCCGGGCTGTTTTTGTTATAAGAATGCGGGACGGATGAGCCTGCTTTTTTTATGGGGGCGGCAGTGGGGCCGGCTCCTTTTTTTATGGAGGAAACATGAAAGGAACAACGAACGCGCTGGTTTATCGCGGCGGAGGGACTTCGCTTATCTATGCCTATAACGGGGAAGAGAGCGGCTGGAGCGCTGGGGAAAAGGCTTATATCTCAAACAGGCTGCGGACGCAGGAGGGCAGGCAGCATTTGGAGACGCCTTCAAAAACGTACAGTGCCTGCACCGCCTTTTACGGGAAGACGATGCTGATTTACAGCCGTTATTCTACGGGGCATATTTATCCGGCGTTTTGCAAAAACGGGGCTTTTGCCATCGGGGGGAGCCTGGGGCACTTTGCCAGTATGGATATTTTGGCGAATTACAGCTTTATCGACGGCAGGATGTTTGCCTGCGGGCGCGGGACGAACACACGCCTTGACCTGACGGTGCGGGAGGTGCATCTGTCGGCCAAGGAAAGCGATTTTTATCTCGGCGGCGGAATGCGGCTTTACAAGGAACAGGGCAGTGCGCCGGTGTTGCAGGAGTTTGACTATGAGGCGCAGAGGGCAGGCAGTACCCTGTATACGTTTACGGGGCTGGCGGAGACCGCCTATCGGGGAATTTACGATTCCGAAGCGAAGCGCCTGCTGCTTTTTCCGGGGGTTTCCGCCGGGACGTCTTATTTGTACGACCTGGCGGTTCCGACAAGCCCGGTGCTGTTGTGGAGCGGCAATATCGGTGTTTTTGCCGTTATGGCGACGGATCTGCGGCCGGGGGCGGTCATCTTTTGCAGCCCGTCCGCCGAAACCAACATGGACACCGGCGGCGGCGTGCAGTGGCAGACGTTTACGATTGACGAAAACGACGCGGTGGTGCCGCTGGATATGCCGGCGAATCTGGCAACACTGTCGGTAAACGCATGGTGGCTCTATAACCCGAACAACAAAACGCTCAGCATCGGCACGGCGGACGGCATTTACCTGTTTGCGGCCGACCGCGAAGGCAAGCTGTTTACGCCGATAAAAACGGCGGCGGAACTGGCGGAGAACAATCCGGACTACGGCATATACAAGCCGGTGTTTGCGGACGATTTGTCGCTGCTTTCGGTGGTGTCGCATACCAATCCCAGCTCCGCTGCCGGCGGATACAGGGGCGACGCGTACGGCTATGTTCTGGCGAACGGCGACGGCAGGCTTTATGCGCAAAGGACGGTCGATTTGGCGGGCGAGAGTTTTGTAACGGGATTTGCCACCGGGAACACCGCCGGCGGCCGGGTTGAGTTTAACGGCGCGCTGCCGGAACTTTCGCTGAAGGTCAATGTAACGCCGGCACCGGACACGTTTGAATTTACAGGAGAAGCAGAATGACGACAGATAACACGACATTTGACAAAAAGGTTTATGCGGGAATGCCGTTCAGGTACAAGATAACCAAGGCGCGCTACTGGGACAAGACGGTGGCGAAATCGGTAACGGCGAATACGGTCGACGACGTTGCGCTGGAGCCCTACGACGGGGTTACGATTACGCAGGACGGCACGGTCCTTTCCGTTTCGGCGGGGATTTTGCCGGACGGAGGCGCTTACGGCGGCTACAGGGGCGTGGCGGCGCCTGCGGGCAAGCGGTATTTTCTGCGCAACGCGAATACGGTTTATGACAATTTCAGCCGGAGAGGCAGCCCGGACATCGGCGAAGACGGCGTTTTGCGCAGCATTACGAGCGGGAACAACATTTACACGGCGTTTTACAACCAGTCGTATCCCTGGGAAATTACCGTGAAAATCCATACGCCGGAAACGTTCGCCGACCAGAGCTATATTTTCGGCAATTATTCGACGAACCGGGCGACGCCGCAGCTTTGCACGGACGCGGCGGGGCACCTTGTGCTGTATCTGGCGAGTTCGACTTCGGCCTGGGATATTGCGGACGGAGCCGTTTCCGAACAGGCGCTGGCGGCGGATACGGATTATGTCATCAAGGCCGGCTGGGACGGGGCGGCATATACGGTTACGGCGAACGGGGAGGAATTTATCCGCGTTGTTTCGGCGGCCGTGCAGTATTCCACGACTGCGGCACAATTGTGTTTCGGCTTTGATTCCGGCAACAATGCGTGGACGGGGACGATTGACCTGCATAATTCGCTTATCACGGTTGACGGCAAGGCGTACTGGAAAGCGTATACGGTTTATTCGGAAATCCTGCCGGGCGCGTTGGACGGAGATACCGGGGCTTTGGCCGACTGGAACTGCTTTTGCGACGCGGAAGCGGAAACGACGGCGTTTGATACGGCGGCGGCTGTCGACGGGAAAGTGTGGATCGGGCACAAGGTTATCGAATCGCACGTTACAAACCCGTGGCCGATTGTGCATTTCAGCGTTGAAGGCGGCGTTACGTTTCGCGGCGATACGGCGGCGTTTGCGGACGGGATGTGGCTTGTTGCCGACAAAACGCTGCCGGTAACGGAATTCTTTTTCGGCGATGTGGAATTTATTGCGAAGATAACGCCGAAGACGCCGTCGGGATACAATACGGTTTTCAGGAACGCGGAAACCAACGCCTTTTTCGGGCTTTACGGCGCGGCGTGGTGCATCTATGACGGGTCGCGGAAAACCGGCGGCACGGCAACGGCGGGAACGACGTACTGGGTGCGGGCGCAGATGATATACGATGCGGAAAAAGGGGCGTATGCGTCGACGTTGTATGTTCTGGAGGATAACGGCGCCTATACGGCGGATACGCTGCCGGAGGCTGCGGCATGGACACAGGCGGTGCAGACGGAGACGGACGTGTTCAAAAGCGGAGAGCCTTTTTGGCTTTCCAATGACGGCACATCGTCGTTCAACGGCGACATGGATTTGGCGCAGGCGGTTCTGCGGACGAAAACTTCCGGCGGCACGGGCGGCTGGACGGACTATTGGAAACCGCTGGAGGAGCAACGGACGATAACGGCCTGACGCCGCGGCAGCGGGGGGACGGAGCCGGCAGCGGGAGACATGGGACGGAGCTGACGGGAGGCGAAACGGAGCCGCGGGGAACATGGGACGGAGCTGACGGGAGGCGAAACGGAGCCGCGGGGAACATGGGACGGGGCGGCGGGGCAGGCTCTTGGAATTTATGGTTTTTATGACGAATATTACGGAGGAAAAATGAAAGGAACAACGAATGCTTTGGTTTTGCAAGGCGGAGACGGCGGCGAAACGGTTTTTGCGGTCAACAATACGGGAACGGCGATTGTCAGAGGGACGAAGGCCTGGCTGAACAGGCATAATCTGGATGAGAATACGGCGTATCAGCATTATGCGGGCGGAAGCAGCACGCAGTATGCGCCGGTTTTTGACGCCGACAACAATTTCTGGGTGGTGAATCTGAGCGGTACGGGGCGCAAGCTGTTTACCTACGATGCGGAAACGAAGGCGTGGACGGCGTCTGACCTGAACGCCGGGCCGTCGGGGCGAAATTTTGTCCGCTTTATCGGCGGGGAGGTTATAGCGTATGCTTCCAACTATGCGGGCAATGCAACGGGGCTTTATTCTTCGGCGGTTACGAAAGACGCATACACGAATTACGCCGGCCTGTATCTGGGGAGCGGAAACGTGCTGAAGTGGGTCGCGGCCGGGAGCTTTACGCTGGCGAATTCGCTCGGCGAATTTCCGTTAACGGGGTTTAGCGGCTATCTTTATTCCGCATTGATGCTGGACGGGAAAATGTTTGCTGCCGACGGGGAGGGAAACTATAAATTTTATGATTTTGACAAGTTTTTCGGGACGCCGCGGGAAATCGGCTCCGGAAACAGCACGCTTGTTAAGGACAATTATCCCGTCATGTTTGCGACGGGGCTTGAGGCGGGGGACTATTTCATCTGCAACCGCGGCTCCAAGCAAAACAATTATGAACCGACGGAACTGGCGATTTTTAAAATCGGCGAAAATTATGCGCTGGAAGAGGCCGACGATTTGCAGACGGATTTGCAGGCTTTGACGGGGCAGGTGTGCTCGGTGCAGTACAACAACGACACGAAACTTCTGACGGCGGGCAGCCATACGGCGGTGTATGCCTTTAAATGGGACGCGGCGGCAAAGGCGTTTGACAATCTGAATATCGGCATTGCGGTGCCGGCAGAGGGCGTAATTGCCGATGACGGGGCATATTGTCTGGCGCTCTCGGAAGATTTGACGTCGGCGGTGGTCGGGTACAGAAAGCGGACGGAGACGCTGGTTTATTGGAACATGGGCATATATAAGCTGACGACGTCTTCAAACGACTGGTACGCGGATACGTTCGGCATGGCGTCGTCGCTGAGCCTGACCGGATTTGCAACCGGGGCGACCGATGAGGCGGGCAGATACGAGTTTAAGACGGCGACGAAAGCCTAAAGCGGCGTGTCGGACGCTGAGGCTGCACCGGCGGGACGGCAGCCTCAGGTACCGGGAGAGGGAGTCCGAAGCGTCGGCAGAGGGACGGATTGATACAAAAAAACGGAGGCGGATATGACCAAATTTTTAACATACGCCGTGGCGGGGCTGCTGCTGGCGCTGTATATCACGGTAAGCCTGTATATCGAGCGGGGCAGGGAGATTGCGGCATTGCAGGGCGAAAAGAGTGCCCTGTTGGGGAAAACATCATTTTTGGAGGCGGAAATTGCGAAACGAGATGAAAGGGCGTTGGACGCCGATAAGCGATTGTGCGAGATTGAGAAAGCAGCAGCGGCGGAGAAGGTGCGCGCCGCACAGGCTAAAGAGGGCGGTTTTGATTGGGACAGCCCTTTGCCTGCTGATGCTGTTACTTTGCGGCTGCGCGAGGACTGAATATGTTTACGTCGAAGCGCCGCGCGAGCCGATAACGTGCCACCGGCACATGAAGACGTTTCTGGATATGGCGAAGTGTCTGGAAATGTACAAGGCGAAGTATTAGGGGCGGATATATCCGGAAATGGCCGTTTTGCCAGCGTTGGCGACGGGATACAATGCGATGGGGCATAGCGTTGGTGATTGGGATACAATGCGATGGGATACAGCGTTGGCGATGGTATATAGTGTTGGCGGCAGTATACAAAAGAGCACACCATGAGGGAGGTGTGCTTAACTTTAACCATATATACAAATAATAGAACTTTTGTTTAAAGTCAATAATTATTTGAGGCTGATTTGAAAGAAATTTATATTGTTCATGCCGAAAGAATTTAAAAACATTAAAACCCTTGACTTGCAAGGGTTTTAATCTGGTGCCGTTTAGTGGACTTGAACCACCGACCCACGCATTACGAATGCGTTGCTCTACCAACTGAGCTAAAACGGCAACGGAAGTATATTTATCAGGTTAATTTGAAAATGCAAGTGTTTTTTTGCATGGTGGATAAAAAAAATCCTGCCCGGCGAGGGGCAGGAAAAAGAAGCGCGCCGGGGCTGCGGAAACAGCCGGGGCGGGCGACAGAATGCGAGGCCTGCAGACGGAGTGCCGGGTGCCGGGGCTGCGGAAACAGCCGGGTGCGAGGGCTGGCGCGATAGCGGGGCAGCAGGTAAAAACGGTGCCGGTCAGGGCAGCGTTTCGAGCCAGGCTTCGGGAAGGGCAGGCGCCCATTCGGCGAGTTTTTCCAAATCTTCCTTCAGAAGAAAATCCGGTTTTTCCCCGCAGTGGCGGGCGGCGATGATTTCGACCGCTTCCCGGCGGACCTGCGGTTTCAGATTCGTGTCGCGCAACAGGGCGGGCAGCGATTTTTTCCAATCCAGAGAATGGGGCGAATCGGCATAAAAAACGACGAACGCCGTGCTGTCCGTTTCCCGGAAGCTGCCGCGGCTTCGGAACACGTTTTGTACGGGATCCCATCCGCAGCGCCAAAGACCGGCTTTTTCCACGGCCCAGTGTTTGAATTCGGCAACTTCCACCATATCGGCAAATTCACCGCTGTTCAGCGCAACGGCACACAGGCAGCGATACAGCTGTTGACTGGACGCGTTGCAATCCTGAAGGACATGGCGGGCAAAGCCAAGCAGCGCGTTCCAGTCTTCGGGGCGTTTCTGCGGCTGTGCAAGCAGGACGGCGGCCAGCTGCGGCAGTTCGTAATTTTCCCGCGGCAGCGCAACGTCGTACAACGCGGCGGCGATTTTGAGGTTCATTTGCGGATCCTGCCGTTTTTCCGCCAGACGGCGGATGTCGCTGAAGACCGTGTCGGGCGAATGAACGACGATTTCGCGGTTTGTCCGCATTTCCATGACATGCCGGGTTTCCGTAACCAAGTCGGCGCCGATAAGCTTCAGGAAAATGTTGAGGGCAACTCCGGGGCGAATCCTGTGCAGACACCGGGACAAATCGCGGTAATCGGAGCTGTCGAGATTTTCCCGGCGGCGCACCAGTTCGGAAACGCCGTTGGCAAGCGCAATTTCGGCTGCGGCGCCCAAGGTGAGCTTTTCCGGCGGCAGTGTGTTATGGGCGGTACCCTGCGGTGCTTTTCCGGCAGCTTCCGGCGATGTTTTTCCGGCGGTTTCCGGCGATGTTTTTCCGGTGGTTTCCTGCAGCGTTTCAAGAAGAGGCAGCAGATAACCGGTAATCGCGCGGAGATTGCGGGCAAAACCGTTTTTCAGCAGAAAGGCGGCAATGTTGCGCGCCGTGCCGGTGAAACCGAGCTTGGCCAGCACGGGGCTGTAGTCAGCGCCTTCGACAAGGAGCTCCAGCTTTTGCGCGGCGATATCCGGCCAGAGGCAGAGAAGCTCCAGCGCCTGCGGCGTTACCGGAGAGGCGTTTTTGGCTATCTCGCGTTTGAGTTTGGCAACGGCCTGACGGTACAGCGTGCGCTGTTGCGGCACTTGGGCATCCCGGGCGTATTTTTGCAGCCCGACGCCCAAATAAGCCTCGGCCAGAAGCGAGAGAGGCGCCAGCCGCCTGTCCTGCCAAAAGGCAATGATGTGCGGGAGGGCTTTCAGATTTTCCGGCTTGGCCAGAGCGGCCATAAACGCGCCGAGAAAATGTTCGGGCGAACCGAGACGCAAGTCCGGCTCTTCCGGCAAAATCGGCGCAATGTCTTCCACGTCCGAAACAAAAACGAAATTGGCGGAGCTGACTTTTCCCGCCATGACGGCATCGGCGTATCCGCTGTGCCGCTGATCCGTAAAGTAATACGGAATCTGAATAGTTGGCAAATTCATAAATTAAAAAAATTAGCGTTAATAATTGAGATTATAATACAGGAATTGGCGCGAGCATAGGCGGGGTTTGTCTTTTTGTCAATGTTTTTTTAAGGAGAGGGGCGGCGGAGCGGGCAGAGGTATACCGGGGCGGAGCGGGCAGCGAGGGGGCAGCGAGGGGCAGATGAGAGAGGTGTGGCGGGCGGGAATAAAAAAAGCTTGCAATCTAAAAAACAATATAGTAAAAAAGATACAGGTGCCGCTTTGGCGACATCTAGCAGGCGGGATACCGCCGGCGGGGGTTTAGCAGCCCTCTACCAGTAGCGGTGCATGGATAGCACCGAGATATAACACATAACCCTGCGCGCGCTATGGCACGGCAAGGTCTTGGTGCGAAAGATTCGGCGGAACGGTTGAATTTTCTGTGCACCGTAGTTATAAATCCCCAATACAGGTTCTTTTGGCAAGTTAGATTCCTGTATATGTCATATTTGTTATGGCCGGGGTAGTTTCGAATAAGGCCGGCCAGTTATGGTCAGCCGAATAAGGGACAGCATTTCTACTGGTATGCTTGCTAATACCCCGGCCACTTCTTTGTGAAGCGGCCGTTTTTATTATGGGCTAAATGAATATGGACGCTGGATATGAACAGAATTATTTTTGCTTTGGCGGCTGCGGGGATATGTTTGGGCAGCTGCACTTCTCTCACTTTTCAGGAAAAACAGGAACTTTCGGCTTTGGAATACCGCGGGATAACGGTTGACCGCGCGCCCGGCGGCTGGCAGCAGCCGGCAAGTCCGCTGGCGGCGGGACTGCTTAACGTGCTCCCGGGCGGCGGCAATTTTTATCTGGCGAGCGGAAATGCCGCCGACTCTTCGCATTGGGTTTATGGTATGGTTAATCTGTTGTTTTGGCCGATTTCCATTTTGTGGGGCGTGCCGGAAGCGACGATTGACGCCGGAAATATCAACAAACGCGAGATGCTGAACTTTTATAAATACGGCAACGGCGGCATTCCGGATTTTCCGGGGCTTGAGGCAGCGGGGCGGAGAACCATGCCGCAGCAGAGGGTAGCGCCGCGGCAGGTTCCGTACCGTACGCAGGAGACGGCGCCGCGACAGGTTCCGTACCGCAACCGGTATCATCAGGCGCCGCGCGGGTATTACAACAATTACCAGACATACGGATATTAAAGCATGCCCGGCTATGGGCTGACGAGGACGCGCCGGCTGGAATAAAAAAAGCCGGCGTTTTATTGCGCCAGCCCGATAAGAAAAAACTAATCCGCAGCAACTAATTCGCGGAGCTCGAGCCGTTACGCCAGCCCGATATGCGGGATATAGCCGCCGAGGTTGATGCCGCTGGCCTTTTTCGCCTGTTCCCAGCGGTCTTCAAAACGGGTGTCGAAAATCAGCTTGGGGTCGCCGGGGACAATCAGCCATTCGTTGTTGAAAATCTCCCATTCCAATTCGCCGCGTTTCCAGACGCAATGCCCCATGGCGATAATCTTTTTGTCGGGGCCTTCGCCGTCGAGGATATCCTGAAGGACGCCGAACGAACTGGAAATCGCGATTTCGCCCTGAACGCGGGCGTGCGGGTCGCTGTAAAAATACCCGTCGCTCGGAAACAGCACAAAGCCGTTGGCGGGGTTGACCGGGCCGCCCTGATAGAGGTCTTCGTAAACGCCGCGCACGTCTTTTTCGCCGCCGTCTTCATGGTTGCGGCATTCAACAACAGCCGAGCCGAAGAGGAGCTTGTTTATCATTATTCCTTTGACGCTTTCGGGCGAACTGTCAGTAATATAGATGACCGACTCTTTATACAGGTCGTTCTTGCCGGAGCCGATGTAAACGAGGCATTTGCCGGTCAGGGTGCTGTCGTCGGCGACGCGTTGTCCGCCGGATTTGGCGGCAAAACGGTTTTGAGTGCCGGCGTTGTTGCTTCTGGCGCTCAGGCGGGGGTTGTTGGTGCCGGCGTTGTTGTTTCTGGCGTTCGGACGGGGGGTGTTGGTACCGGTTCCGTTGTTTTTTGCGCTCAGGCGGGAGCCGTCGGCAGTGCGTTGCCCGCCAAAACTTCCGCGGCGGCGGTTTTCGGCTGCGGGCGCTTTGCGGCGGGATTTGGATTTCGGTGCCTGCCGCTGCCCCCATTCCTCAAACATAAAAGATTCATCAAAATCGTCCAATTCTTCCAGTATTTCAAACCGTCTCTTTCTGTCCTTCATCGTAATATGTGTCTTTCGTAAAAAAGTTTGTTGCTTTTTGGCTGGTCTGATATAATATCTTTTCATAGCTTAATATTGTTTTTAAATCAACAGTAAAATTTTATGAAAAGGTTTGTTTGTTATATAGGGTGCGCGGCGCTGGTTTTCAAGCTGATGTACGGGGCAGCCTGGGCTGCCGGGGCGACGGCGGGAGATACGGCAGCGCCGGAAAACGGCGGTGCGGCGGTGTCGGCGGTTCGGGATACGGTTTCGGGGACGGCTGCTGCGGCGGTGTCGGCGGGGACGGCTGCTGCGGTCGGCGGCGAGAGCATTGTCTACCGGGTGCGCGACCTGACCGCGGCGGCAAGCGGCGGCGATGAGGGCAGCGGCGAAATGGGCAGCGGCGAAACGGGCGGCGGCGATACGGGCAGTGAGGGCGAAACGCCGGAGCCGATTATCCGGAGCGACAACGAACTGGCCAAACTGGCGCTGCTGCCGTTTATTGTCGACAAGGTTTTTGCAGGGGAGGCGCTTGACGGCGATTTAACCGGGTTTTTGAGCCGGGTATATCCGACGGCGGGCGAAGGAACGCTGAAAACGCTGGAAAGCGGAATCCGCTTTTTCGTCAGCTGGAAGCGCAAATACGACTATGCGGTGGCGCGGCTGAAACATAATATCAAGGCGGCGGGCATTTTGCCGAAAGACGCGCCGATTGTGGCAGAGGACGGAGAATTTGCGCCGGAAGAGACAGACCTGCGCAAGCAGTCGGCGGCGGGGGAATATCAGGTGCGGTACCGTCCGTACAAGTATCTGGAATATGATCCCGGCGCATTGGGCGAGCCGGTGCGGCGGCGCGACAAGAACTATATCTCGCCGGAAGACCTGAATACCGACGAAATGGTGCTGGCACTGCTGGAGCTGGATTTCGGCGGGTTCTGGCGCGCGCTGCGGAAGATGCCTTCATACAGCGACGGTGCGGGCGAAAAGCCGGTGGAAGCCGGCGGCGGCGTTAAGGCGAGGCTGCTGCTGGATACGGCGCGTCCGGGCGATAAGGAAACCATCCGCGGCGTGGCGGAAATTTATGTGCCGGACGGGATGTATGTCAGCGGCGATTTGCTTAATCCGGAAAACCGGGCGGCTTTTGTGCTGCGCGAGGACGGCGGCAGCGATGGCAGCGCCACGGGCGGTATCAGTGGTACGGGCGGTATCAGCGGCGCGGGCAATATGGTCAGTACCGGCGGTACGGGCAATATGGGCAGCCGCAACATCAAATCTTTCCGCATGTATGCGCCGCTGGCGAACGGCGTGGAAAAGGGCGGGGTGGCCAGGCGCGTGCTTACCGGGCATATCCGTTTTCCGCTGGAGTTTACGCGGGCGGATACGGGGAAGGCGATGCATATTGCCGGGGATTTGCATTTCAAACTCTGCACGGCGGACGGAATCTGTCAGGCGGCGGCGACACATCACGGGCTGACGCTCCGGGCTTCGGACAAAGCGGAAGATTCCATACATTACAACTACGTTACGCAGGGGTTTGCGCATCTGCCGCCGGCAGAGAGCCGGCACGCGCGGGCGGAGAAGCTGGTTTATGACCGGGAAAAGGGAACGCTGACGGCGACGTTTGCCCTGTCGCGCAGGGTGAGCAATATGGCGGCAATGGCGGAAGACGCGGCCGGGACGAATTTTGTCAATCCCCGTTACGAGCTTGGCGACGGCTATGCCCGCGTTACATTTGACGTGCGGGCAGGAAAACGGGCGGGAGAAAAGGCGGGAAAACGGGCAGGAAAACAGGTGGGAGAAAAGGGGCGCAGCGCATTTGACGCACGGTCGGGCAGCGGAGAAAATGCGGGATACGGCGCGGCAGAGGCTGCTGTTACGGGCGGCAGCGTTGCGGACGGCACCGGGAGGGATACGGAGCTGCCGTTGCAGGAGGTTGCGCTCAGCGCGTCGTTTGATGACAGCGAGGTGCTGCGGACGGTTATGACAGTGGCAGCGGTGCCAGCGGCACAGGCAACAGTGGCAGTGGTCGCACCACGAGCAACGGAGACAGCGGCGGGAGAAGGTATCCGGGGGCGTAAGGCGTCGGGGACGGTTACTGAAATGACGGTCGTACCCCGGGCAGTGCCAGCGGCACGGGCAACAGTGGGCACTTTGTTTGCCTACGGGCTGCTGCTGAACCTGATGCCGGGAATTTTCGGCTTGTTCCTGCGGTTGGCAAGGCAGCTGCGGGAGAGGGCGGAACGGCGGCGTATTTTCTGCCGGTATGCGGCGGGGGCAGCGTTGGGACTGGCACTGCTGGGCATCGGATACCGGGGGGCATATTTCGGCGCGCTGTATTATAACCCGTGGCTGGCGGCGGGAGCGGCGGCGGTGATTTTGCCGCTGTGGGTGGAAGCGCTCGGATATATGGATTTTGCTTTGTTCCGTCCGTTGAAAAAAATATTCAGGCGCGGCTGGCTGGCCGGGCTGTTTACGGTTCTGCTGGCGGCGGCGTTTCCGACGGTGCTGAAAGCGGAGGCGCTGAGCGGGCTGTTTGCGGTGTGAACCGGAAGATCTTTCGCGCTGCATGGGCTGGAGAGGGCTGGCTTTCCGCTGCAAAGTGTGCTAGAATAACAGCAGTGTGTCTTGAACAAAGGCAAAGAAAGGACGAATCAAAGATGCAAGAGGCCTTGAATCAGAAGATCG
>OMGM01000819.1_pt1 | contig 13831 bp, 9 predicted proteins | sample 1645851 | NCBI WGS metagenome assembly OMGM01 (sample SAMEA103958126, study PRJEB25191) | human gut metagenome | reverse complement strand
CCTCGAACCGCCGCCGCCGTTTCTTCAGCCTGCGCCTTCAGCGCTTCAACCCGCCGGACAAAAATTCCCGTCGTATTCGTCCGCTCCAGTGCAAACTGGTGAAACAGCCTGTTTTTCGTCTTAAAATAAAAGACCGCCCGCCCGCCGCTGACAGCAGCCCGCATCGTCTCCGCACCAAGCAGCCGCCGCATTTTCTCTGCCGCCTCGTGTACCCCGGCATTTCTTATTAACGCCGCCGCATCGGGCATTGAGCCCTCTCCGTTGTCAACAACCAGCAGTATCCCCTCAAATACCGTCAGCTTGAGCATAAAAAAGCGGGCGGAAACTGCTTTGTACAACCAGTCTTCTTCCAGGCTAAACCCTCTGCCGGACATAACGCCGCGGCACTCGCGCGCATCAAACGCCCACATTCCGAACAATGCCTCGTCTTTGTCAATCCCCTGCCCGTAATCAAAATCCACGCCGTCAAACAAAGCCTTACCTTTGGCAAAAATAAGCGTTTCCCCCCGTGTCTGCAAACTGTCGCGCAGTTCGCGAAGCATCAGGTATGCCACCGTCAACACCGCCAAAATAATCAGCAGTGCCGGCAGTTTCGCCTGAATATAAACGGCCGCCGCCGCAATCGCCGCTCCGGCGCATACCGCCACCGCTGCCGCCTGAAACAGATATTTTTTGCGCCAATATTCGATAAGTCGCGTTTCCTGCGCAAGAGCTGCTTTGTTAATTTCCGTCATTTTCTTTTAAAATCCGCCGGTTAGAATCAAAATTTTTAGAATATCTTAATAAAACGAAAGTTAAAATATCATAAAAATTTACGCTTGCACCGGCCGTTTTTTTATGATACAATAGCTTAAATTCAGGCCAAATCGCACGAGGAGAAAACCGATGGCTAAAAACGATACCAAAACAATATTCAATGTTCTGAGCGCCAAAGCACGGAAAAAAGAAATCACCAACACAGACCGTAAAGAGGTTAGACAGGCCGTTGCCGATTTGGCTGCCGAAATTCAGGGCGGCTACAGGCTGGGCAGACAAGAGTTTGATACGCTTAACAGCGCTTATGACGTCTACCGCGAAGATATGAATGAAGCTTTCAGAAATCTGCCCGATGAAAGCCGCAATGCCCTGGGCAGCGCTCTGACTGCCGTACGAGATGCTGTACAGCAAACTGCACCTGCACAGCCTGCCCCGGAAAATGCCGCCGAAGACCATCAGCCTGTCCCGGAAAATTCCGCCGCAGAACCGGCTTCCGCCCCCGAACCAACACCAGAGCAGGACTCTTCCGCCGCTGAAACCGCGGAAGCGCCGACTTTAGACCTCTCGGTTCTAAACAAAGACCCCAAAGAGATGACCGACGCCGACCGGCAGATTTTGCAGAACATCATCAACAGCCCTTATACGACGGATACGGCAAAAGCGAGCGCCAGAATCCTCGCCGACGGCAACCCTCTGCCCGAGCAGCCGGCCCCCGAACAGCCCTCGCCGGAACCCGGTGCGGCCGCTGAGCCGATACCTGAGCCGGAACCGGAAAACTCCGCGGAAGACCGCCAGGCTGCCCTCGATTCCATTACGACCGAAAAAAAGCCGTGGACTTACAGCGCCGGCGCCATCACTCCCGCTGCCATCGCCGCAGCAATGGCAAGCAATGAGCCGGACAAAGCCCTTTCCAACATCGACGACCTGGTTGCCGCCCAAGCTTATTACAAAGACGACAAAGACAAGTCGGCACAGCTTAACCCGATTGTTGAAAACCGCCTGAAAAACCTGTCCCTTTCCGACATTACGCCGGCCAACGCCGAAAGTTACCGCCTGCTCTGCCTGCAATGCGGCAACGAAGAACTGCGCCAGCAGGCCCTGAACCTGATTGCCGATGCAATTATCCAATACGACAAGGAACACTTCGGCTCGTTCAGACCCAATACCGAAGAGCTGGCCGCCAATTATGACAAAGCGCATGCCGGCTTAAAAGCCAAAGACCCGTTCGCCTGTAAGCACGACCCGGACAAAGACACCATCGACCTCGGCAGCGTTGAATTTACCGACGCAGCAGGCAAACCGTTAAGCGAAAAGGAAGCCCAAAAGCAAAAAGCAGCCATCTCCGCCCTTGCGCGCGAAATGGCGGCACAACGCCTGGCCAAACAAGGCAGCTACACGCCGGAAGAACTGGAGCAGGCCTATAAGGATGCCGCGGCAGAAATCGTCTGGGGCTCCCAGCCCAAATATGGCAAAAACGGCAAACCGCAGGTAGACAAGGACGCGCTGGCCTCGACCATCGCCAACCAGTACCTTGAAGCCGAAACGTTCAAAGACCGCTGCAAACAGAAATTCAAAGACAATCCGCTGGTCAAAAAAGTTTCCAATAACGTTGAGAAAATCGATAAGAAGCTTGAAAAGCGCTACGGCAAAAAATACGTTTACGCCAAACAGGCGCTGAAGTTTGTCGGTAAAATCAGCGGCTCCGTCGCCAAAAACGCCGCGATATACGGCGCCGCAGGCTTAATCCCGGGCGGCACCGCCGTTGTTATCGGCTACAACATCTGCAAGAACTGGAAAAACATTAAAAAGCAGCTGAAAGACCCGAACGCATCCACAGCGAAAAAATGCGCGATGGTTATGGGCGCCTGCGCCACCACCGCTCTGTCCGGGCTTGGTATCGTTTCCGGCATCGGCACCGCCGCCGAGGCAATCAATACGGTTTCGCCCGGCATGGTCAGCTCTGCCGCCAACTTTATGGGACAGCTCGGCACCTACGGGCGTATGGGCATCAGCGCTGCCGCAACCATGCTGCCGAACCTGACCGAAAGCGTCAGCCTGCGTATACAAAACTTGAGCCTTAACCGTAAAATCAAGAAAGAAAAAGACGGCGAAAAACTGCAGCAGTTAATTGCCAACCAGAAAGCCCTGCAGGTCAAAATTAAAAATAACAAAAAGGAAATGCTCATCAAAGGCGGCTCGCTCGTCGCCGGTATGGCTGCCGGACAGGCATTGATGCCGTACATTACGGAGCTCATACAGGAAAGTGTCGACAATGGCACAGAAATTGTTAAAAAGGTCGCCGCCGAACACGGCATCGACCCGTGGAAAGAAGCGCAGGCATACGCAAACGACGCTTATGCCAACGTTCCCGAAGGCACCACCATGCTGCGCGACCGCAGCGTTTATGACCCGGACGGGATACTTCGCAATTCGCCTTCAGCCCAAATGGCCGCATACATGGCCGAACATGACCCCGCCATGCACGGCGCCCCGGATGAAATCAGCGGTATAAAAGCGCATGAAACCAACCTCGCCGCCGCCAAAGCCGAAAACTCCAGCGGCATTGAGGGCAAAAGCGCCTTTGCCCACACGCTGCAACATCTGGAAAGCCTGGGCGACAGCAGGATAACCGACACCAACGCCGTTGCCGAAGGCATATCCGAACACGTCGGCAAAAACGCCAACCTTGCCACCATTGCCTGCAAGATGGCGCCGCATGCCCTGCAACAGGTTTTGCAGCTTGAAGGCCTGCCCGACAACAACCCGAGTTCCTACAATATGATTCAGTATATGGCCAATCACGACCTGACTCCGGAACAGCACACGGCTCTCAATAACTTTATTCAGAATAACTTTGACGGTGCGCAGTTCAAAGCCGAAAACTTCGCCGACTACCGGGCGCCGGCGCATGATCCCTTTGCCAATGCCGACCAAGACCGTCTGCGTGCCGGCCCGGATGAAATCCGCAAGCCCACATTGCAGGAAGAATATGCCCGCGCCAAACAGGCAGACCAAGAATATGCCCGCTCCAAAAATCCAGAAATATGGAAAGACAGGACTGGAGAAAGGACAATCAACCTGGCAATGGCAGAAAAATGGGCTCATCAGCAGCCTCCGCAGCAAACCGTTGTCGTCCAACAGCCGGTTCAGGAAACTGTCGTTGTTCAGCAGCAGCCCCAGGTTGACGTCTATTCCGACCCGATGCTGTATGCCCAAAGCTTCGGACTGCAGTATGACCCGTATTTGTCAAATGGCCTAAATCGTATCGGCTCCGATACGCACGGCGGCTACCTCGGTGCTTTCATCGACCCGCGCGACGGTTCGGTAACATTGGTTCCGAACGACCCTCTGCGCGACAAGCCGGTTCATTACGACAGCTATCAGTCAGCAAAAGGTTCTGCCGACCATAACATCGGCGCCTGGGATCACAGCGGGCACGAACGCAATATGATTTATGACCCGGACACAAAAATTACGCGGTGCTTTGGCAGCGGTTACATTACGCATAACAATACGATAAATAAAGTTATCGCCGGAATTAACACTGCCGGAGCCGTCCTCAACACGATTAACTGGATACGGGAAGGACGAGGATAGCCAGCGCCGCCACACATAAAATCCTTGCAAATAATTTCCACACCCGCAAAACCAAAGCCGAGCTCCATAGCCCGGCTTTAATCTTTCTTTCCATAATTAACTTCCCGTTGTCTTCACCGACATTTTTGCCGCAAACCGCACCGCACGTCTTCATCGGCACCTTGTCGCAGGTTTCATCTCACGCCTTTCCCCTGACATCTTTGTCGCAGACCGCATCATGGTCTTCGCCGACATCTTTACTGCAAGACCGCATCGCACATCTTCATCGGCACCTTGCCGCAGGTTTCATTACGAGCCTTTCCCCTGCGCTACGCACTACTCAAAGACGACTTCTATTTCCTTTTTTGCTAAAACAATATACCCGTCAACTTCTTTATTGCCCTCGCGCCGCAGCGTCATCTCCTCCTGCCGGATAACTTCAAACCCGCAATATTTCAACAGCCGCCGGACATAAGCGATTGAATGGACGAACCTCCCCGACGGCGTCAGGAAATAATCGCTCTGATTATAGGTGTTTTTAGATATCGAAAAACAAAACAGCCCGTTTGCCTTCACCGCCTTGACCAACAGGCGGAACAGCGTTTTCAGCTCGCCCATATACGTCAGCACGTCCCCTGCAATAACAGCGTGATACGGGTCGGCAACATCTTCGAGAAAACTTTCGATATCATCAAAATAGAGTTCCTTATATACGTTTTTTTTGCCTGCAAATTCGAGCATTTTTTCCGATACGTCCACACCGAAAAACTCCTCGTTCGGAAAATACGCTCTCAAAGCCTCTGCGCACAGCCCCGTCCCGCACCCCAAATCCAGAATGCGGCGTTTTTTAAACAGCTTGGTCTTGAGCGTATCTTTCAGAAAATCGGCAATCATCGCCGGAACTTTATAGTCAAGCTCGTGCAGGATTTCGTCAAACGACGGCGCAAACCCGTCAAACAACCCCTTGACATAACTTAAATCCGTCGTCGGCACTTCCTGAATATTGCGAATGGCGCAGCTCATATGCCGGACAATCGGATTTTCGGGAAAACATTCCTCCCAGCGCGAGAGATATTTATCAACCAGTTCGTCCTGTTTCTCGTCATGCGCCTCATACAGCAGATAGCCGAAATTGATATGGTCGTCGGCGCTGATTTTATCCCCTTTCAGGGCAAAAGCCTTCCACGCATAATGCAGGCACTGTTTCCAGTTCCCCATTTTCTGAAACAGGTTGGCAATCGAATTGCAAAGCCAGTCCGAATTCGGCGCAATCTCCGCCGCTTTTTTCAAAAAACCCGTCGCCTCATCGTTCTTAAACAGCTCAATATAGGAATTCCCCGCAATAATATACGGTTCGACGCTGGTCGGGCGCTTTTCTATCGCCATGTTGGCAAACTCGATGGCTTGGATAAACCGGCTCATATTGTAACTCGTATTCGCAATGTTAACTATGGCGTTGTACGAATTCGGATTAAGCTCATACAGTTTTTGATAATACCCGAGCGCTTCCTTGTATTCCCCTTTGGCATAACACACGTTGCCGAGGTTCATCAGCGCCGCAAAATTGCCTTCATTCACCTCCAGCGCCTTTTCCGCAAACTCCGCCGCCCGGTCGTATTTTTTCAGTTCGTAATAAAGGGTTGAAACGTTGAGAAGCGCCGTCAGCGACTGCGGATTGACGGCCAGCGCCTTTTTATATAGGCTGAGCGCTATTTTCTTGTCGCCGAAACTGTCATAGCAGTTTGCCGCCGCCACCAGGTAATTCTCATTTTCCGGCGCCGCCACCGCAAGCTGCAGATACAGCTTGGCCGCCTTTTCAAACTCGCCGCTTTTCAAAAAATCCAATGCATTCTGTTCTAATTCTTCCACTGTCCGGCATCCTTCAATGTCGCAGGCTTCGTGTTGTTCTAATCCGCCGCCCGTAAGAACCAATTTTATCTTTTATAGCACAAAAAAGTTAATGTTCCACGTTTTTATCGCATTTTTATCCCAAAAAAAGCAAAAAAAACTATTGACTGTAAAAAAAATATAGATTAAATATCCCCATACAAACGAAATACGGAGCAGTTGGCTCCGGTTCCCAAAGCAAAAAAGGTGTTTCGTTTCAATATATGGGGGTGTGGCGGAACTGGTAGACGCGCTAGACTCAAAATCTTGTTTCCTCTGGAAGTATGAGTTCAAGTCTCATCACCCCTACCACTTTGAAAAGACTGGATTTTATCTGGTCTTTTTTGTTGCCGGAAAGCATTTGCACGCTGCTCTTCATATACCACGCTTCATGCCCGTCATCCGCACCGCCTGCCACAACACCGACCGATCCTCATCTATCGCAGCCTGCGCCCGTCATCCGCACCGCCGGCCACTACAGCAACCACTCCTCATTTATTGCCGCCTGCGCCCGTCATCCGCACCGCCAGCCACAACACCGACCGCACCTCATCTATCGCAGCCTCAAGCTCTCTGCTTTTCCTGCCGTTCTTTAAGCAGACGCTCCACCACAACGTCCTCATTGCGCTTATACGTCGACTCAGTGGAAATAACCTTTTCGTACGGGCTGTGTCCGGTAATGCCGCTTTTGCCGACCCGGGCTTGCTCGTGCACCGTTTCCTTGCCCTGTTGCAGCATTTTCTTGCCCAACGCCTTGACGTTGCGCGCGTGCAGCGCCATCATCCGCCCGACATTGGCCTTATTGATTGCCGTACTCGCCGTTGCGCTTTTCATAACCTCACGCGAAACTGCCGGCAGCTGCTGGCGCAAAATCGTATTCAAACGCTCCATAATCTGCGGATTGTCATAATCGGGAGCCGATCCGCCGCGGCTGATAATCCGCTCCGCTTCCTTAAACATCAGGTAGCTGTCGCGCATGGCTTTTTTCTCTTCCGCCGACGCAAAAATCCTGCGGTCGGGGTTTTCCCTGTCATATTTTTCCAACGCGTCCAGCGCCGCATTATAACTGTCATTTTGCGAAAAAGCCTGAAAGATAACAAATTCGCGGCTTTCTTTGATACTCAGCGTTGCCATGTTTCCCTCCGTCGTGCGTTTATCGGTATAGGATACATCATACCATATTTTTTACGCCGGTGCAAGCCTAAATTATGCCTTCGCCATACCTGAATTATACCTGCTATGCCCCGCACCCGACAAGTCCCCGCTAATGCCCCATAATTTATATGCGGCGCCCAAAATTTAAGTCCGCTTTTACTTTTCCCGTATTAAAATCCTTCATATAATACCGGTACAGCGGCATTCTTTATACCCGGACGCCCTGTGCCGCCCCGTATCGTAAAGGCGAGCAGGCTTTGCCGCGCTGCCGCCGCCAACTGTCAGGAGTCTTTGCCATGGCCTTATCCCGCACCCCAGCCGAAACCGCCGACCTGCGCTACCGGCGCACCGTCAAAAAGCTGACCCGATTTATCAAAGACTGGCTGTACCTGATAATCGCCGCCGGAGCCGTTGCCGCGCTTATCGGCGCCGACGCTTCGTACTGGAACTACACCTATAACGATTCGGACGGCTATATGCGCGCCCTGCGCGTCTGGCATTGGCTTGCCGCCCCGTCTTTCTGGGAACAGCCGCTCGCCGAAAGCAACTATCCGTTCGGCGAAATTCTGCATTGGACCCGGCCGATGGACTTTCTCTGGGCTGTAAATGCCATTCCGTTTTTGCATCTCGGCAACCTGCGCGACACCGTTTTCCTCGGCGGGGCGTTCCTTGCCCCCTGGCTCTGCGTCCTGTCTGCCATAGCCCTGGCATACGGCCTGCGCCGGCAATTCAATGTCTACCTGACACTGTTCGGCTGTTTTATTTTTCTTTCCGACCCGGTTATGCAAAATTACTTTTTCATCGGCCGCCCCGACCACCACGCGCTGATGGCGCTGCTCGGCATATACGCCGTTTCGCTGAACCTCTGCTGGCTCAAAAAACGCCACAACCGCTATCTGCGCCTGCTTGGTTTTTCTCTGGCACTGGCAACATTTGCCGCGATTGAAGGCGTCATCCTTTATCTCCTCTTTCTGTCGTTTTTCCTCTGGCTGTATGTTTTCAAAAACGTTTCTCCGGTTCCGGCCGTCAAAACCGCCAAATACTTCGCTGTTGCCCTGACCTGCTTTTGGCTGCTCAATCCGCCGTACGAAGGCTGGCTTTATCCCGATAACGGGCGCATTTCCATACTCTATGCGGCATTTTCCTGGTTTGTGTTCGTCGCCCTGTACGGTATAGAACGCAGCCGTCTGCACACCCGCCCCCTGAAAATATGGAGCCTGATATGCGCCGCGCTCGGAACCGCGCTGCTGCTGCTTGTCTGTTTTGGCGCCGACATCTGCCGTTTTCCTCTCGACGGTGAAATCAGCCGTGTCTGGAGCAGCCGCATTTCTGAAATGCGCCCCGTCTGGCGTCAGGATTGGGACACGGTTCTTGCCGTTTATCCTTTCGGCGCCGCATCGCTCATTTTAAGTTTCCTATTGCTGCGCTGCAAATCTTACCGCCGCATGATGCTGCTGAATCTCTGCCTCGGCCTGCCCCTGTTCGCCTTAAGCCTTGCCGCCCTGCGTTTCGCCAACTACCAAAGCCTCTACAACATTCTGCCCTGGCTCTGCCTGATTGATTTAACCTACAAAAAAAGCGCTTACGCCCGGCGGCAGAGCCTTGAGTTTCCCGCATCTGTCTGGGCGCTCGGGCTGGGAATTCTGATTTTTCAGCAATTCGTTTTCCTGCCGTTTAACATCAATGCCCTGAACAAGAAAAAAGCGCCCGTATTTTCGCCCGCCCTCTGCCAAAACGTCAGAAACGCCGGCGGCACGCTCGTTACCGACAACTTTCTGAGCCCCAGATACGTCTGGCTCTGCGGCGTCAATACCGTCGGTACGCCCTACCACCGCAACCGCGCCGGACTGGTTGATACCCACAACCTTCTGCAGGGAACCGACGACCGGACGATTGTTCCCCTGCTCCTGAAACACCAGATAGCCCAGATTTTGCTCTTCGACGGCTACGACCGCTATTACGACCTCTCGCCCGCTAACCGGGACAAGCTGTACTACCGGCTGATTAAACGCGAAAATATCCCTTCCTATCTTGAGGAAATCCCGTCGCCCCTGAACAACGCCCGCCACTACCGGGTCAAAATATGACGCAGCAATGCCGCCCCGCTCCCCAATTTCCCCTCACACACGCCCTCTCTCCTCCGCCGGTCTGCCACCCGTTAATCACACACGCCCTCTCTCCTCCGCCGGTCTGCCGCCCGTTAATCACGCATGCCCTCTCTCCTCCGCCGGCCATGCCCGCCGCCCTCTCGCGTCCATACTTTGCTGCAAACCCGTTTCCTGCAAACATCAATAAATATTTCGGTAAATATTTCAGTAAATATTTCGGCAAATATAATGTGGATTTTGCCGCAGCATCGCTTGAACTTGAAGCAAAAACCGGTTATAATAAATTAAATTTTTCGGTTTGGAGGTTATTATGTCGCACAATTACCGTTTATTGCCCTGTTCCTGCCTCGTGCTGGGTATGCTTGCCGGTTTCGCCGCCGGAGCGGCACCCGCCCTCGCCATGGATGACGATTTGGCATTGGACATGGGCTTGGATTTCGAAGAATATTCAGCCCCCTCGGCTGATATAAACGGCTCCGCCTCCCCGGCACCTGCCTCCCAAAACGCTGCCTCTGCCAACTCCAAACCCGATACAGCGCCCGTCTCGAAAAGTTCTTCCTCTTTCACCTCAAAACCAAGTACGGCTTCTACCGCTAAAAGCTCTTCCTCTTCCACCCCAAAACCAAGCACGGATTCTGCCGCTAAAAGCCCTTCCAACCCCAAGCCCGGCTCGGCGCCAGACACCTCAAGTCCCGCCGCCCCCGTTTCCGGAGCTGACCTTTTGACAAAAGTTCGTAAAGGCATGGACTTTACAACGGAAGAAATGGAAGCCTGGATAGCGCAGACCGCCGACCTCAATATGTGTCTGGACAACGGCAAAACCATGCTTTTGTATGTCGTTGCCAACTCGTCCAACCTCGATGCCCTGCGCCTGCTGATGGAATACGGCGCCGACGTGCAGACGCACTGCACCCCGCGTTATGAAGCGCTGTTTATCGCCGCCATCAACAACCCGTCCGCCGAAATTATCGAAATGCTCATCAATAACGGTGCCAATCTTGTCGAAAAAGATCATGAAGGCAACACGGCGCTGATGCTTGCGGCAACATTCAACAAAAGCTCCCGCGTTATCGACACGCTGCTTGAATACGGCCTCAAGGTCAATGTTAAAAACAATTTCGGGTTTGATGCCCTGATGCTTGCCTCTTACGAAAACGGAAGCATTATGGTTTTGCAGTCGCTGCTCGACAACGAGGCAGATGTCAACGCCGCCGATTCTGAAGGGCACACCGCCCTGATGGCTGCTGCCGTCCGCGGGCGGGATGACGTTATGCAGTACCTTATAAAACGCGGCGCCGACTTTAAAGCCAAGGACAAAAACGGTTTAAGTGTCCTCGACTACTACAACAAGCGCAAATATCTCGAAACCCTCGGTTTTGAAATCAACCGTTTCGCCACCCCGTCCGAACGCCTGTCCGCCGAATTCAAATTCATCGCCGAAAACCACCACCGTTTCAACATCGCGCTGAAAGAAAGCCTGTTTGAAGACAATCCCGATGCAGCCGTCGCCGATGCCATTGCCAACCTTGCCGACATCGACGTATTGGATGAAAACGGCTGCACGACATTCCTCAATGCCGCTCTGTACAATAAATCCCGCAGTGTTCTCGAAAAACTGATTAACGGCAAAGCCGACTTCAACGCCTCCTGTATGGACGGCAAAAATGCCCTTATGTTTATTTCTTCCCAGGCCGGCGAAACCGACACGCCTGCTCTGCAAATCGAAAAGGCAAAACTCCTGCTGGCAAGCGGAACCGATATCAACCGCACCGATGACGCCGGCAACACCGCGCTGATGTATGCCTTGGCCAACCGCGCCGACATAAACTATGTCCGTATGCTTCTTGCTTCCGGCGCCGATGTCAACGCTGCCAGCAACCTCGGTGAAACGCCGCTGTGGACGGCCGTGCGCCAAAACCTCCCGTCGGAAACGGTTAAATTGCTGATAGAATACGGCGCCGATGTCAACCATAAGGACCGCCGCGGCGAAACCCCGCTATGGTATCTGCTCCGTACCGACGGCGACGAAGTGCTGATTCGCACATTGCTGCGCGGCGGCGCCGACACCGAAATAACCAACGCCGCCGGCGACATCCCGCTGTGGTATGTCCTAAACAAAGGCGGTTCGGATATGGTGATTGAAAACATTATTATGGCGCAGAACAACCTGAACATAAAGAACGAACACGGAGACACGCCGCTGCTGTTCGCCTTAAAAAACAACTATCCGTCCAAGTTCGTCAAACTGCTGCTGAGCCGCGGCGCCGACCCGCAGATTCGCGACAGTGACGGCAACAACGCCTATGACATTCTGCGCAACAACCAGTACTTTGACGCTGCCGTGCAAAAGCGCACACGCGAACGCGTCCTGAACGGATGGGAATAAGCGGCCGTCCCTTTTCTGCTCCGTTGAGTGAGATACCAAACTTTCCGTTTCCGCCGCCGGTATCGCCACATCGCCACCGGCATTATTCCCACTACCGCCGGCATTACTCTGTCATCAACGCCGACATTTCCTCCGCTGCTGCATTACTTCCGCTACCGCCGGCACTATTCCGTTACCAATGCCAGCGCTTCCGCCGCCAGAATCGCCCCCATCGCCGCCGGAACCATTGGCAGCGAACCGAGCACGTTGTTCCCCGCCGCATCTTTACAGATTTTGACCGCCTCGGGCGAATAAACGCAGCGCACCTTTCTCAAATCAACGCCTTCCCGCCGCAGGTTATCGCGCATTTTCTTTGCCAGCGCGCAGCCTTCCGTCTTGTCAAGCGTCGCTGCCCGCAGCATCTCAGGCTTTGTCTTAAGCGCAGCTCCCATTGCCGACACAAAGCAGATGCCGTTTCGCGCCAAAAAAGCTGCCAGGGAGCATTTCGCCTGCACATCGTCAATCGCATCAATCACAACGTCCGGATTTTCATTCCGGATAAAATCGAGATTGTCTGCCGTAATCCGTATATCCAGCCCCCGAACCTCCGCATCGGGATTAATCTCCCGTACCCGCTCGCACGCCGCCTCGCACTTTTTGCACCCGATAGTAGAAATCGTCGCCAGAATCTGCCGATTGATATTGCTTGCCTCAAACCGGTCAAAATCGACCGCCCTGATTTTCCCGAACCCGAGCCGAGCCACCATCTCCAGCGCATAACCGCCGACCGCTCCGCAGCCGATGACCATAACCGATGCGCCGAAAACGCGCTCTGCTTTTTCTTTTCCCAGCAGCGCAATCGTCCGCTGCAACCGTTCTTCCAATTGTGTTTTCATCGTCTGCCTTTCCTCTTCTTTTCCTCACCCGATTCCCGCGTCCGCACCTGTATCGTTGCATTGCCGAACCGTTACGCTATTTACCTGTCTGCTATTTACCTGACTGCTATTTATCTGTCTGCAAATTATCTGTCCGCAAAAAATCCTCAGCGTTTTTAATAAGCCGTTCCTCCAGTGCTTCCGGCTCTTCTCCGGCGATTTCCACCAGCCGCCGCAGATTTTCCTGCACTGCCTCGTTATACTTTGTTTCATCAACCCGGTACGGAGCGTCGGTCTCAAACAATATCCGGTCTTGCGGCATCATCGCCCACATCTCCGCCGCTTTTTCCTGTTTGAGAAACAGCGCGCCCAAACCGATATAGCCGCCGCATTTATTGATGAACTTCAGCAATTCGCGGTTTTTGACAAAGCCATGGTGCGAAAACTTTACTTTTTTCAGCGCCGTTTCATGTTCCGTCAGCGCAGCAAAAGCCTTCGCCGCATGCACGATGACCGGCCTCCGGTATGCTGTCGCAATCTCAAGCTGTGCTGCGAACAAATCGTGCTGTCCGGGGCTGACCGGCTCTTTCAGCTCGTCCACGCCGATTTCTCCGACAAGCGCCTGCGGAAATTCCCGCAAACAGGTTTCGAGTTCGTCCAGCGGCGCCTTTTCCCGATAATGCCACGGATGGATGCCGAACGCGCCGGACGCCTTGTCGGGATACTGCCGCAGCAGCGCCGCGATTTTGGCAAAATCTTCGCGGCCCGCCGACACCAGCACCAGCCCTTTTGCCTCCGGATTATGCCAAACCCGCGGTGCACAATCCGCCTTAAAATCTTGCAAATGGATATGCGTATCAATAAACTGCATCACATAAAACCTTTCCGGCAGCGGCATATCTTCCGCCCCGCCGATATTATGTTTCTGATAACCGACCGACTGCAACAAGGACAATCGCCATGGCTCTGTATACCACGCCTGTATTTAATATCAACCTAAAAAAACTCGCCGCCAATTACCGGCTTCTGGAAAAATTGTCCGCTCCGGCAATTCCCGCCGCCGTAGTCAAAGACGACGCTTACGGCCTGGGCGCCGCCGAAGTTGCCGC
>OMGM01000818.1_pt1 | contig 13863 bp, 7 predicted proteins | sample 1645851 | NCBI WGS metagenome assembly OMGM01 (sample SAMEA103958126, study PRJEB25191) | human gut metagenome | reverse complement strand
GCAAGCATCGATAAGAATGCTCCATTGAATGCAGGAATGTGATAATAATAGAAGGGCAGCTTCGGTGCTCCGGCAGCAATCTCTTCGCAGTACTTTACCAATTCTTCTATTCGTCCTATTTTCGGGAAAGGAGGTGCCATTGCACCAATTCCCCAAGCTCCGATTTTCTGAGCATGTTCCGCCAGCATCCGGCTTGACTTTACGCAGCAACTCCCCACGTGTACAATTACCTTAAAGCCATCCGGTGCAACTTCCATCCAACGTTCTGCCAACTTCATTCGTTCTTCATCAGTCAACATATACCCTTCTCCAGAAGAACCGTTGATGAAAACACCTTTCAAGCCATTTTTTACAAGTAGCTTCGCATAGGCTTCGATTGGTTCATAATTTACTTCTCCATTTTCATAAAACGGAGTAAAAGGAGCATTGATTAATCCTATAATCTTTTCCATAATACAGTTTATTTTTTTAAGTTTAATATATTTAGTTATTTTTCAATTTATCCATGGGGGTATCTATACCCTCGTCTGATAGTCCCGGTCCTCCACCGCCGGTATATCCACCACTTTCGCCTGTTTGCCATGCCGAAATCCAAAATGCATAGATATCCGCCTGATTCAGATAAAACTTCAACCGGACTGTTTTCCCCACCAGTGATGTTACGCCTGGATGTTTTTCCCATGAAATCATCTGTTTCGTTTTATCCGATTTTTTCATTGATATGCAGTCTTTCTTTGTAAGTCCTTCCATTGGCTGACCGTTATCATCCAACACTTCTACCGCTAAAGTTCCCTTCACATCTGCATTTACAAACAAATAGTTTCCATTTGCCGGAATCTGAGTTTTTATTTCTATATATCCTTCTTTTCTTCCTGCCCGCATCGAAACAAAACCATCACGACGAAGCATCGCAAGTCCTGTGGCAAAATTGGAATCATGTTTCGGCTTGCTGTTATAGCGTCCACTGACATAAAAATAAAGAGAGTCTCCGACTATCAGAGGGCTACCCGCAGTAGACTGTACATTGCCTGCATTCCATGCATGAAAGTCCTCACTGACAGGAAGAAATGGTTTCTTGTTTTCCCGGTTCCAATGAAAACCGTCTTTGCTCCAACCTATCAGGACTTCATTCCTTTTTTGAATGTTCAGACTGTCACAAACATTGTTCTCCGGTCCCTGCCAAACGGTGAAGTAGCCTAATATACAGCCCTCATACGGCATTGCTTCATGATTGTATATCTGTGGACGCAGTTCGGGAAATTGAGGATGACGCGGGTCATCGGCATCGGCATTAAACCAATAACGGATAAACTTATCACTCTTGTTGTCATATATCCTATGTGCCAGGCTAACCAGCATTTCCGGATCTTCATGTTCCAAATAATTGCGTGAACGCCTATACACTCCATTTATGGTTTTCAATGACAGGACATATTTCTTGCGAAACGGGTCGTAATAAGCCGCACAACGGTCGTACAATTCTCCCGAAAGAGCTTTCGGCTCACTCCAATGGATTCCGTCAGAAGAATATTTGAGTTTCATGCTGACTGTGAAGCGATTATTAAATTCTACAACAAACATTTTATAACGCTTCGTCCGGTCTTTCTCAAATTTATCAAGCAACACGGAAACGCAATCATGCTCTAATGTATCTACGATATTGGTTCCCGGAACAACGTCCAGCTCCGGTTTTATCCAGACTTTCCCGTCGGACGACTCTGCATAGCAAGTGACGAGTCCTAATAACTTTCCGCCACCGGCAGAATACCACATCTTGAATTTATGTTCTTCTTCATCATACCATACGCCACCGCTGAATGGAGCGGCATAAGGGTCGCCATTTATATTCAATTCCCATTTTTTATCAGCTTTCAAAACAGGATTGCCAGAATAATAGATGGGCGAATGATGTATTCGTTGCAGATTTGTTTTCTCAATGAATGTTGTATCCACAAAAAGGATACGTCCTGTTTGCCCGCATACCGAAACATTGCACATTAATAATAAGAAAACTGCCAATAAAGAATATTTCTTCATAATCGTCGACATTTTAAACTACTTACTTTTGCAAACCTGTCCGTTGCGGATTCTGGCCTTTCATCGGCCATCCAGAGTTCGCATAGGAAGTAGCTCCAGATGAGATACATACCATATCAGATGCACCTGCAACAGCTTCAATGCCGACATATAAATATCCTCTTGAATCCATTACCGGACTGGAAGTACATTTAACGCCTAACTCTGCGGATGCAAGTAAACTACCGTCTTGTTTCACTATATAATAGACGGCTTTGTTCGAGATGATATGGATATATCCTCTGTTATCGATGATTGGTACGCAGTTGTTAACGTCCTCCGTTGTAGCATAATGCCATTTTAAAGAACCGTCCGAATTCAAAGCGAAAACACCTGCCGAAGCTTCACCGGCAACAGCATTTCCACCGTTGGCATAAAGCGTTCCATCCGTACCAATCACAACACCACCGTTGACAATGGCTCCCGGAGTCTTGTACACCCATTTTTCCGTTCCGTCAGGATTCAGAGCTATGATAGCGCCACCTGATGTCAGTTCGGCTATGGTATAAATGGTTCCATCCGCTCCTATCGTATAAGAATTTCCTTTCAATGCTGTACCACCCAAATCTTTCTGATAGACAAACTTTTGAGTACCGGTAGCAAAATCATAACCGAAATATCCCGTATTCTTGGAAGAGCCGAAATAGACAGTTCCGTCTTTGGACAGAGACATACCGGACAACACTTCTACATCTAAAGCTATTTCTTTGACTACATCACCGGCAGGACTTAATACGATTATTTTCTTTCCTCTATGTCCGAAGTAAATATTACCGGATGCGTCAATAGCCGGAGTGACAGCATATAAATTAGAATCGGCAGCTTTGTATGCCCATTTTCTGCTACCATTATTTCCTACAGCAAATAAAAACAAAGCACGGGGGTGTTCAGCAGTAGCTGGCTTCAAATCACGAACCACAATATACACATCTCCATTCGTTCCTACTGCCGGACTTGCATATACCATGCTTGCCCCACCGCCCGGATTCAGTTCATTCATATTGGCGGTTACGTCAAATGCCCATTTTTGTGTCCCATTTTCCGTATCATAAGCATAAAGTTTCACGTCAAATGCTCCTGTGGAAGTCTGGTCGGTAATCATATAAACCGTTTTACCATCAGCCGACAATGCAGGTGAGACTGTACTTTCAATAGGTCCGCCCATTTCTTTCTGCCACATTACATTGATTGCTTTAGCCGGGTCTAAGATGGTAAGGTCCTTCTTAGCTGTGGCGTTCAAACCGTTATCATCAGTCACCGTCAGTTTAATGGTAAATGTACCGTCCGACGGATAAACGAAAGTTGGATTCTGTTCCGTCGAGACGGATTTTTTTGCATCGCCAAACTCCCATAACCATGCTACTATCCGGCTTCCTTCATCGGGTATGGAAGCATCTTTAAAAACAGCGGTCTGTCCCAGTTCGTACATATTCTCACTAATGGTGAAGTCTGCCTTTGCCGCAGTGTGATAATATACCTTATCCTCTTCGCAAGAAGAAAATGCAAGAATACAAATCAATGATAATAAATAAGCTAATCTGTTCATAGTATTCATTTTTTAATTGGTTTTATCTATTCCGGAAATATTCAACCCGGGACCTCCGCCAGCGGTATATCCCATACTCTCCCCATTCGCAGAAGGAGAAATCCAAAAAGCAAATATTTCACCGTTATCAATATAGAATTTCACTTTCAGTTGTTTGTTCTTCAAAGAGGCTAATGAAGCGTTGCCTGTCCATTCTATCTTCGCTTTTACATTATCCCCTTTAAAGGCTTTGCACTCATCTTTTGAGAATCCTTCGATTACTTTATTATTGGAATCTAAAAGTTCCACTTTCATTTCTCCCGTGACATTGGCATTGACAAAGAAGTACGAACCGTCAAATTTCAATAAGGGCGTTTGCAGTTCGCCCGTTCCTTTCATGGAAGCAAACCCGTCGCGACGAAGTGTAGCCAGTCCGGTAGTGGTAATCTCCTGCGTACCTCTCAAACGACGACCGCTCAGATAGAAATAGAGTTTGTCACCGACAATTAACGGTGCTCCGGCTACGGATTGCAGGTTACCTTGATTCCATGCGTCCGAGGTGGTCGTATTTACGGCATGGAAAGGATTCATATCTTCACGGAACCAACTGTAACCGTCACGGCTATATCCTACCATGACTTGATTTCTCTTGATTACATTGTCCGAAGCACAAACATCATTTTCCGGCCCTTGCCAAACGGAGAAGAATCCCAGCATAATGCTTTCATAAGGCGTGGCATCCTGATTATATATCGCAGGTGCTATATTCGGATAGTCTGTATGGCGTTGTTCATTAGCCCACGGACCGAACCAGAATGCACTCAATAATGCTTCCGCTTTCTTTGTTCCGGCTTCCGGGTCGGCGTTTTCATTATAATCCCTCGCACGTACCAGCTTATTCGCATCTACCCGGACATTATGCCGCATGCTATATACCCAAACGTTTCTGAAAGGATTTTTATATACCGTTGAACGGTCGGCAATCGGTTCCGATTGAACTGCGGCACGCCAGACTTTGCCGTCCGGGGAAGTCTTGTAATGGTATCTCCATTTCCCGGATTCACGGGCAACTAAAAACATCTTGTATCTTTTCGAAGCATTACTTTCCTGTTTATCCAGCCAAACAACAGACGCGTCACGTTCTGAGTTATAGTCAACGATATTTGTTCCGGCTACAACGGAAAGAATGGGTTTTGTCCAGTGAATACCGTCCGTTGATTCCGCATAACAAGTCACTCCTGCTCCGCTAGTTGCATAGGAGCCACCACCTGCCATGTACCACATTTTGTATTTTCCTTCCTTTTCGTCATACCATACCCCGTCGCTGAAAGGAGCGGCAAATGCCGCACCTTTTGTCCCGGTTTTCTCCCAATCCTGTTCTGGTGTCAGTATCGGATTGCCTGAATAATATTCAGGATAATAGAACGTACGTTTTAGATTAGTGGATTCTATCAGGAAATTGTCTACAAATAACTGGCGTCCTACCGAAATATTAATAACAGAAGGTTTATCCGACAGATAAAAAGGTGACATTCCTTTTTCCAATTCAGACGAAGATGAACGTACTGGCGGCCACTGTTCGGGCAGACGAATGCCATTGTACAATAGCCGTGAATCTACCGGCTCTTCGTCAGGCGGAACCACTACCGGGGGATTATTATCTCCATCTGGAGTATCATCACTGCCACCGCAAGCTATCAGCATACAAGGAAGGAAAAATAGTAATGTATAAAATAAACGTTTCATAGTCATTTATCTTTTATTTGTTTGCAGGAACATCTATGCCACAGGTTGACAGTCCCGGTCCACCTCCGCTTGTATATCCACGGCTTTCGCCCGTTTGCCACGGAGAAATCCAAAATGCATATATATCAGCGTTATTCAGGTAGAACTTCAGTCGGACAGTCTTCCCGATGAGCGATGCTATATCCTGGTGTTTCTTCCATGTAACCAACAATTTTGTTTTATTCATTTTCTTCATCGGTACACAGTCTTTCCGCGTGAATCCTTCTAATGGCTTTCCATTTTCATCCAGAATTTCTACGGTCAAGCTACCTTTTACATCTGCATTGATAAAAAGATGTTTGCCGTCAAAACGAATCTTCTCCGTCAGCAGATAGCCGTCCTTATCTCCATGCATGGAGACAAAACCATCTCTGCGTAAAGTAGCCAGTCCGGTAGATGTATAGCTATCCCACATAATCTTGTTTCTTTGACGTCCGCTGGAATAGAAATAAAGTGAATCTCCTACTACCAAAGGCACTCCGTTGATGGACTGCATATTTCCCCAGTTCCATGCTCCTTCCGTCTCATTCACAGCCATGAAAGGCTTGAAAGAAGGACGATAGAAATGGAAGCCGTCACGGCTATACCCTAGAAAGATTTCATTCTTTTTCTGAATACCCAGTTTGGCACAAACTCCATTTTCCGGTCCCTGCCAGACACTGTACAATCCTAACATAATGCTTTCATAAGCAATGGCATCAAAATTGTAAATACCCGGTTCTACTTCCGGAAACTCCGGATGACGCGGCTCTTTATCGCTCGGAGTAAACCAGTAGACCATATTCTTATCAGGTACTCCTTTTCGGATACGATGTGCGAAACTTACTGCCATTTCCGGGTCTTTATTTTCCAAATAACTGCGTGAGCGGGAAGAAACTGTTGTCCCGTAACGCATACTCAATGCCCACACATCACGAAACGGATTGTAGAATGCTGATGAACGATCGTATAAATCACCAGACTGGGCGACTCCCTCTCCCCAATGAATCCCGTCTGACGAGTATTTTAAAATAAATTGCCACCTGCGATCCGTGGGACGGCGTTCGACATTGAACATCTTGTACCGTTTGGACGGATCTTTCTCCTGTTTGTCCAACCAAATAGTAGCTGCGTCACGATTGCAGGTATCTACAATATTGGTTTGGTTCCAAATATCCAGTACAGGTTTTGTCCAGTGCTTGCCGTCTTCCGATTCGGCATATCCGGTATAAAAGGTCTGATTGTCTCCTTTGTGAAGAACGCCGGCACCTGCCAAGTACCACATTTTGAACTTCCGGTCTTTTTCGTCATACCAGATCCCATCACTGAAGGGTGCAGCGTAGAGTCCGCCTTCGGTTGTCTTTTCCCATTCCTTGTCAGGTCCGAGTACCGGATTCCCTTCGTAAAACCGGGGAGTATGAATCACTCTATTCAAATTAGTTTCTGCAATCAGAAAAGAATCAACAAATAGTTGCCGTCCTACATTTACAGGAATTACTCCCGGCTTTTGTTCAAGATAGGGTATCGGCATATCTTGTGCTTTTTGTGGCTCCGTATAGCGGGGTGGCCATTGTTCAGGCAAGTGTATGCCATTGTAAAGTACTTCTGTTTGGGCAATAGCGAGCCCCGGTACTACCAAACTGAACAGTAGTACCGCAATATTTTTCAAATTTATCATGCTAATTCTTTCTTAGTTAATATCCCGGATTATTTTCTGTGATATAAGGGTTAGAATTCACTTCATTGATAGGAATCGGCAACCATTCGTGCTTATTGGTGACGAATCCTTTAAAGTCATCTGCCGATATGAACTTCTTGAAGTTAGGATCGGATTCCTGCAACTCTGTAAAACGGCTGGCTAGCTTGCCCCAACGGAGCAAATCATAGAAACGATGCCCTTCCAAAGCAAATTCCAGGATTCTTTCATTCTGAATATCAGCCATGGTTACGGAAGGGAGTTCGCTCATGTTGGCACGTCCGCGTACTTTATTTACCGCCTGCAAGGGAGTCATATTTGATGCTGGTGTGCCACCGCTGACAACGGATTCTGCATACATCATCAACACATCGGCATAGCGGATATACCGCCAGTTCACCCCATGGGCACGGGGTTGATTATATACATACTCCTTGACGCCCGCACCTACACCGACCAGTTTAGGAGTCCCGTCTGCTTCCGTTTGTGTAGGCATGGAACAATCAATCCCTTTTCTGATACCTGCTTTGAATGAATGTGCCAAAGGATTGGACACGGTAGCAAATCCTTCTTTTCCATTCTTTGCAGGATAAAGTTCTTCCCATTTATAACCACCGGGACCTTCCAGACGTACCGGATTGCCGCCTGCATCATTTCTCAAATGAATGCTCGCATCCAAATCATTGAATATCATTGTGGAGAACATTCGGATATCCGTATAACCGTCCTTGTCTACCGAATTCACAAATGCGTTATAAAGCCAGTTATGTACTACGCCTTCATAACCTACTCCCGCTCCCGGCAACATCAGTCCACGTGAATCGAACGCCAAACCGGAAGTGGCAAGCCCCGGATTGAATCCTGCATTATCGACATCGCCTAAGAATTGAAATTCAAGAATTGATTCTTCGTTATTTTCATGAGCGACATCAAAATTATCGGCATAATTTTTAGTCAGGTCATAAGTTCCGTACTTTCCGTCTATAACATCACCAAATTCTTTGGCAGCTTCACTGTAAAATGTAGTCTTGTCTTCACCATAATATTGCTCGATTCCACTACGGTATAGGTAAGCTTTTCCCAATAAGGCGGCTGCAGAAGCTTTTGTCACACGACCGGCATTCTTGCTGTCCCAATATCCCTTCACGGGCAACAATTCTTTCGCGTGTGCCAGGTCTTCTTGAATAAAATCCCATACGGCAGCAGGTTTTTCCAAAGGACGGACATAGTCATCGCCATTGCGTGGCATCTGTCTGATGGGAGATATATTCCGGAAATTAATCAATAGGTAATAATGCGCAAATGCCCTCCAGAAATAGGCTTCACCCATGTATGCGTTCCGCAGTTCCTCATTGCCGCTGAAATCGACAGACGGGGCGGTTTCGATGATGTAGGATGCTTGAGAAGCAGTGGTGTACATCAATGTATAAGGTTGCTCGATAGTGTAATAACTGGCATTCAAGTCGGCACCAAACATGCCCGGTTTGCCATAATCCGAATTGGACGATGCCTCGTCAGAGCGGATTATCGTTGTCTTAGAGCCGGAAGCTCCCAGGCAGCGTTGCGTAGACATATATCCGTACATGGTCATCACTGCGTCATTTACAGCGGACGGACTGGTGAAATAAGCTCCCATACTCGGCTGGTTCGGATTAATTGCCAGATCATCAAAGATACCGTTGCATCCGTGTAATATTAAGCCGCCCGCCAAGATAAATGCGGCATATACTTTCTTATAGTTTTTCATATTAATCATATTTTTAGTTATCAGAATGAAGCGTTAAAACCAAAAGTGAATGTCCGGGCATTAGGATATGAACTGATGTCAATGCCACGTGAGAACAATACATTTGAACTGACTTCCGGGTCATAACCGGAGTATTTGGTCAACGTAAACAGATTTTGTACGCCTGCATAAACACGCAGTTTATTAAACCGGATTGCTTCCAACCACTTTTTAGGTAACGAATAACCAAGCTGAAGATTCTTCAGACGTAAATAGGAACCATCTTCAATATAAAATTCACTCGGCAGGGAGTTTCCGCCACTAGTGTTTTGGGTTTTCATAATAGGGATTCCTGTATTTCTATTTGTTTTCGTCCATCCATTCATAGCCTCTTTGACCACATTATTGGAATAATCAAAATAATAGGTGTACTTTTTCTGATTGAATATATCATTTCCCTGCACTCCCTGGAAGAAGAGAGTCAAATCAAAGTCTTTGTATTCCATGTTGATGTTCAAACCGTATGTGAAGTCAGGGATAGGGCTGCCCAGAATAACTTTATCATTTGCATTGACTACTCCATTCTTGTCCATATCCGCAAATATGAAATTTCCTTCTGCATCAAAACCGTCAATCTTATAGCCATAGAATGAACCGATAGCTTCTCCCGGCATGGTAATAGAGGGAGCATCGTTAAAGTAGCTGGACATTGCTCCAGAAGTAATCGGCTGCACGTTTTCTCCCAATGATAATACTTTATTCTTCAACGTTGCGATATTGAATGTTGCATCTATATGGAAGTCTTTCGTCAATTGTTTCCTGTAATTCATCATAAACTCCCATCCTGTGTTTTTTACGGAAGCTGTATTGACGTATGGTTTTTCACGTGAACTGTTGATTTCAAAGATTTGTCCGGAAGACAGGTTCAAGTCAATCTGTGCCAACAAATCTACGTTCTTCTTCACGAAATAGTCTAGTGACAAAGTCAAATCGTTATTGAAGAAACCCAGTTCGATACCAATATCTGTGGTTTTGGCAGTTTCCCATTTCAAATCTTTCGATTTCAGATAGGCTGCGCGTCCTGTCACATAACGTTCACCGCCTACAGTGTAAGGAATAGGCCCATAAGCTATCGCATCAAAATTATAAGGATTGAGGAAGTTGGCACCCAACTCACCGTAGCTAGCTCTGATCTTCAATTTGCTCATTACAGGATTTTGGAACCATTTTTCCTGGTGCACATTCCATCCGGCGGAGACAGAGGGGAAGTAACCTACTCTATTGTCTTTATGGAATTTGGAAGATTCATCCCGGCGGATACTCAAGGATAGCAGATATTTATTATCATAATCGTAGTTCACACGGGCGAAGAAAGAGAGCAATGCTGCATTACTGTCGCCTGCCGAAATCTTACCATCTTCATTTTGGAATCCGGTAATATCCGTTCCTCCCAAATCGTTAATGGTAGAGTTGGTCATGTAACGATAGTATTCTCTCATCCAGCTTGTTCCTAATAAAGCGTCTATTGAGTGACGGTTGAATGTCTTATTGTAAGTCAGCAAGTTATCAATCGTATAAGTGAACTCTTCACCTCTTGTTTCCGATACACTGTTGCGTGTGTTGCCGTAATCTTTATCGGGAGTTCCATCCGAGTTCCACTTTGTATAGTACTCGGGGGTATGGGTGTAATTATGCTTATTGCTATAATTTCCACTTAACGATAATTTGTATTTTAAGCCGCCCCAAATATCCAGTTGGGCGTTCAAAGAGCCGATTAAATCCGTCACTTTATTAAACTGATCTGTATAATGTAACGGGGCTATCTTATTCTGCGCTTTGCCATCTTCGGGGGTGATGTAATAATCAGGGCCACCAGAGGTAAACCGTCCTTGTTCATCATAAATAGGTAACGTTGGTAAAGCTATGTTGAAAGCTGTTGTAGGAGTTTTATCCTTATGCGTCAGTCCGAGGGTTTCAGAAAATGAGAAACGTCCTTTTTTATAAGAGGTATTCAGGCGGAAATTATAACGTTTATAATCCGAATAAATCGTCATACCGGTTTGGTCAAGATAACCAAGGCTTGTGCTGAAAGTAGAGTTATCCCCACCCCCTGCGATACTGGCATTCAGATTCCATACCGGAGCAAACTGTATCCATTCTTTTGACCAATCGGTATTCAGGTTCGGATTGGTGGGATTGTCATTCTCCGGTGCATGAGGCAAGCCACTGTTATCTGCCACCATATTGGCAAATTCTCTCCATTCCGACGCATTGAGGAACTCCGGAATATTAGTCGTTTTCTGGAATGCGAACGAACCGTCTATCTGGATAACGGGCTTGCCGGACTTTCCTTTCTTGGTAGTAATCAAAACGACACCATTGGCGGCACGTGAACCATAGATAGCGGCTGCCGCACCGTCTTTCAGTACTTCGATAGATTCAATATCATTGGGATTCAATGAGCTTAATCCGGCATTACTGAATGCTCCATCAATGACATACAGAGGTTCGGTAGCACCAAAAGAAGCGGCACCACGAATCACGATATTTACATCTGCACCTGCAACACCAGCTTGCTGCACGATGTCTACCCCCGGCGTACGTCCTTGTAAGGTTGAAGCAACATTAGATGATACCTGTTTGCTGATTTCTTGGGAAGAGATGGAAGCAACGGCACCTGTCAGACTTGATTTCTTCTGCACGCCGTAACCAACTACTACGACTTCATCCAGTACTTCGGTGTCGTCCTGCAATTGGATAGAATATGAGTTCTTATTCCCAACCTTTACTTCCTGTGTTTTATAACCGATATAACTGACAGCCAGAAGAGCGTCTGCCGGAGCATCCAATGTAAAGTTACCATCTACATCTGTCACAGTACCCGTCCCCGCTCCTTTCACCAATACACTGGCACCAATTATCGGTTCGCCTTTGATATCCGTCACGGTTCCCGTTATTTTCTTTGTTTTTTGGCTCCCTTGTGATGCTGCGGGAGCTTCTTTTGCTTTCAAATATATTTTCTTCTCTCCAATTTCATAAGCTACATTTGTACCCGCGAATAAATCATCCAATACTTTAGAAAGGTCTTTGTCTTTTGCCTGGACAGAAACAATCCGTTCGGGATTGACAATTGTACGGCTATACGCTACCGTAAGTCCTGTCTGTTTAGTAATGAGCGAAAAGACTTTCTCCAACTTGACTTGTTGAAGATTCATTGTTATTTTCTGAGCCGACGCCGCAAGACTTACAGCAAAGCTCAATAACAATACAAGCAATACTCTGTTCTTCATACTTAGTTTGTTTAAAGTTATAAATAGGTTCTTAATCTCTTTGTATTTAGTGGACACACGAGATTAAGAAGCGGGTGAGGGAAAAAACGTTTTTTTCTGAAGTTTTTTTATTTCCAATAATTTTTCGTATGATAATATATTAGTTTTCAGCAAGATATGGTTTAGTTTTTATTTGTAGGAAAATGGGATATAAAAAGAAAAGTCCTTCCGGATTTTATTTTCAGAAGGACTTATAACAATAGATTCGTGTTCTTGGCAATTCGCTAGAAACAGTCTTTTGGGATACCGTCACTATCCGGTCCACATAGTGACGCCATACTTACCGGATACCGTCACTATCACGCAAGGATAGCGTCACTATATTTTTTGTAATTTAGTAAAGTTCCTGATTCACCAATTCGTCAAAGAGCTTTACATATTTCTCTGCGACTGCTTCCGCAAACTTCTTTCCTTTTTCCGCAGAAGCTCCACGCGGGTCGCCAACACCGGTATCTTTAGATACTTTCCCCCAGTTCCTGGGAATCCATGCTACTTTTTCATTCAAAGATTGTACGGCAAAAGTTTTATATTCTCCATTCCCTGCTTCTTCAAGATTGACCAGTTCACTCGATGCTATCAGGAAGTCAGGATAGTCTACCGACAAATCACGAATCATACTTTTAAAAGTATTGCCGCCATGCCCGTTGATAATAATCAATTTTCGGATACCTTGAACATAAAGGGAAGAAACAATATCGGTCAGTATTGCTTTCTGTGTTTCATAACGCGTATGGATACAGAAGGGAAGTTCCCGTTGTCCCGGATTTTGTGAACCCATGCCGATAGGCGGCATAACCATGCAGTTTATGCCATATTTCTGTTTAGCCATCAATGCAGCATCAACTGCTACACCATGGGAAAGAATACAATCTGTCATATATGGCAAATGCAGATTATGAGGTTCGGTAGCTCCCCACGGCAATATCACAATATCATATTTCCTGTCTTTTACTTTTCCATAACAAGATACGGATAAATCTACTTCTTTATTCATATACCCCATTTATTTCTAATGATTATATTATTTCATTTTTACTATCACTTCTTTCTTATCTTCATTATACTCAAACTTCACCGGAGCGATTTTCTCTAAATCCATTAATACTTTCTCTAATAATGTATTGTCCGAAGTCAATGTATAGACATACTTCAAAACGTTTTCATCTTCGACTTTAAACTCTACATTATACCAGCGGTTCAATATTTTAATGACTTCCGGCAACGGGGTATCTTTAAATACTATCACATTCTGTTTCCACATCGATAATCGTTGCATATCGTTCATTTTGGAAATGGTGCACTGCTGGTTATCTTTGTTGTACACTAATCTTTCGCCGGGTTGCACCGGGTATTTCTTTTCCGTAGGAAGGGTAAGATTAATATTTCCTTCATCCAGACATACTACTATATCCTTATTCTCCGGGTAATCCTGTACATTGAAAGAAGTTCCCAATACATGAATTGCCGGTCCACTTAAATTGACTATAAAAGGACGGTTCTTATTTTTGGCTACTACGAAATAGGCTTCTCCTTCAAGATAAACTTCCCGGGTGTTCAAAGCAAACTTCTTCGGGTATCTTAGTTTCGAATCAGAATTGATATATACTTTTGTTCCGTCCTGAAACATGATTTGTATGCGTTCGCCTTTATCTACCACTACTTCTTCGTATTCGGAAGTGCCGAACAGGTCGACTTTTGAATTCAGTTGCATATAAAGTCCGACAATCAAGACAACAGGTATCAATAC
>OMGM01000807.1_pt1 | contig 14072 bp, 15 predicted proteins | sample 1645851 | NCBI WGS metagenome assembly OMGM01 (sample SAMEA103958126, study PRJEB25191) | human gut metagenome | reverse complement strand
TTTTTATCACCTTAATCCTAGCTTTATCTTTGTGATAATAATTTCTTATTTTATAGAAATTCTATCATTCGCATAATATAATTAATTTAAGGAGGATTTCGTTATGAAATATGTTGATAAGGTTTTAACAGAATTAAAAGAAAAGAATGCTGATCAGCCAGAATTCATCGAAGCGGCTACAAACATCTTAAAGAGTTTGGAACCAGTTATTGAAGCACACCCTGAATATGAAAATATGGCGATCCTTGAAAGATTTACTGAACCTGAAAGAGTTATTATGTTTAAAGTCCCTTGGGTTAATGATGAAGGTAAGACTATTGTGAACAGAGGTTACCGTGTACAGTTCTCTAGCGCAATCGGTCCTTACAAAGGTGGTTTAAGATTCCATCCTTCAGTAAACCTAGGTATTATTAAATTCTTAGGTCTTGAACAGATCTTAAAGAACTCTCTTACAACTTTACCTATCGGTGGTGGTAAAGGTGGTTCTGACTTTGACCCACAAGGTAAGAGCGATGCTGAAGTAATGCGTTTCTGTCAGTCATTCATGACTGAATTATACCGTCATATCGGTCCTAGCGTAGACGTACCTGCTGGTGATATCGGTGTAGGTGGAAGAGAAATCGGATACTTATTTGGACAGTATAAGAGAATTAAAGATGCTTATGAAAACGGTGTTTTAACTGGTAAGGCTTTACCATTTGGCGGAAGCTTAATTCGTCCTGAAGCTACTGGTTTTGGTGCTGTTTATTATGGTAATGAAGTATTAAAACATTTCAATGACAGCTATGAAGGCAAGACTATTGCATGTTCTGGATATGGTAATGTTGCATGGGGTGTTGCTCAGAAAGCAACTGAATTTGGTGCTAAGGTTGTTACTATCTCTGGTAGAGATGGTTATGTATATGATGCAGAAGGTGTCAATACTCAGGAAAAATGGGACTTCCTTGTTGAAATCAGAACTAAGAACGATGTTAAGTTAAAAGACTATGCTGAAAAGTTCGGTGCTGAATTCCATCCAGGAGAAAAACCTTGGGGTGTTAAGTGTGATATGGCATTCCCTTGTGCAACACAGAATGAAATCGAAGAAGAAGATGCTAAGAAATTAGTAGAAAACGGATGTAAGTATATTATCGAAGGTGCTAATATGCCTACTACTCCAGAAGCTATCGCATACTTCACAGGTCATGAAGGTACTTTAGGTCCTGCAAAGGCAGCAAATGCTGGTGGTGTTGCAGTTTCTGCACTTGAAATGAGTCAGAACTCAATGCGTTATAGCTGGACTAAAGAAGAAGTAGATGCAAAACTACATACTATCATGGTAGATATCTACAATAACTCTGTTGCAGCAGCCCAAAAGTATGGCTTAGGTTATGACTTAATCAAAGGTGCAAATATTGCAGGATTTGAAAAAGTTGTAGATGCCATGATTGCTCAGGGTAACTATTAATATTAACGAGAGTTGTAATGAAATCATTACAGCTCTTTTTTGTGCCTTAAAAAAGGTGGATTATTCAATTTCCACCTTTTTCTTATGATTATAGATTATACTTATTATAATATAACAGACTACCACCCCTGCAATCACAAACTTACATTCTTGAGAAAGATGACTTATTCTCAAAATCAGTAAAATCATAAATGTACTGATCATACAAATATTCTCTTGAAGTAATACTTTTGCGGATTTGTTTTTCTTCATACTTTCAATAAGTTCATAAATAACTACTATTGCATCAAAAATCAAAATAACTGCAGCTATTCCTAAACGATACTTTGATGGAATCGCATCAAGACCATTAAATATTAGAAATAAGAATGTAATGATTGAACCAGTAAAATAATTTAGAATTTTTTTCATAATAGAACCTCTCTTACATATAAGTGTATATTATTTTTTTATTAGACGCTAGGGATTGCGCCTGATTTCTTTTGTTTCTTTTTCTTTCTTCTCTCTTTAATATTATGAGTAATTGCGATTGCCTGGTAAATTATTACTGAACCTGATAATACTGCACCGATAATCGGTTGTACAATACCCAAATGCAAAGGTATAAGAACAATAAGTGAAATAAGCACAAAGATATCAGTTTGTAAAAATACTTCTTTTGCTTTGTTCTCTTTCATTCTGTCATTAAGAAGATATCTTAAAATGATTGCATCAAGCACAAAGAGTATAACTAATATAATTGATCGATTTTTTGATAATATTGTGAAAGAATCACCAAACATCAAATACCATACTGTGAACGCAATACTCAATCTAGTACATATTTTCATGATGTTTGTTTTTGTTGAAAATTTCATAATGAATCCTCCTATGAGAGTCTATTATTTTTTGATACTGATTTCATCGATTTCCAATCCTTAACAAAATTGTAGACCAAGCCTATAATTAAATACAAAACAGTTATAGATTCTACTTCAGAACGAAATCTTGATGGAACAACATTAAATACGAGAAGCATGAAAATAGTTGCTGGAACCAAAGTAGAAACAGTATCATCTAAAAACATTTTAATTGAATGATTTTTCTTTCTACTTTCAATAATTGCATATATTGTAAAGATTGCATCGAAAACCAGAATGATAGCCGCTATTGCTAGACGATATTGAGATGGAATCATATTGCTGCCATCTAAAAACTCAAACAAAAACGTAACTACTATACATATACAGATATTTAAATCCCATAATCTTTTCATAGTAAGTCCTCCTTAATAAAATGTGAGTGTTTAAATATAAGGTTTAGTGCTCATCCGCAAACTACTAGTTTTAAAACTATATGACTTTTTTGGACCGCTACCAAACTTTATTGTAAGAGTTATATAAGTTCTCCTATTATTCTTATGACATTTATATTTTAAACAGCCTTTTACTTGAGTTCCTACCGCTAACTTAAAAGCTGGCATCACCTTTTTAAGGGATGAAATAGAAGACGATGTAAAAGCTAAAATACTACCTGCTAGAAGTCCAGCTGTTTGATAATCAACAGTGAAATTCATTTTATAATATGATGCCTTTCTAGGATGATTTCTATAGACAAAACATTTATTACTTTTCCCATTAATTGTGAGTACACCTGTCTTTTTATCATATACTATATAATCTACATGCTTTGTTTTCTTATTAATTACATCCACATATCTTTTTTCACTATTCTCAAATAATTCATAGGAATAATAATTCAAATTGTTTTCTTCAATATGATCAGCAAAAACAGTAGTTATCGGAATATTTAAAATCATCACAAGAGATAATAGTATTATCATTAATCTCTTCATTGCTTTAAACCTTTCTCTTTTTTGATTCCCATCTAGATGTTAACTAAATATTATCCTATGATTTTCAAATTGCCTATAATTCTCGCATAAGAGACACATTTTCGTGCATAAAAGACATTCCACAGAAATTACATTTTAATCCAATAAAATAATATGCTAAAATATAACAGAGGTGACGTTATGAATATACTGATTTGTGATGATAATACTGCTTTTGCAATGCAGTTAGAAAAAGATATAAGCGAATACTTTCATAATCCTAATATGAATATAAATGTGGTGACTGATCATTTTGATCAAATAGAAGGTACATATGATGTTATATTCATGGATATTGAATTAAATGATAAGAACGGTATTGAAATCGCAAAATATCATAAAAACAAGCATAACTGTCTGGTTATATTCACATCAAGTCACGAGAGTCTAGTGTTTAATACATTCCAAGTTGAACCTTTTCAATTCATAAGAAAGAACCATTATGATTATGATAAAAATATTGTCTTTAAGCAGTTAAAAGAGAAACTACTTACTCTTTATATTTCTATTACACTTAAAGATAGTAAACGTTTATTACAGATTCCTATTCAAGATATCTATTCAGTTGTTTCTATTGGTCATGATTTAGTTGTCCATACACCTAAAGAAGATTATATGACAACTGGTACTCTTAAAGATTTCTGTAATGATTATATCAATACAACACTTGTTCAGATTCAAAAAAATATGATCATTAACCTTCAATACGTAGAAGATTACAATCGTAATGCTATTCTATACAACAATGAAAATCTTTCTGTAGGACGTATTTATAAGAACAACTTTTTACACTATTACAAGGAGTATATGAAGCTATGATATTTGATTTCTTATTTTCAGTTATAAGTACTGCAATGCTTTGTTTTTGCATCAGCAGTATTTTAATACCAGAAAAAAAATATTCCTACACTATTCTTTGTGCTCCTCTTACTCTCACAGAAACGTTTATTTTTACCAATCCTACTCTCCTCAATAACTTTTTATTGATCATTCTTATATGTGTAACACAGGCATGTATGCTTTATATTCATAAATATAAAGATGTGATTTATAGTATTTCTACAACACTTCTATTCTTTACTGCTTTACTTTTTGTGAATCTTTTATTTGTTCGTTTATTAAACTTATTTAATTTAGGAGAATTTTATGGACTTCCCTTCGGAATTCTTTATTGTATGATTTCCTTAGGCTTATTAAAGATATTAAAATATAATAGAAATAATCTTTCCTTCCTCGAAGAGAATAAGACCTTTGGTCTTATTGGGATTGTATTACTTGTATTAATCTCTTTATTAATGCAAGCTCTTTCTTTTATTAGACTACCCCAATCTACAATCATCTTAATGACTGTATTGGTATTTGTATTAAGTTTATTATTTCTTTTTCTATTCTTCCAATATAGACAGAATTACTTAGAAAAAGAGAAGCTAAAAATACAAAGAGAAAATAATGACCGAATTAATCATATATATGATTCTTTACTAAAGAAAGAACATCGTATGCTTTATGTATTAAGAAAGCTTGATCATGTAATATCTGATGAAGAAACACATCAGTTTATTGAGAAAGAAATAGATGATTTAATGAATAAACAATTTGTATCTCATACTAATAATCCTATCTTTGATCATAAGTTAACTATTCTTATGCAGAGTTTAGAAGATTATGATATCAAGATGATAGTCATGATTCCTGTTGATTCTCGTTTGGATGATGAAAATATTATTGAACAGATGGAAATATTCATTAGAGAACATGTAACAGATCATACAGAAATAAGATTAAAGGTTAAAGATAATCAATTCATTATAAATTGTAATGACAAAACTAAAAACATCCGCTTAAAAACGCCTCATTAACGAGGCGCTTTCTTATAGGTTATAGGATGCAATATATAGCTTATGATCCTGAGCTACTACAATCAATGATCTTCCTACGTCATTTTTCTTATAATACTTATAATCCTGAGTGAAGTCTGGCAACTGCTTTTGTGATACTTTTGCTTCTATGATATATTTATTGAATTCTTCTTCTATTTCATTATTCTTCTTATTATTCAATGTAATGGGAAGATTTTTGCTTTTAGATTCCTGTACCTCATAATATATTCCATCATTAGTAAATGAAGGAGAAGGTTTTACTTGATAGACAATTGTATTTTCTGAAGGGAAGTCGATATTCCAGTTTTCAGATATATAATTCATACTCTTATAATGAAGAAGCGTAGAGACAACCACAACAACAATAAGTGTTATAAGAATGATTAATACTTTCTTTAGTTTCATCATTTCACTCCTTCTACACTTCAACTCTATATGAGATATAATTTATTGCCTAGAATTCTTGCACAAGAGACATAAATTCTAGCATAAAAGACATTGAAAAAGTGCAGCCTAAGCTGCACTCTATTATAAGTCTACACCGTAATCAGTGACTACAACCTGTCCTGTAATAGGTGCTGCATCATCACTTGCTAAGAAAAGAGTGACTCTTGCAACATCTTCTGGACTACATGGTTTAAGTGATAAATCACTATGAGCACTCATAGCACCCATCATCTTCATATCCATTGTATCAGGTGTTAAACCTGCTGCCATATCTGTAGTGATACTACCAGGACAAATAACATTACAACGAATATTTTCTTTCGCAAAACGCATTGCAGTATGTTTAGTAACACCAATAATAGCGGCTTTGGTAGATACATAAACTGCTCCTCCAGCACCAAACTGACCTGCAACACTTGCAATATTTACAATAGAAGCACCACTTGTCATAACCTTTAATGCTTCAGACATACAATACATTGTACCCTTCTGGTTAATATCAATAACTCTATTTAAGTCATCATAATCAATACGATCAATCGCATTTAATCCTTTATCAAGTACACCTGCATTATTCACTAATACATCTACTTTACCAAATGTTTCTACAGTTTTCGCAACTAAGTTCTTTACATCATCAATCTTAGAAATATCAGTAGGTACACATAAAACAGTACCTCCTGCTTCTTCAATTTCTTTACCTACTTCTTCTAATACTTCTTTTCTTCTTGCTGAAATAACAACCTTTGCACCTTCACTTGCAAATAATTTTGCAATAGCTTTACCAACACCTGCATTACCGCCTGTAACGATAGCGACTTTATTATCTAATTTACCCATATTTAAGCCTCCTTGTTAAAATAGTAACATAACTGTAAGCGTATTCATAGAGTGGATGATCAAATTCATATATTTTTGTATAAAAAAAACACCTCAAGAATAATCTTGAAGTGTTTGAGCTATTACTGTTCTTCTGGTAATTCCTTAAGATCATCATCACCAGTTACATAGTGTAAGATAGTCTTTGCAGCAGTTCTAGGACCATCATATTCCTTACCCTTAATACCAAGTCTTGTACGAAGTACACCAACCTGTACACCCTGTTCAAACATCTTATGGAAGAATTCCTGTAATAATGGTTCTGTCTGTTCTTTTCTCTGAACTGGACCAAATGGGTTTGCAAAATAAGAGCCAACTAAACCATATTCAGTAGTAGTACCCTTAGCCATACGGTTACCAGCTCTGAATACCTTTAATGCATCTTCTTCATTGTCAAAGAATTCTAAGGCTTCACCTTCAGCCTCATAGTTATTAGCATATAAGAAGATATCTACATCATGATCAGCGATAACATCCTTATAATCAGTAATAGGAATTACGATACGTGCATTGACCTTATCTGGGTTCATGAATACAGATCTATCTAATTCCTTAAAGCTGTAACCAGCATCTAAGTCATCAAGACGAACAAAGGCACCAACTTCTGTACCTGAAGTCTTTACTTTACCGTCAACTAATGATAAGCAACCCATATCATCATAGATAGTCTTGATATCTTCAATATAAGCTTCACCATAAGCCTTGATTTGTTCAATAGTTTCTGATTTACCAGCACCAGAGTCACCCATTACGACGATATTCTTTTCAGAACCATCATGTAACTTCATCTGGATCATAGCACCATGGATAGGTAATTTGTGGTGGTTGATGTTAGATACGTTGTGAAGTGTTAAACACATCTTCTTCATATATCCGAAGTAATCGAATTCATCACTTGCTGATAGTTTAGCAACCATCATATCGTTCTTGTCATCCTGGAAGAATGACTGATCCTTCTTACCATCTTCATAACCATATACATATACTAGATCTGGTTTATTATGTCTATATTCTGATTCATCAGCAAGTTCAAATAAGTTACATAAAGTAACACCCTGTGCCATGAACTTAGTATTGAAGTAAACGAAACATAATAACTTACCAACTTTTGCAGGGTAACATAACCACTGATCAGGATTAAATGTTAAGTCAGTAACTGGATTTGTTCTACTTTCTGGGAATACACCATCTCTTTTGTTTCTCTTAGAATAAGTGATAAATGGTGGATGAATAACAACCTGTTCAATGAATGGAACATCCTTTAAACATTCATAATCATCAGGTAAACCTGTAGTTAAGTGAGTAACAGTTAAACCAGCATTCACACCTGCTGTAATCTGTCTTAATACCTTATCGTTCTTACCTACAGCCCTCTGCATTGAACGATATACTTCTAATACAAGTTTTTCAAATTCTTCCTGAGCATCAGCGAACTGTACACTCTGGTAACCTGATTTCTTTGAGTCATTGAAAACAATTGCATATCTCTGAAGTTTTCTCCAGTATAAATAAATGTCTTCAATTAACTTTACGAACATATCAAGATCTTCAAAATACACTGCATATTCTGGTCTTAATGCACAAACCTGTTCTGCATCAAGTACAAGTAATAACTTGAAAATGCTTCTTAAATCTCCTAATAAGAAGAAATCATCCGCATTGCGTTCATGTAAATAAATATATAACTGTGTTTCTAATCTGCGCTGATTCTTAATGAATTTCTCCAATACTTTAGAGAAAGATTCACTTTCCACTAATTCACATCTACTCTGACAGAATTCTTCAGAGAAGTTTAAGATTGCATTACCTCTAGTAATTTCGAATTTCTTAGCCATTTTTTCATCCTTTCTAAATAGATTATGTTAGCTCCTATCTACTTTACCCCATAATAACAGAGAAATTTACAATATGCAAAGCCTAATTTTGTAATTATCATATGTAAGCGTTATTATTTATGGAATTTAGTAAATTCCCATTTTTCGCTTGCTAAGTTAGTGAAATCTAATCTGTAACATAAAAAAGACCTTTACTAGAAGGCCTTAAAGAATACTTTACCGACTATTTCTTTCTTAAAAGAAACAGCACCTATATAACGAGAATCAGTAGAATGGTTTCTATTATCCCCCATAATAAAGACATCACCTTTAGGAACTGTATAAGTCCAGTTAGTGTCTGTCATTTGTTCGTTTATATATGTTTCATTGACTTTCTTACCATTACGATAAAGTTCATGATCAATACATTCTATTGTATCACCCTGCTTGCCAATGACTCTTTTAATGATCTGTCTCTGCTGTCCTAATATATTACATTTCGCAATGATAACATCACCATATTTTACATCATCATAATGATAGAACTGCTTATTAACTAAGACAATGTTCCCTTCATGATAATTAGGTTCCATAGATTGTCCTTCTACATGAGAAATCTGGACAAAGAATAAGAAACCATATGTAAGAACTACTGTCACAAGAATAACTTTTACATATTCTAATATTGTTTGTTTCATATTTTTCATTTTAATCACCGAAACGATTATACCATAGTTTTAGGATAATTCCTTAAATAAACTAAAAATAAAGGGAATAGGAATAATACTTGCACATAAATCAGCTATAGGCTGAGATAATGCTAAACCTGTAATACCCCATATGTGAGGCAATAGGATAACAAGCGGGATAAAAGCCAAACCACTTCTTAAAGCAGCTAGGAATGTCGCTATGACACTTCTACCAATACTTTGGAATAACATATTTGCGCCGATACTAATAGCCATAAAGAATATCGCAATACATTCAAATTTCATTGCAAGTTGCGCAATAGAGAGTACTTGACTATCCTGTGTAAAGAGTAAGAGAAGCGGTTTTGTGAAGCATAAACAGATCACACTTATAATACTTAATAGAATAGTAGAAAGAGTCACAGTGAAGATAAATGCCTGTTTCAAACGGTCATATCGTTTAGCACCATAGCTAAATGCTGATACTGGCTGGAAACCCTGACCTATTCCTACTCCTACCGAGAAGATGAGATTGGATATACGACTCACAACACTCATTGCCGCAATCGCTTCATCTCCATAGATTCCTGCCGCAAAGTTAAGAGTCATAACACTGATACTATTTAATCCCTGACGACAGAGTGATGGGAATCCTACCGCAACAATACTTCCAATAACATATTTTTCTAAACTTACATATTGCCATTTAAAGCAGCTTTGTGTCTTTCCTTTGTGATACATAGAATAGAGAATGAATGCACTGATATATTGAGACAGGGCAGTAGAGAGTCCTGCACCAGTGACACCCATATGAAATATGCGCATAAAAAGATAATCACCAAAGATATTAATAACAGAACCGGATGTGAGTCCAATCATTGCAAGTGATGCTTGTCCTTCATATCTTAGTATATTATTCATCACACATGATGAAGTCATGGCTGGTGCGGCAATCAAAATAAAGAAGGCATAGGCTCTTGCATAAGGTAATATTGTAGAAGTTGAACCCATTAAATACATAAGCGGGTTTAGGAATATAAGACCCAGTACCGCAATTAAAGCGCCAAAAAAGAGTGAGCCAAAAAAGCTTGTAGATGCAAATATACGTGCTTCTTCTACTCTTTTTGCCCCTAGCCTTCTGGATATATTTGCGCCTGCTCCATGCCCAAACATAAAACCAAAAGCTTGCAGTATAGCCATCAATCCAAAAACAATCCCTACTGCACCTGTAGCACTTGTTCCTACTGTAGAGACAAAGTAAGTATCAGCCATGTTATATATATTAGTCACTAACATTGAGATTGTTGTTGGTAATGCGAGAGTAAGTATCAGAGAAGGGATTGGCTGCTTGATCATTCTCTCATACTGTGATTCATATTGTGTCATAAAATTCTCCCCTTTTGAATATTTATTATAAAACCACTTCACACTTAAAACAATCAAGGTTCACTTTCTGAAAAAATTGTGATAATGTAAGAGATGCGAGGTATGAGAAAATGTATAAAAAAATATTAACACTAATATTATGTGCTTTCTTTGTATTAACTGGATGTTCTTCTCAAACAGCTGTTAAATCACAAGCAAGTACATATGCAGTCCTTACTAAAAAGAAAAAGAGTGAGCTTCTTAAAATGAAGAAGCATTATGATCTTATTGTAGTGAGAAGTAAAGGTTTAACTACAGAAGATATGAAAGTATTAAGAAAGAAATCTAAACAGATTTATTTCTATATGAACTTAAATAAGCCACATCATAAAGCGGAAGAGCTAAAGGCTGATGGTATTTTTATTAGTAAGATTGATAATGCAGATGCATTAGATGCTCTTATTAAAGAAGCAAATCAGAATAAGTTAAAAGTTATTGTGAATAATGCCTATGATTATAGAGAAACTGTTTATAAGAATTCTATGATGACTAAGAAACAAGGGAAGAAGTATGTAAAACAGGATACTGAAGTATCAACACGCTTAAAGAAATATTTAAGTACATGCCAGGAAAAAGGTATTGCGACTTATTTAGTAGAGTATACTAAAAATACTGACTGGAGAGCTGCAATCAATGCTTATTGTAAGAAGCATCATATTACTTACTACAATCCAACTATTAAGTAAGACACATGGTAACATGTGTTTTTCATGTACAAAAAAGACCTCCGAAGAGGTCTATTAATAGAAAACCCGAGCAAACATCGTTTGCACAATGCCGCTACTGTAAAAGAATATCTTTTTCCACCTGTCACGATGATACACTGTCTAAAACCAACTGTCAATGACTGATCTGAGAATTTTGAAGCGTCTTTTTACTTACTACAATCCAACTATTAAGCAAGACACATAGAAACATGTGTTTTTCATGTACAAAAAAGACCTCCGAAGAGGTCTTTTAATAGAAAACCCGAGCAAACATCATTTGCACAATGCCGCTACTGTAAAAGAATATCTTTTTTCATCTACTGCAATGTTACACTGTCTAAAACCAACTGTCAACTACTAATCCTAGAAATTTGAAAGTTCCTTGGATTAATTTATTTGTCTTATAATAGGTAGAATTTCTATCAATCCTTCTTATTAATTTCTTCAATTCCCCACTTTCATATAAGGCAACTCCTTCACTTCTTACCATTTTCTTATGCATATACAATAATGTAATAATCTGTTGAATTCTCTCGTTACTCATTCTATTCTTTCTGAAATTAGAATTCATATGCGGAATATTCATTAGTTCTTCTGTAATGTCTTTCTTTGTTCGATGTTCTGCAGTATGAGATCTCAAATCATTTAATATACAATTACTATGAGCTGATGCATTTCTAATTTTTTTACAAGTTAACAACCCATAATAATCATATTTCATTTCCTTATCAGAGAAACGATTAGCACAATAGTGATAAAATCCAACCAATTTCCCAAACGATATTATTTCAATAAATGCCCAAACAGGATAATTACCTTCGTATTTTTCAATAATATCCCTGCAATAGATACCTCTTCTGTTCCTATTAATCTCAGATTCAAAATAATTCTTTTGCCTGTCATCCAAAGAACCAATATAATCTTTGACTATTTGATAACCATCTTCATCATACTCATCCATTTTCCTTAATAATTGTAGCTTCGTATGATGTTCAATATCCAAAGCCATTTCTACTACTCTATAGCGAAGACGCATATCAATGATTGACACATCTACTAGATACGCAAATTCCAAATTAATATACTTTCCCTCATTTTTTCCACCTGGATGTTTATCATAATTTTTTCTAAAAGAAGTCAGCTTATAATAATTATTGTTGTACTTGAGATATTGTTTGGCTGATTCCTCATCCATGATATTGAAAAGTATTCCCTTGTCTTTCAAATGTTGAATCTGCTCATCTAGAGATAATCTTGGTTTATCATTTTCCATCATCAGTCTCCTTTAAACGTATCAAAAAAAACTATAAGAATTACTCTTATAGTCTTCTACTTATTCATACTATTTGAAACTTCTTTTTTCTCATTATCAAAGACATTGTTTACATCCAAATCTTCTTGCACATCCATTACATATAGGTTTTGATGCACATTCTATACAATGTTCACTGAATTCTCTTTTATACAATTGATCTTCTCTTAATTCATTATCAAAGAAATCATAAAGATGATATATAGGTTTCTTTCCTTGATAATTCATTCTAGAACGATAGGCTATTCTTGTCTGAGCTACTTTCCCTTTCACTCGATAATGAATACCATCCTTCACAAAATGAGATCCTGTTTCTATAAAAGTGAATGTTGTATTCTTATTCACACATTGATTATGTAAAGATTTAATCCAATCGAAGTCACATGCTCTTGTACCACCATAATTCTCTCCACCGCATGTCACTTCTTCTATACGTCCATCTAAATACTTTTCTAAATCAATAGGACCAATAAGAGGTGCTAACATTACTCCTCTATGTTTTGCAGGAATATCTAATAGAATAGGTATACGTTCATCAGCACGTTTCTGATTCTCACATGTAACATTAAGTATTACATTCTCATATCCTTCACCCCAGTTATCTGGTAAGCATTCTTTAAGTCTTTCTGCTCTTTTAGTAAGTATATAGAAAATGACATCCTGCCTTCTTCTGATCATTGACCAGACATCATCTCTCCATATATCTGCTTCTTCTAAACAGAAATCACTTGTCATACAGACTCTTATCTTTTCTCCACTTTGTATCTTATATGTACCATCTCTATTTCTAGAGAGTGGATATGCAAAATCATTGGTCTTATATATATGTGAACCATCTTGATTTCTCATCTTATCCAAAACATACATATAACAATTCATACACCCTTCTGAATACTTTACACATCCATGCCAGGGATTCCAAATATCATGCATTACTAACTCCTTATCAAACTTACTTGTTTTATTTCAAACCATTTAATAATACGTCCCACACAAAGTGCAGAGAATAGTGTTCCAACCCCAATACCATAGAGTGGTGAACGTGTTACTAAACAGAGAACAATCGTTAATACAATCATTGTAATATCAAAGCAGTTCTTACACAAGGAATACGCCTTATTGTAGTGATTAGAAATACTTAAGATCACTCCATCTACTGGTGCTAAGACTAAATGAGACTGCACCATTGTATAGACACCAAAAGCTATACATATATTACCTGCAAGTAAAATCACTATACGTAATCCTAGAGATTCAGGAGATGCAGGAATAATGATTTGATACAGATCTAAGATATATCCCATGATAAATGAGAAAGGGACTTCTAGTAACATATCCATTTTCAACTTTCTTTCTATCAATAGCTGAGCAACAACTAAAACCATATATAACATGATATTCGCTACACCAAATGAAATAGGTGTCATTTCTTTGAATGCATAAGGAAGTGTTGCTTGATGATGAATGGGTTCAGAATGGAAATGAATTCTGCAAGAGAATGGTATCTTGTAGGGACACCGTATGGTGGTGATTTGGAATATATCCGGGCAAGGATACCGGAGTAAAGGTCTCTGTACCCCCGGAGGGCGCAAGGGTACT
>OMGM01000789.1_pt1 | contig 14375 bp, 9 predicted proteins | sample 1645851 | NCBI WGS metagenome assembly OMGM01 (sample SAMEA103958126, study PRJEB25191) | human gut metagenome | reverse complement strand
ATTGCTCCGGCAATGCATCTCATTTTTTCATGTCTCAGCCTTCTTATATTCCCAAAGAATATTTGCAGATATAAAAACAATCAAATAATTTTGTTACTTATTTATCGAAACGACAAAACTTAAAAACAAACCCCATTATGAAAAAGTATGCTATCAACATCCTTGTCATTTTATTCCTACTCACACCATTTACATTGTTTGCAAATGGATGCCATGCCAATAACGACACCATCAAAGTATTGGCAATAGGCAACAGCTTTTCACAAGATGCAGTAGAGCAATATTTGCACGAACTGGGAGAAGCTGAAGGTATCACCATGATTATCGGCAATATGTTTATCGGAGGATGTTCACTGGAACGGCACGTACAAAACATACGCAACAACGCTCCGGCCTATGCCTATCGCAAAGTAGAGAAAGACGGGGAAAAAACAGAAACCCGGTCAATGACTATTGAGAAAGCACTGGCCGATGAGAAATGGGACTATATCAGTGTTCAGCAGGCCAGCCCTTTGTCTGGTATCTATGACAGCTACAAAGCTTCCCTACCTGAATTGGTTAACTATATCAGGGAACGAATTGGAAAGGAAACCGTATTAATGGTGCACCAGACATGGGCTTATGCTACCAATGCCAACCACACCGGATTCAAAAACTATGACCAGAACCAAATGAAAATGTACACCAGCATTGTGGATGCAGTAAAGAAAGCCGCCAACCTGGTGGGTATCAAGAAAATTATCCCTTCGGGAACCGCCATACAAAATGCACGTACCTCCTTTATCGGCGACCATATGAATAGGGACGGATACCACCTTGACTTAACCATAGGCAGATATACAGCTGCCTGCACATGGTTTGAGGCATTGACCCATCAGAATGTAACAGAAAACCCATATTCTCCCGAAGGAATGGACCCAATCCATAAGAAAGCAGCTCAAATGGCTGCGCACAACGCCATCCTCTATCCGGACAAAGTTACGGAACTGACAGAACTGAAAAAGATTGCCGATTAATGCTTTTTAATTCTTAAGACTTACTTATATGTCTGCAAAATAATAAAAAGAAAGTAACCCGCTCATCAGTGAAGCTTTCTTTTATGTACTTTTGCACGCACCACCGTCTGGTAAAAGCAGATATTGGCAACTTCAATATTTCATCAGTATGAAAAAACTTATCCTAACCGGCATATGGCTCTTGTGTGGATTCCTCCTTCCGGCACAAGAACTAGAGCAGAATGTGGAAGAACGCCTCCAGACATTCTTTAGGGAATACACCACCCATACGGCCAACATCGGTACCTGCAAGCTGGATAGTTTCCGCATTGACTTCCGGAAGAAGAAATTGCTTGTCTATACAAACGAGCGCTTTGCCTACCAGCCTCTACGGCCTGAAACCGTTGATGCCATTTACCGCCATCTGGGACAAATCCTGCCAGGACCGGTGAACTATTTCGACCTCACCGTCTTTGCTGACGGGAAGAGCATCGAAGAGCTTATCCCCAACCTCTACCGGAAAGGGAAGAAAGACAAGGCACGTCTGTTCAGCCACCTGGAATACAAAGGTACCCCCTGGGTAACCCGTACCTCGCGCCCCTACGACATCACCCGCGGACTGGAAGGACGCCACATCGCCCTTTGGCAAAGCCACGGGAAATATTATATCAATGACAAGGACAAATGGGGATGGCAACGCCCGAGGCTGTTCTGCACTACAGAAGACCAGTTCACCCAATCCTTCATCCTGCCCTACCTCCTGCCCATGCTAGAGAATGCAGGAGCCAATGTATTCACTCCCCGCGAAAGGGACACGCAGAAGCAGGAAGTCATCGTAGACAATGACGGTAGCCTGAGCGGACATGGAGGACAAGGTTCCCTTTATCTGGACGTGAAAAGCCGGAAAGCACGTTGGGAACAGACCTCCCGACCCGGATTTGCCCAACGGAAACGAGTCTATCAAGACAATGAAAACCCTTTCCTCTCCGGCACGGCACGCTTTGCCAAAACTGAAAAGAAGAAAGACAAGGCTTTTGCCGAATGGGTACCCGATATTCCGGAAACGGGAGAATATGCTGTATACGTATCTTACCAAACACTGCCGGGCAGCGTAAGCGATGCCAAATATCTTGTATTTCACAATGGAGGCGTCACGGAGTTCAAGGTGAACCAGCAAATAGGAGGCGGCACATGGGTGTACCTCGGCACATTCACTTTCGACAAAGGCCGGAATGACTATGGCATGGTGGTATTGAGCAACGAAAGCAAAGAGAAAGGCGTGGTCTGTGCCGATGCCGTCCGCTTTGGAGGAGGCATGGGCAACATTGCCCGCGGAGGACAAACCAGCGGCTTGCCCAGATACCTGGAAGGCGCACGCTACTTTGCCCAATGGGCAGGCATGCCCTATCCCGTCTATGGAGGCTATGAGGGAAAGAATGATATGAACGACGACATCAACGTACGTTCCCGTACAGTGAATTACCTTGCAGGAAAATCACTATCCAACCCAACGGAAGAAGGTTTGGGCATCCCCTTTGAAATGAGTATGGCCCTGCATAGCGATGCCGGTTTCAGTAAGGAAGATGAGATTATAGGCACTCTCGGCATTTATACCACCAACTTCAACAACGGCCGGCTGCATGCCGGTACAGACCGCCATGCCTCCCGTGACCTTTCGGACATTCTGCTAACGCAGTTGCAGCGTGATATCCGCTCTACCTTCAACGTAGACTGGACACGCCGCAGCCTATGGAACCGCAACTACAGTGAAACACGCCTGCCCGCCGTCCCTTCCACCATCGTAGAACTGTTGTCGCACCAGAACTTCGCAGATATGCGCTTGGGACATGACCCTAACTTCAAGTTCACCGTCGGGCGTGCGCTCTATAAAGCTATTCTGCAATACATATGCAGCCAGCACGGCAGAGACTACGTTGTCCAACCCCTTCCCGTCAGCCACTTTGCCATCCGCTTCGGTCAAAAGAAGAATACTTTAGAGCTTTCCTGGCAAGGAGAGGAAGACCCGTTGGAGCCGACTGCCAAGCCACGTGAATACATTGTATATACACGTATCGGTCGTGGAGGATTTGACAATGGCGTACGCGTCAGCTCCCCATCCCATACCGTAAAAATAGAACCGGGCATCGTCTATTCCTTTAAAGTAACCGCTGTAAACCGGGGTGGCGAAAGCTTCCCTTCGGAAATTCTTGCCGCCTACAAGGCAAAGCGTGAAAAAGGACAGATACTTATCGTCAACGGATTCGACCGCATCAGCGGGCCTGCCGTTATAGACACCCCCGATGCGGCAGGCTTCGACTTGTCACAAGATCCCGGCGTACCCTATCTCTATGACATCTCCCTCTGCGGCGCCCAGCAGAATTTCAGCCGAAAGGAAGCAGGACGACGTCTGGGAGAGAGCAGTGACGAATACGAAGGCATGAAAATCATCGGAAACACTTTCGATTACCCCTTCGTACATGGCAAAGCCATCCAGGCAGCCGGAAATTACAGCTTCGTCTCATGCAGCGACGAGGCTGTGGAAAAGGGCATCCTCTCATTGGAGGATTATCCGATAGTGGACTATATCCTCGGACTTGAGAAAGAAGACAATTCCAGCAATCCGGCACGCAATACCTACTACAAAACATTCTCCTCGCCCATGCAGCGCATACTGACTTCCTATTGCCAGTCGGGAGGTCATCTCCTGGTCAGCGGTGCCTACGTAGGCACCGATATGGACAGCTCGCAGGGCAATAAAGAATTTATTCAGAATATCTTGAAGTACCGGCATGGCAACTCTCTGAAAACAGACGGGGACAAAATCGCTGTCCGGGGACTGGGGCATACCTTCACCCTTCCCCGCCTGCCGAATGAGCAAAGCTATCCGGTCACTTCCCCTGATTGCATCCTGCCCATGTCTCCCGCTTTTCCAGTCATGACCTATGCCATCGGCAACACACCCGCCGCCGTAGCCTATCAAGGCAGTGATTATCGCACTTTTGTCATGGGATTCCCTTTTGAAAGCATCCGGGAAGAAACATCCAGAAATGTAATTATGGCATCCATACTCCGCTTTCTCACCACAGATTACACAGATTAACACAGACAAAATAGCAATCCCTATAAATAATCTGTGAAAATCTGTGTAATCTGTAGTGAAAAAACTATCTTTGCTTCCATTAATCATTAAACATTAACCACTAAACATTAAACATCATGTACACTATACAAGCCAACCCCAGCGGAACCCGTAGTTTAGAAGTTTCTGAAGAGAATCTTGCCACCATCGAGAAATACGGCCTCTTCCGCCATCTCATCGACAGCAACGGTATTGTGGACGAAACCGTGCTCGACAAGTTGAAACTGAACATCCGCTCCCTCATCGCCTCGCAAGAGGAAGACAGCAAAGACCTGCTCGACCTCTGTATCGACGTTATCTATCACAACAACATGAAGGCCTTCGGACTACAACAGCTCATCAAGCTCTATCTGCAATGGCTTTCCCAACAAGACACCATAGAAGAAGAATAAATGAAAACCATCGACACCTGCGGACAACAGCATTACAGCCCTTTAATCCCTGCCATCAAAGCCATGTGCGAGGCCGGAAAAGGCGAGAAGCTGGAAATCATCATGGACGACGCTGCTGCCTTCAATGACATGAAAGAGTATCTTTCCGAGCAGCAGATAGGCTTCCGTGAGATTTACGACGGAGAACGGATGACATTACAGTTTTTAATGTGCAAATGAAAGAATATCGCCTTACAGACTGGCTTCCTACTACCAAGAAAGAAGTGGAACTGCGTGGTTGGGACGAATTGGATGTAATACTTTTCAGCGGTGACGCCTACGTGGATCACCCTTCTTTTGGAGCCGCCGTCATAGGCCGCATCCTCGAAGCAGAAGGATTGCGCGTAGCCATCATCCCCCAACCCAACTGGCGCGACGACTTGCGCGACTTCAAAAAACTGGGACGTCCCCGTCTGTTCTTCGGCATCAGTCCCGGCTGTATGGATTCGATGGTCAACAAATATACTGCCAACAAACGCTTGCGCAGTGATGACGCCTATACCCCGGATGCACGTCCGGATATGCGTCCGGAGTACCCTTCCATTGTATATACCCAGATATTAAAGAAGCTATTCCCCGATGTCCCCGTCGTACTGGGCGGCATCGAGGCAAGCATGCGCCGCCTGACGCACTATGACTATTGGCAGGACCGTGTACGCCCCAGCATCCTCCTCGACAGCGGAGCCGACTCACTCATCTACGGCATGGGAGAGAAACCGGTGGTGGAACTTGCGGAAAGGCTGAAACGCCAACAGACACAGATGGACGCCCCAAGCTTCAAAAAGCTCATCGCCGATATTCCCCAAATGGTTTACCTTGACAAGGAAGTAGTGGTACAAGAAGGGGATATCACCCTCTTTTCCCATGAAGAATGTCTGAAAGATAAAAAGAAAGAAGCTGCCAACTTCCGTCATATCGAGGAGGAAAGCAACAAATATACAGCATCCCGCATCTTGCAAAAGAGCGGCAAGCTGACGGTAGTAGTCAATCCTCCCTATCCCCCTTTGACGGAAGCTGAACTCGACCGTTCTTTCGACTTGCCATACACGCGCCTGCCCCATCCCAAATACAAGGGAAAACGTATTCCGGCATACGACATGATAAAGTTCTCCGTCAACCTGCATCGCGGATGTTTCGGAGGATGTGCCTTCTGCACCATCTCCGCACACCAGGGCAAATTCATCGTAAGCCGCAGCAAGGAGAGCATTCTGAAAGAGGTGAAAGCCATCACGGAGCTGCCAGACTTCAAGGGTTATTTGAGCGATTTGGGAGGCCCGTCGGCCAATATGTACCGCATGAAGGGACGGGATGAGGCCGTCTGCAGGAAATGCAAACGCCCGTCGTGCATCTACCCCAAGGTATGCCCCAACCTGAATACGGACCACCGTCCGCTGCTCGACATCTATCATGCCGTAGATGCCCTGCCCGGCATCAAGAAGTCCTTCATTGGCAGCGGTATACGCTATGACCTGCTGCTGCACCAGAGCAAGGACCCGAACACTAACAAAAGTACGCAGGAATATACCCGCGAGCTCATTGCCCGCCATGTCAGCGGTCGCCTGAAGGTAGCACCGGAGCATACGTCAGACCGCGTGCTCAACATCATGCGCAAGCCTCCGTTCAGCCAGTTCGGTGAGTTTAAGAAGATATTCGACAGGATTAACCATGAAGAAGGACTACGCCAGCAGCTTATTCCTTATTTCATCAGCAGCCATCCCGGATGCAAGGAGGAAGATATGGCGGAACTTGCCGTCATCACCAAACGACTGGACTTCCATCTGGAGCAAGTGCAAGACTTTACCCCTACTCCCATGACCGTTGCCACCGAAGCATGGTACACGGGCTTCCATCCTTATACGCTGGAACCGGTATTCAGTGCCAAAACGCAGCGCGAGAAACTGGCTCAACGCCAATTCTTCTTCTGGTACAAACCCGAAGAGCGCAGGAACATCATAAACGAACTGCGCCGGATAGGACGGACGGATTTGATAGACAAGCTATACGGGAAACGATAAAAATACGATATTTCCAAGAAACTCACAGCAACTGCATGAAACGATTCCTCCTCCTCTGCCTATCCCTACTCCCCATTGGAGCGACAGGTCTGCTGGCACAAAGCGAATGCCTGCCGCAAAATTACAGTATCATCTTCGGTGGCGGTGTATCCTTACCTCATGTAGAGGGAAACCGTAACGACTTCTTCAGCAAGAATGGCAACCGGGTGGGATATGACCTGATGACAGAAGGCCGCTACTACATCACGCCCCTATTTGCCGCAGGACTTCAATATGACTATCTACGCATGGCACGCCTGCCGGATAAGGCACATCTGCACTGCATACGCCCCAACATCACATACCGGCCCTTGTGGAGCAACGGGAATCAAGGACTGTTCCTCTCGTTCGGCATCGGGTATATGAACTATCAGGAACGGACATATAAACGCGGTGAACGGAACGGACACCTTTTCCATAAAGGATATTGTGGAATAACTTTCGCAGCAGGCTATGAGTTCCGCATCAGCCGTAAACTCTCGGGCATGATTCGCTGTGATTTCCTGACAGCAGACTGGTTTGCCAACCCCGATGCACGACTTTATAACACAGACGGGTATGATGACGGAGTAGACCATAGCTGGTTCAAAAACAACATCACTTTCTTCAATTTGGGATTCGCCTTGCAGTTCGGACGTTAGTGGCAGGAGTGGCAACAGTTTACTCTTCCACCTGCATTGCCACTACCTCCTGCAACACACAGACAGCTTCTTCTACCGTCTTGACATCCTTCACCAACATACTCCGTTTGTTGTTCTGTTCGCGCAGGTCACAACGCCGGGTGTACTTCATCATGTAGGCAATGACCTTGCCGAATGCCTGGCTCTGATAATACGGGCTATCCGGATTGGAGACGAAGAACAGGGACATGCGCCCACCTTTCAGAAAGACTTTTTCCACCCCGAGCCGAGCAGCCAGGCGGCGCAAGGGAACGATGCGCAGCAACTCTTCCGTTTCGGGAGGAATCGGGCCGAAGCGGTCTTCGAGGCGGGAACGGAAAGCATCCACATCCTTGTCGAGTGTCAATCCGTCCAACTCGCGATAAAGCAACATACGTTCGCTGCTGCCGGTCACGTAATCGGCAGGCAACAGAAGTTCGAGGTCACTTTCCACCTGGCATTCGTCGACAAACTGTTCTCCACTGATGACGCCTCCGTCTGCTTTCAGTTCTTCGGCATAAAGGTCGGCAAACTCGTCGGTCTTCAGTTCGTGCACAGCTTCGGAGAGAATCTTTTGATACGTCTCGTAGCCTAGGTCGGCAATGAAACCACTCTGTTCGGCACCGAGCATATTGCCTGCGCCACGGATGTCAAGGTCCTGCATGGCAATGTGGATGCCACTGCCCAGGTCGGAGAAGTTCTCGATGGCTTGCAGGCGTCGTTTTGCTTCGGGAGTAAGGGAGGACAAAGGCGGTGCCAGCAGGTAACAGAAAGCTTTTTTATTGCTCCGCCCCACACGTCCGCGCATCTGGTGCAAGTCACTGAGGCCGAAGTTCTGCGCCTGGTTGATGATAATGGTATTGGCATTGGGTATGTCGATGCCACTTTCGATGATGGTAGTGGCAAGCAGCACATCGTAATCGTAATTGACGAAATCAAAGATTATCTTCTCCAGTTCGGCAGGCTCCATCTGTCCGTGTCCGATACAGACACGGCAGTCGGGAATGTGCCGCTCTATCATGGCCTTCAACTCAACCAGATTGGAAATACGGTTATTCACGAAGAATACCTGCCCGTTACGGCTCATCTCAAAATTGACGGCGTCGGCAATGATTTCCTCGTTGAAGGTGTGCACTTCCGTCTGGATGGGATAGCGGTTAGGCGGCGGTGTCTGGATGACGCTCAAGTCGCGCGCACCCATCAGCGAAAACTGCAAGGTACGGGGAATGGGTGTAGCCGTCATGGTCAGCGTATCCACATTCACCTTCAATTGGCGGAGTTTCTCCTTGACGGAGACGCCGAACTTCTGCTCCTCATCAATAATCAACAAACCAAGGTCTTTGAACTTAACGTCTTTTCCCAGGATACGGTGGGTACCGATAAGAATATTCACTTCCCCTTCGGCAAGCCCTTTCACTACAGCCTTTGCCTGAACAGCGGTGCGGGCACGACTCAGATACTCCACCCGGCAAGGCAAGCCTTTCAAGCGCTCCTTGAAGGTCTGGAAATGCTGATAGGCAAGTACGGTAGTGGGCACCAGTACAGCCACCTGCTTATTGTCCGCCACAGCCTTGAAAGCGGCACGAACAGCCACCTCCGTCTTGCCGAAGCCCACGTCACCGCACACCAGGCGGTCCATCGGACGGGTACTCTCCATGTCGGCCTTCACGTCGGAAGTAGCCTTGCTTTGGTCGGGGGTATCCTCATAGATGAAGGAGGCTTCCAACTCCCGTTGCAGGAAGCTGTCGGAACTGTATTGGAACCCCTTCTCCTCGCGGCGTTGCGAGTAGAGTTTTATCAAGTCGCGGGCAATATCCTTTATCTTCGTCTTGGTGCGGTCTTTCAGCTTCTCCCAAGCTCCGGTGCCGAGCTTGTTGAGGCGGGGCGCTTCACCCTCCTTTCCCTTGTACTTGGAAACCTTGTGCAGAGAGTGGATGGAGACAAACACCACATCTTCGTTCTGATAGACAATCTTCATCACCTCCTGCGTGGTGTCACCGTTGGGGATACGTACCAGTCCGGCAAAACGCCCCACACCATGGTCGGTATGCACCACATAGTCGCCGGGGGTGAATTGGTTCAGCTCCTTCAGGCTCAAGGCCACCTTGCCGCTGCGTGCCTTGTCGCTCTTCAAGTTATACTTGTGAAAGCGGTCGAACAGCTGATGGTCGGTAAAGACGCAGATACGCAAAGTGTCGTCGGCAAAGCCTTCGTGCAGTGTCCGTTCCACGGCGGTAAAGGATATGTTGTCTCCACGGTCCTCAAAGATGGCACGGATGCGGTCGGTCTGTTTCAGGCTGTCGCTGCATATGTAGATGGTGTAGTGACGGGAGAGGTATTCGCGGAAACTCTCCGCCACCATGTCGAAGTTTTTATGGAAGATAGGCTGTACCGTAGTATGGAACGAGACGGTAGCATCCGGCGTTCCGGTTGGCTTGTTACCGAACTCCATCCGGCGGAAATCGAGGGCGCGCAGGGTGAACTCGCCACCATCAATCAGCTTGCCTTCCAGCGTGATGGCTCCATTCTCCTCCGACTCACGGGCGGCGATGGCCTGTGGGGTAAGCGATTCGTCGTGCACGGTCTGGATGCGTTCGCGTAGCCAGAGGAAATCGCGCATGGCAAGCAAGCTGTCCGACGGAAGGAAATCGAGGAACGACACCATGCCGCCGCTTCCCTTTTTTTCCAGGCTATGGCTCAAGTCGGGAACTATCACGATGCTTTCTTTCTTCTCTTTCGAGAGCTGTGTTTCCACCTCGAAGGTACGGACGCTTTCCACCTCATCGCCGAAAAAGTCTATACGGAAGGGATATTCGGAAGAGAAGGAAAAGACGTCGATAATACTGCCACGAACGGCATACTGCCCCGGCTCGTAGACGTAGTCCACATATTCGAAACCGTAGCTGCGCAATACGTCCGTCACGAAGTTCATATCCACCCTCTCGCCTGCATGCAGTTTCAGTGTATTCTCTCCCAGTTCCTTACGAGAGACCACCTTTTCGGCCAGCGCATCCGGATAGGTCACCACGCAAAGCCCCTCTTCTCCTTTTTGCAGGCGACTCAGCACTTCTGTACGGAGTATTTCGTTTGCCGCATCCTTCTGCCCGTACTTGATGGCGCGGCGGAACGAAGAAGGAAAAAACAATACCTGCTCTGTCCCCAATATCTGCGTCAAATCATGATAGAAATAACCGGCTTCCTCCATATCGCCCAGAATGAAAACGAGCGGACAAGTAGCCCGCTGAACCAATACAGACGAAAACAAAGAAGCGGCAGAGGCATATAAACCTCCGCAATATAGGTGACGGACAGAGTTATCTTTCAGAAGCCTGCACACCCCCTCTACATTGGGATGGGAAGCATAAGATTGTTGCAGTTCAGTTATATTCATTGCTTTGCGCTTTTTCCCCCGGTATTGCCTCTCATAAGGTATCCTACCGAAATAAATTCGGTGCAAAAATACACAAATAATCTTTAGCTTTGACCTGTCGGCAACTATGTTCTCTGAAATAATCTTTCTGCTGTCAGCCTGCACATCCTTCACCTTTTTTCTGTATCGCCCTATTTATCGGGGAAGGCAATGAAACTTCTTTTCCTCCAATTATGAATAACACAGCCTGCACAATCCCTATTCAGGAGTTATATTACACAAAGTTTATCCCCAGCCTGCAGACATGTATCCCAGGGTTTGGTCTGTCTATCCCAAGGCTTGGGATAGACAGACCAAGACTGAAGAGCACTTTTTCTCCCTATATCTACCCACTTTATCCTTTATACTTCGAAAGTTTTTCTTTAATAGTTTGAATGTTTTCTGTTAATGATTGAAACGGGAATAGCTAAAGATTGAGGCTAAAGTTCAAAGTCAAGCATATGGTTCTTTGATTTAACCTGCATTCCTTATAGTCAGGAGTTAGAAGGAGCTACATAAATGAAAGAGTCGTGGTGCCAGAACTTTGCAAAATCAAGATTTGTGTGAAAATGCTGCCAGATAAAAAAGAAATGTATTACATTTGTTCCCAGTTATAACCCCCATTACCTATAAGTATGCAAACATCAGACAGCATTGTCATCATCCCCACCTACAATGAACGGGAGAATATAGAAAATATCATCCGTGCCGTTTTTGCTCTGAAACATGGTTTTCACATCCTTGTCATTGAAGACGGTTCGCCCGACGGAACGGCTGCCATTGTAAAGACCTTGCAGCAGGAGTTTCCTGAACGCCTCTTCATGGTGGAGCGCAAAGGAAAGCTGGGATTGGGAACAGCCTATATAGCCGGCTTTAAGTGGGCATTGCAACGAGGTTATGAGTATATCTTCGAAATGGATGCCGACTTCAGCCACAATCCCCAAGACCTGCCGCGACTCTACCGCGCCTGCTCCGAAGAGGGTGCCGATGTAGCCATCGGTTCACGTTATGTGAGTGGTGTGAACGTAGTGAACTGGCCCATGGGACGTGTACTGATGTCTTATTTTGCCTCCAAGTATGTGCGCTTCATCACCGGGCTGCCCATCCACGACACTACAGCCGGATTTGTATGTTACCGCCGCCGGGTATTGGAGACCATCAATCTGGACGGTATCCGCTTCAAAGGATACGCCTTCCAGATAGAAATGAAATTCACCGCCTACAAATGTGGCTTCAAGGTAAAGGAAGTGCCTGTCATCTTCATTAATCGCGAACTGGGCACCTCCAAAATGAACAGCAGTATTTTTGGTGAAGCCGTATTCGGAGTGATTCGGTTGAAATGGAACAGTTGGTTCCATAAATATCCTACCGTAGATAAGGAGATGAAGTGATGGGTGATAGAGTGATAGGGGTTTACTACAAATATTAGGAAGATATGAAAAGAATATTGATACATAACGCTACGATTGTCAACGAAGGACAATCCGTGAAAGGTTCCATAGTGATAGAAGACGGGCGCATTGCAGAGGTACTGACCAACTGGAAACCGCTCTCCGCCCCTTGTGACGAGACCATAGATGCCACCGGATGCTATCTGTTGCCTGGCATCATCGACGACCATGTACATTTTCGCGATCCCGGGCTGACCCACAAAGCGGACATCCTCACCGAAAGCCGTGCGGCTGCCGCAGGTGGTGTGACCTCCATCATGGATATGCCCAATACAAATCCGGTGACCACTACGCTGGATGCCTTGAACGCCAAACTTGATTTGCTGAACGAGAAGTGTATCGTAAACCATTCTTGCTACTTCGGCGCAACAAACGACAATTACAGCGAATTCGGCAAGCTGGACAAGCACCGCGTCTGCGGTATCAAGCTATTCATGGGCTCCAGTACCGGAAACATGCTGGTAGACAAGATGAACAGCCTGCTGAACATCTTCAACGGTACAGACATGCTGATTGCCGCCCACTGCGAAGACCAGGAAACCATCAAGAACAATATTGCCAAGTATAAGGAAATGTTTGCCGGAGAGAATGATATTCCCATAGGCAAGCATCCCTACATCCGCTCCTCGGCAGCATGCTATGCATCTTCTGAGCTGGCAGTACGGCTGGCAAGGATTGCCGGTGCACGGCTGCATATTCTGCATGTGTCCACAGCCAAGGAACTGCAACTGTTCAATGACTATTCACTTTCCGAGAAGCATATCACCGCCGAAGCATGCGTTGCCCATCTCCTCTTCACGCTCAGTGACTATCGCACGTTGGGCACACGTATCAAGTGCAATCCTGCCATTAAGAAGCAAGCCGACCGCGATGCCCTGCGTGCAGCCGTCAACTCCGGCCTGATAGACGTTATAGCCACCGACCATGCGCCCCATCTGCTCTCCGAAAAAGAAGGAGGTGCCTTGAAGGCCATGTCCGGCATGCCGATGATACAGTTTTCGCTTGTCAGCATGCTGCAACTGGTAGATGAGGGAATATTCACACTCGAGACCATCGTTGAAAAAATGTGCCATGCTCCCGCACAAATTTACCGCATCAACGAGCGCGGCTATATCCGTGAAGGTTACCGGGCAGACCTTGTGCTGGTACGCCCCGATACCCCGTGGGAAGTGACAGCCGACAAAGTTTTGAGCAAATGCGGCTGGAGCCCATTGGAAGGACATACCTTCAACTGGAAAGTGGAAAGGACTTTTGCCAACGGACATCCCGTTTATAGCGACGGCATGGTGGACGATGCTTATCGTGGCGAGGAACTGAGATTTGGGGAGTGAAGGCTAGGAATTAAGGATTAGGGATTAAGGATTAAATGGGATGAAAAGGACAATACTGGCACCGGGGCATGAATTGCTTTCGTATCGGATTCATGAAGTAACCCCTTACATCAACTGGATTTATTTCTTCCATGCCTGGGGCTTCCAGCCTCGCTTTGCGGCTATTGCCAACATCCATGGCTGCGATTCCTGCCGTGCACTTTGGCTGACGACCTTTCCCGAAGAGGAACGCACCAAGGCTTCCGAAGCCATGCAGCTCTTCAAGGAGGCCAATAGAATGCTCGACCGACTGGACGAAACAATCTCCATCCATTGCATCTTCAGGCTTTGCCAGGCAAATGCAGACGGAGATAACCTCTTGATAGAAGGAACAACCTTCCCACTGCTCCGCCAGCAGACACCCCAACCCGATGGCGGTCCATTTCTCTGTCTGAGTGATTTTGTACGTCCCCTCTCTTCAGGCACGCCCGACATCGTAGGGCTTTTCGCCTCTACCATCAGTGAAGAGGCCGAAGAGACTTACAAGAACGACCCTTACAAACATCTCCTTGTACAAACCTTGAACGACCGCCTCGCCGAAGCCGCCACAGAAAAGATGCACGAATATGTCCGCAAGGAGGCTTGGGGCTATGCCCCCGACGAATCCTTGTCCATTCCGGATTTGTTGGTCGAGAAGTACCAAGGCATCCGCCCCGCTGTGGGATACCCCTCCCTACCCGACCAATCCGTGAATTTCCTGCTGGACGAACTGCTCGGCATGAAACAGATAGGCATCACGCTGACTGAACATGGAGCCATGCATCCTCACTCCTCCGTCTGCGGCATGATGCTGGCACATCCCGCATCCCGATACTTTTCAGTGGGCAAGATTGGAGAAGACCAGCTGGACGACTACGCCCGCCGCCG
>OMGM01000730.1_pt1 | contig 15422 bp, 14 predicted proteins | sample 1645851 | NCBI WGS metagenome assembly OMGM01 (sample SAMEA103958126, study PRJEB25191) | human gut metagenome | reverse complement strand
CCAAGATTCTTTATTCACAATAGAAGAAGTACCACCAAATTTGACGAAGAACCGTAAAAATTATTTGTGTTATATAAAACTGTTTCTTCGTTATACTCTTTCAATCCGTCGGTAGTAACTCCTAATGCAGAGGCTATTTTTTCTAATCGTTCATCGTCAATTTTCTCGGTTTGTTCCATTTTTGAAACAGCTTGCTTGGTTATTCCTAATAATTGGCCTAGCTCCGTTTGAGTCATACCGCGAAGTCTGCGTACACGTTCTATCTTTTTCCCAAGGTGAAGGTGATTTGATTTTATATTTTCTATTGTTTCCATTCTTCTATATATTAGATTGCTGAATCTAGCAGTGATTATTTCATATATTTTTTCAGGATCTCAATTTTATCTTGCTCACTTTTCAATAAACGCTCATATAACTCAACTATCTTTTCAAGTGGATTTATTTGTTGAACGATAGCGTATGTAGTAGCACCTTCAGAGATATTTGCATCCTTATAATTATGATGATTAATATTGAAAATCGTCTTTTCAACATCAAAGTCTTTAATGACTTCTTCGGATATCCCCAACACTTCAGCAATTCTTTTTAGAAAGTCTTCTTCTATTTCCTCTTGTTTCTCAATCTTTGAAATGACCTGCTGATTTACACCAAGATCGGCAGCCAGCGCTTCCTGTTTCATGCCTAAATATACACGAATCCTTTGTAAATTGCGCCCGACATGTCTTCGGTTTTCTTTCTCTTTTATTTCAACATCCATATTATTGTTCTTTAAATGAATACGTCTAGGCAAAGATAACAAGAAACAGTTTAATTCAAATGAAAGTGTGCTTTATTTTTTAGTGTATGGCTTATTGACACTATCATTTGAGGATTCATACAATATGTTAATCGTGGGTAGTCAATGCACCTTTGGCAGCCTTACAATTTTTCGATTAACTAACTATTTCTTGTATCATTAATTATTATTTAAGCCAAAAGCTAGGGTACCTAACTTTTGCTTATAGCATTTCTCGATATTTATGGCTTCATAACTACTAATGCTAATAGATAGTGTTTCAAGGATAGACCAAGAGAAATTATTAGGATAGCTATTGTCTTGATCGTATAATTTTTGTAAGGTTACATTGTTTCCGTGTCCTCCTGTTTTGGCATATTCTTTCCATCTACCCCAAATGCCTTCTTTCCCATATGTTGAACCTATATAATTTTTTCCAGTTTTTCTGTCTGTTATTATATAAATACAGTTTACGGCAGAAAGCATTTTTTTCCATTCAGGATATTCTTTTTCTAATATTATATTTTTTAGCTGTGCGAGGGTTAGAGCTATTTTTTCATATCCGGGGAAAATATGGTCAAATCCTGGAGTAATTTCAATAATCTCTTTATCATTTTTATCATTAAGCCATTGATGCCAAGATATGGTTGAAGGCCCCCAGTCTATAATGATACGTTCTTTTAGTTCATCAAAGCCTTCTACTTCAGTTATTTTATAGCAATATTTGTTAGTGTTGCGTTCGTTGTCAGGACCTTCAATTTTGTAAATACCGATAAAACGGGCAATAGTGCCGTTTTCTCCAATAAAGGAAACAATATAATCGACATTTTTAAATACATCCCTATGCTGCTCACTTTGATATGCTATAAATTTGTCTTTATCATTTCTATACCAGTCATACGGGTTACCTTCTACTTCTACTCCATTTATGAATTGTTTCTGGCGTGCGTCTTTATGTCTTACTAACTTGATTCTTTTATTTATATCTAACCCTCTAAGTTTTAATAGTTCTCCAATTTTGATGATTGCCATAGTAATTTGTTTTTAAGATTAGTAGTTTTAAGATAAGCTTTCCGATTTGGATAGCTTGAGTACAAATATATGAAGAAAAAGTTATAAAGGGAAAAAGAAATTGACTTTTCCCCTTTACGTGGATTATTTTAATCCTTTAATCATTCTATCTATACATTTTTTCTTTTGTTCCATATTGGGATGAACGTAAAGATCAAGTGTTGTACTTATATTAGAATGGCCTAAAATAACACTTACAGTTTTGTAGTCGCAGTTGCTTTCTATGCAACGTGTAGCAAAACTATGTCTAAGACCATGAAATTTTAGTTCTGGAATATTTAGATCTTTCATTAGTTTCTTGTAATAATTGCGATATGTTCTAGGCTCTGTAGGCTTTTCTTCATTTGTTAGAATGTAATAGTTACCGTTCACTATCTTTTTTAATGGCTTTAGAATTCTGATTAATTCTTTTGTAATTGGGATCTCACGAATGGAATTTTTAGTTTTTGGAGTATTGATAATAAGTTCTGTATGTCTTTTCTCTCCATCAATGATATAGATGCGTTCAATTGTCCTTTTAATAGAAATTATTCCTAATTCTATGTTTATATCATCCCATGTTAAAGCGCATACTTCTCCTATTCGTAGTCCGGTACTAAGGCAAATATAAATTCCTAAATTCTTGAATGTGAAATGTTCTTGGATAAAACTCATGATCCTTTTTTGATGTGAGATACTAAGAACTTCTAAATGTTGTTTCTCATCTTCCGTTGGAAATCTGATTTCCCATTCTTTATAATCTAAGTATCCATGTTTTACTCCGAATTTTAATATCATTTTCAATACAATTAAAATATCCTTAATGGATTTTTTACTTAACCCATTATTAATCTTCTGAAGAGCAAATTCCTGTACCTTATTTTCTTCTAACTCATACATTTCTCCAAATGTCGGATAAATGTGATTTTCAAGAATTAGTACATACGCAGCAAGTGTCGATTGTTTTACATATTGCTTTTTGTCTTCTTTCCAAAGTACGGAAATTTCTTTGATAGTTTTTTTTTGAATCATACTTATATATTTTTAGTTAAACAAAACAGGGTAAAGCTACGGGAATTGAGGATATAATTGCTATAATGTTCCAAATTTGAGATTTCCGGAGTTTAGTGGGGAGTGGGAAAAATGTAAAGTTTCAGAATTATTAGATTTCTATTCAACCAATTCACTTTGTTGGGAACAGCTTGAATATGATACAGAAAACATTTCAAATTTGCATTATGGGCTTATTCATGTTGGGCTTCCTACAATGGTAAATTTAGTACAAGATAGATTGCCAAATATCAAAGATGGGAATAAACCTAAGAATTATGAGTTATGCAAAGAGGGTGATGTTGCTTTTGCTGATGCATCAGAAGATACCAATGAAGTGGCAAAAGCTATTGAGTTCTATAATTTGAATGGGAGAGATGTTATTTGTGGCTTACACACTATTCATGGACGAGACAATAAGGATAGAACAGTAGTGGGATTTAAAGGATATGCTTTTTCTTCTACTGCGTTTCATAACCAAATAAGACGTATTGCCCAAGGAACAAAGATCTATTCTATCAGCACTAAGAATTTTTCGGAATGCTATATTGGTATACCATCTAAGGTAGAGCAAGCCAAGATTGCCTCTTTGTTACATCTTATCGATGAACGCATTGTTACCCAAAACAAAATCATTTATAAATTGAAATCCTTAATCAGAGGAATTATGGTTGAACTGCAAAAGCGAGGACTGTCAAATGGGACTTGGAAGAAGGTTCTCCTTTCCAATGTTCTTACCGAAAGAAATGAATTGAATAAGAGCCTTTACCCAGTTTATTCCGTGTCTGTTATTCAAGGGATTGTAAATCAAATGGAATATCTTGGTCGCTCGTTCGCTGCCAGTGATACATCAAAATATCATGTGGTACATTATGGTGATTTGGTATATACGAAAAGTCCAACAGGTTCATTTCCTTACGGAATTATAAAGCAAAGTTACAATCAAAACGAAGTCGCTGTGTCACCTCTATATGGAGTTTATGAGCCTAAAACATTTTCAACGGGTGTGTTCTTGCATGAGTATTTCAAGAGTGAATTGAATACTCTGAACTATCTTCACCCTCTCGTTCAGAAAGGAGCAAAGAACACAATAAATATTGCCAACCAACGCTTCTTAGAGAGCTATGTCGCTATTCCCAGTAATGCTAACGAACTGTTAGCAATATCAAAATTGTTATGCTCGTTAAATACAAAACTGGAATTTCTGCAAAACATACTAAAACAATCTCAAGGACAAAAGCAGTATCTACTTCGTCAGATGTTCATATAAACATCTGACGAAGCAAGTATTGCTTCTGCAAATTATAGTTTACCAGAGCATTCTGTTCTGCTAATAGTTTACTATCTATTGTAGATAACAACTTGGTATATTTAAATTGCTCTGAATGTGACGGACAAAAGACTTTTGCTTTTCCATAGTCCTTGAAATATATGTGAGGTATCGCCATACCAGTTTTATAAGGTTCAAAGTTGAAGACCGTCAGCAAATAATAAAGGTATTGGAGAGAATAACCTTCTTTGGCTTGTAAGGTGTTCAATGTGCCTGCCGCAGAGCACTTGCCTGCCACGTAAAAAACAGTTCCAACTCCTGAACCATCTTTGATAATATAAATGGCTTCATTGAGGGTTGCGTAACAATCAAGGTATCCAACTATGCCATTAGCACCATATACAGGATATGTACCACTTTCTAAGACCTCACTTTCTTGTAAAGTTGAGGAATTGCAAATCATGCAATCCGACAAACGTACATTTGGCTTCCCCCTATGCACCATATTCTGTGCAATTCCTCTGATTAAGGATTATGAAGTCTATAGGTCTGCGATTTCAGAAAGACTTTTCAATGCCATAAAAGGTGATGTTGTTGTATTGGAAGATATAGGTGATGTAGTTAAAGGCAAACAAATCAATGGTGAATTTCTTTCAGAAAGTGGCAAGTATTATGTTATGAATGGAGGAATAGAGCCATCTGGATTTTATAACGATTATAATGTAGAAGCTAACACCATCTCAATAAGTGAGGGTGGCAACTCTTGCGGTTATGTACAATTCAACGCCTGTCCTTTTTGGAGTGGCGGACATTGCTACACAATTCAAAATACTACGGATAATGTAAAAACGGAATACCTGTACCAATTTCTAAAATCAAAGGAGAGTGAAATAATGAAACTTCGTATAGGTTCTGGATTGCCAAACATTCAGAAAAAGGATTTGGCAAAATTTAAAATAACTATACCGAACATCTCTGAACAAAAAGTAATTTCGGCTTTTCTCTCTTCATTTGAAAGAAAAGCCGATGTCGAGATGAATTTTGTAAACTTGTTGCTTGAAGAAAAGCAATATTTACTCCGTCAGATGTTTATATGAACATTTGGTGAAGCAAATAAGTCTTCTGTTGCTGGACGAATTGCAAGATTTTCATTTCCAAATCAATCTTTTGCGCCAATTTTGACAGATGGAGATCAACTTGTTTTTGTTTCTCGATTGATGGTATCACAATTGGAATGTTGCAAAGCTCCTCATAAGAAAGGCAAAGCCTTACACTTCCTTCCAATCTCTTTTGTATGTGATAGAAGAAATTTCTGGATTCAAAGAAAAGTTCAAGATATTCTGGCAGTAAGCAGTCCTTTGTACGAAAACAAATGTACATTGGACTGACAATGCCAGTCTCAAATTTTGTAAGGCGAGCAATTGATCCCACGTTTATTCTTGCAGGGTTATAAGCAAAGTCATTCTTTTCTACAATTTTGTAATTTGATGTGTCGTCACTTGCAACATTCCTATCTTCAAATTGTTCGCTTTGCTTTATAAATCCTTGGCGATTACTAACTGATAATACATTGCATAGATGATTATCCTTGTTTCGTTTTGATATTTGTACAATAGCACCCCCTATATGGGAATGGTAGCTATCTTTGGGGCTATATTCTATTTCAATAATCGCAGACTTTAGCTTTTTCAAATCCTCAATGATTTTGTTTTGGGTGGCGATACGTTGGTCTATTAATGAAATAAAACGAATTAATTTTTTTTGCTCTTCCATACAAGGATATGATATGTTGAATCTCTCAATAATATCATAACTAAGATTTTGTTGCTTAGTTCCTTGGGCATATTTTATACCAATGATATTGCCATGCTTCTTATACCACGAGTAAAGAAATTCATTTTGGATGTCCATTTTAGATGTAAAAGCCATACATGCTTGGCTGATGGTCGATTCTCTTGTTGTAATTGAACAAGTACCCCTAACACCATTTGCTTCAAGTCCATATATCGCTATTACAAATGTTCCAACAGGAAGAAGTTTTAAGCTGTTATTTTTTGCAGCTTCCTCTGAAATTTTCTCTTTAGTATCAGATATATAATGCTCTTTGAGTTCACCGCTGGTAATCCAATTTATAGAGCCATCAAACTGATTTTTATTCATTCTACTTGGTGTATTTCCAGAATAGAGTTCGAATTGTTCTCCAATAGAAGACATTTCCCACTCCCCACTAAACTCCGGAAATCTCAAATTTGGAACATTGCATTTATCTTTATTGTTATTATTTGCCATAATCATTTTATTTTTCTAGAAAATAACATTGAGGATTTGTAACGAACAAAAATTATTGGATTAAGCCTAGCTCTTTCAAATAAACATCTATCTGTTTATCTAGTTCTGCTTGTTTTGCTTCTAATTCTTTAATTTCAGTCATGACCGCATGGATATCTATTTCTTCTTCCTCTTCAAAAGTATCTACATAGCGAGGTATATTCAAATTATAATCATTCTCTTTAATTTCTTGTAAAGTAGCACAATGACTATATTTTTCTATTTCTTTTCTTTCACGATATGTATCGATAATTTTTTGAATATGTTCAGGACGTAACTTATTCTGTGTCTTTACTTTTTCAAATTCCTTACTTGCATCTATAAAGAGGATGTTGTCATCTTCTTTGCGGCATTTTTTTATTACTAAGATACAAGTGGGAATACTGGTTCCATAGAAAATATTGGCAGGCAGTCCAATAATAGCATCAATATAATTTTTCTTTTCAATTAAGAATTGGCGGATTTTTCCTTCTGCAGCTCCACGAAATAATACTCCATGTGGTGCTACACAAGCCATTGTTCCTCCATCATTGAGATGGTAAATCATGTGAAGGATAAAAGCATAATCTGCTTTAGATCTCGGAGCTAATACTCCAGCCTTACTAAAACGGTCGTCGTTATTGAATTTATCTGCTGCAGTCCAGTCTGCAGAAAAAGGAGGATTGGCAACTACGGCGTCAAATTGTCTGTCTCCAAAAGCGTCAGCTTCTAATGTATCTCCATTTTGGATGTCAAAGTCATTGTATTTTACACCATGAAGAAGCATATTCATTCTACAAAGATTGAACGTTGTAGGATTCTTTTCTTGACCAAAAATAGAATCGGCTTTACCACTTTTAGCTGTACGAAGAAGTAGGGAACCGCTACCGCATGTCGGGTCGAACACATCTTTTAATCGTACTTTGCCTGTTATTACAATTTCAGCTAAAATCTGACTAACTTCTTGTGGAGTATAAAACTCTCCCGCTTTTTTTCCTGCTCCGGCAGCGAATTGACTTATCATGTACTCGTAAGCATCCCCTAGAATATCTATATCTCCGGCTTCTTGTAATCCAAAGTCGATACCATTTAGTGCAATTAATACATCACTAATTAACTTATTCTTGTCGTCAGCAGTCTTTCCTAGTTTGGGAGAAGCTAAATCCAGATCAGAAAATAAACCACCAAAATCATCCTCACTATCCTGTCCTATTGTAGAATCTTCTATTTTTTTGAGTGAACGTTCTAAAGACGGCAAAATATTTTCTTTCTTGCTGATTAGCTCTATGATGGTGGAGTAAAGATATTCCGGTTCTATAAAATAACCTAGATTTTGAATACATTCTTCTTTTACATCCTGTTTTAATTCCTCATCCTTGCCATTCCATACTTCTTTGAAAGTAATATGATCTTCTTCTAATATTTCGTTGGCATAAAGTTCTATTTTTTCGGATAGATATTTGTAGAAAATAAAGCCTAAAGTGAAATACATAAAATCACTAGCAGACATGTTTCCTCTTAAAGTATTGGCGACAGTCCATAATTGACTGCGCAATTTTTGTTGTAGTTCTTCGCTCATATATTTAATGTAATTTTATTCCCAGTTAAATAATTCTATTATCGAATGTAGTTTGTCCATTATCCTTTTGAGTAGTGTACGGCGTTCTTTTAGTCCGATTCTTTTCTTTTTGACGGCTTCCTGAAGGATTTCGGGCTTTTCTTTCTGTAAAAAATCGTATTCATTTAGAAACTTAATGAGGGCTTCTTCATCAATTCCTTCTTCTTCTGCCAACTCTTGAATAGCTTTATAACGTTGTTGACTAACATAATTCGTCAGTCTACTTTCTAAGTCAATTGAACCATCAGATTTAGATTTGCTAAATCCATCTTTGTCATTATCCACGTTTTGGCGAATAAAGCCATCTATAAGTTTGGCTTTGTTACGCATAACAGCATCTTTTATCATAGTATCTAAAATCTGTTGACGTCTTTCTTGATAATCATTGCTCGAAGGATCTAAGTCATTGATTAGTGTCAGGATATATGCTACATTTATCACGTCACTATGAAGGAGTTCCAGACAGAAATCAATATCGTCTAGAGTTCTTTCATCTTTGCCATAAGGAGGCACATCTGTATCTCCTGTATTTTTCTTGTCATCAGGATTAGGGTTAATTACCCCGGTGGTAATATCTAAATATTTACTTCGAAAATCCATGAATTCTTGTTCTGATAAGATGAATTCTTTGTCGTCAGGTTCGAAGTCTTCATAGATTTGCATTTCTGCCCGCTTTTTTATAATTTCACGGAAAGCTAATACAAAGTCTCTTTTTTCATATTCACTTTGTAATTTATCAATACTTTGTACATCAGGATATTTTTCTTTAAATTTCAAAGATAACTCATTAAACTTTTCTTTTACAACAGGAAAAGGTTCACGTAGAATTGTATCTGCGGGATTATTGTTGCTAAATAATTTTATGGCAGCATCTACATTGTTTTTTAAATCACGGAAACATACAATTTTTCCGAAACGTTTCTTTTCATTTAATATACGGTTGGTTCGGCTAAAGGCTTGTAGCAATCCATGATATTCTAAGTTCTTATCAACATAAAGTGTATTTAGTTTTTTAGCGTCAAAGCCAGTAAGAAACATACCTACAACAAGAAGCAGATCCAAAGGTTCCATATCCTTCTTTTTTTTCTTCATGCGTAGATTTATGTCATCATAATAGGCACTAAAGTTATCTGTTGTGAAAGATGTACCAAATGTGTTGTTATAATCATTCATAATGACTTGTAGTTCATCTGCCGTAACTTTATCATTAGCATAGCCTTGGTTCATTCCTGTTTGTTCGTCATCTTGGCTGCTATTTGCTGCATATGTAAATACAGTCCCAATCTTAATTTTAGGATTGAGCTCTTTAAATATTTTGTAATATTGTAATAGCATGGGGACAGATTGGATTGCGAACAGCGCATTGAATTCGCCATCAACTGTTGACTTGTTGAAATTTGTAAGTATGAATCTGGCTATCTCTTTCATGCGAGCTTCATTCATATAATCAATTCCAGATTCATCTTTACCTTTATAATATTCAACTAAGAAACCTAGCACATTTTCATCAGCAATAGCATCCTTGATGAGATAACGGTGAAGGCAGTCACTAAACACTTCTTTTGTGGTATGCTCTTGTTTGGCATTCTCTACAAATATAGGAGTACCTGTAAATCCGAAAATTTGAAGGTTACTGAAGAATTTGACAATATTTTTATGGCAATCACCAAAATGACTGCGATGACATTCATCAAAAATCATCACAACTTTCTGATGGCGTACTTCTTGAAGATACTTGTTATAGTAATCTTTGGTTATAGCACAATTCAACTTTTGAATAGTAGTAATTATGATTTTAGAATTACCGCTTAATCGTTTGATTAGTTCATAGGTATTATCAGTTCCATCAACAGCACCTGGTTCAAATGCTTCGTATTCTGATTGGGTCTGTGTGTCTAAATCATGACGGTCTACAACAAACATAACTTTGTCTATACCATCAAGCTCTGAAACTAACTGGGCGGCTTTGAATGATGTTAATGTCTTTCCTGCCCCAGTAGTATGCCATATATAACCGTTTTTATTGGAGTTCTCTACTCGTTCTAATATACGTTCTACTGCGTAGAATTGATAGGGACGGAGTACCATTAAGCATTTATCGCCTTCATGCAATACAATGTATTTGCTTATCATTTTTCCCAAGTTACATTGGTCAAAAAAGAAATAAGCAAATTTACTTAAATCGTTAAAAGGTATATTTTCGGGGTCTGTCCAATTAAAAGTAAATTTGTAGCCTCCATTAGGGTTGTTGGCAAAATAGCGTGTGTTTACACCATTGGATATGACGAATAATTGTATATAATCAAATAATCCATGAAATGAGGTTTTATGATAGCGTTGAATTTGGTTATATGCTTCTTTTAATTCAACTCCTCGTTTCTTTAATTCTATCTGAACTAATGGTAATCCATTTATTAAGAGGGTTACATCGTAGCGACATTTTTTTCTCCCTTCTACTGTTATTTGATTGGATACCTGGAATTCATTTTGGCACCATTTATTTTTATTCAAGAATTCTACCCAAATACGTTCTCCATCTTCTGTTTCTAATGGATATAGGTCACGAAGTTTTTTAGCTTTCTCAAAACGTGTTCCTCCTTCCAAATAAATACAGATCTTTTCAAATTCTTTATCAGTGAAATGTTTTCTCTTGTGTAGGGAGAGTTCTCTTTTATTGTGTTTCTCAAGTTGCTTTTTAAAATTGGCGTACAGATTATCTTCTTCCTTGATAGAAATATATTCATAGTTCATTTCCATTAAGGTTTTTATTAATCCGTTTTCTAATACTTGTTCACTTTGGGTAACCATATGTTGTCGTATTTTTAATCCATAATCTAATAGATTAAGGATAAGGGAGCTTAAAATTGAATCTTTTCAATGAGGAAAAAGAAAAGATGATTTTAATATCTTACTTTTCTATCAAATTATGTTGTAAAGTATTGATTTTATTGTTATCAGTTCGTGTGTTATTGTAAAACTGATATTCTATAGGTCTTTATTCTGTTAGTCTCATAAGCAACTATCAATTCTAGCATTTTGCTAGAATTGATAGTTGCTTATGAATGCGTTTTTATTCTACACTTGTAGTTGATACACTGAAATTCTCTACTAATGTACTACCTTTCGTTATATATTCCTTTTCTAAGCGGTTAACCTCTTTGTTGTCTATATAGGCAATAACAGAAATTTTTAGTTTTTTGCCTGCTTGTTCTGATGTACTTATTACTGATCCTGCACAAGTCATCATGGAACCTTCTTTACCTGTCTGGCAGCTTATCTTATTTTCTGTCACTTTATTTACCAAATATGAATCACCTAAATATTCGCCATTTTCATTGTATAATTTTGCAACTCCGCTGGTGTTGGCTGCTCCGAATGCGATATTTAGATCAAAATCGTCTGTATTTCCCGACTGCTCTATAACAATTTTGTGTACTCCTGTTGTGTTTTTATTATCGTCATCGTTTCCACAGCTAACTAGGATGACTCCTAAAAATAGGGCAATTATGCCTAATAATGATAATATTCGCTTCTTCATGTTTTTTTGTTTATTATTACTTAATTATTTCTTCTTCCTGTGCTTCAAAGGACAAAGATACGTATTTATTTTTGAAAACAGAGGCTTGTAAGGATATTTTTTATTCTGATTTTTGGATTTAAGAGATGGGGTGTTGGGGGCCGGTTTGTCCGGATCAGTCAGCCAAAGGACATTTTCTTCTTTATAAGTATAAGTACTAGGAACATTTCGGAATACTATCTTATAGCTGCCATCATAATTCTGGCAGCTTTCTATTTCGGGAGTCTTGATTTGACCTTTTATAATAATCAGATTTTCGGAAGTATCTATCATAGGCTTGTGTGTAAATATAATAAGTCGTGCAGCTGTTTTTATTTATTATTTGGGATATAAAAGTAAGAATATTTTCCAGAATATCAAAACCGAAGTCGAAAAAACAGTGAATGACTTTATTCAGCTTTGTATTGTTATAAATATAGAGTGAGATTCGGTTTGGGAGTATTGAACGTGATAAAAGAGATTTGTTTTGCCAATGAAATCATTATCTTTGCAAGGTATATATTAATGAACGAGGAGGATATTATGCTTGCATACACATATATTGAACACGGAAAGTTTGAATTGCGAGAGAAGGCGAGACCGGAAATAAAGGATTCACGGGATGCAATCGTGCGTGTAACACTTGGTAGCATCTGCACCAGTGATCTTCATATTAAACATGGCAGTGTGCCGCGTGCTGTGCCCGGAATAACTGTCGGGCATGAGATGGTAGGTGTGGTAGAACAAGTAGGGGCTGATGTCACTTCGGTGAAGCCTGGTGACAGGGTGACTGTGAATGTCGAAACTTTCTGCGGTGAGTGTTTTTTCTGTAAGCATGGATATGTGAATAACTGTACTGATCCTAATGGCGGTTGGGCTTTAGGTTGCCGAATTGATGGCGGTCAGGCGGAATATGTCAGAGTTCCTTATGCGGATCAAGGTTTGAATCGTATTCCGGATACAGTGAGTGATGAACAAGCTTTGTTTGTCGGTGATGTGCTTGCAACAGGCTTTTGGGCAACACGCATCTCGGAAATAACCGCGGAAGATACTGTTCTTATCATCGGTGCCGGGCCTACTGGGATTTGTACTTTGTTGTGTGTGATGCTGAAGAAGCCCAAACGCATTATTGTCTGTGAAAAGTCTCCTGAAAGAATTCGGTTTGTCTGTGAGCATTATCCTGATGTGTTGGTGACTGAACCGGAAAACTGCAAGGATTTTGTTCTCAAGAATAGTGACCATGGTGGTGCAGATGTCGTTTTGGAAGTGGCAGGGGGTGACGATTCCTTCCATTTGGCTTGGGATTGTGCCCGTCCTAATGCTATTGTCACGATTGTAGCCCTCTATGATAAACCACAACTTCTTCCTTTACCTGATATGTATGGCAAGAATTTGGTTTTTAAAACAGGTGGAGTGGATGGCTGCGATTGTAACGAGATTCTCAAGCTGATTGAGGAAGGTAAAATTGATACTACTCCTCTTATTACACATCGATTTCCGTTGAATGAGATTGAGGAGGCCTATCGTATCTTTGAAAACAAATTAGATGGAGTTATTAAAGTAGCTATATCAGGAAATAAATAAAAATAGAATTTGTGTATGAAGAATATACTGATAGTAAGTAATAATGATATGTGCCGCAGTCGTATGGCACAGGAAATTTTGAACTCCTTCGGTAGAGGGATGAAGATTAGTACTGCCGGTATTTTGGCTGGAAATTCTGTCCCTGACGTTGTTTGCCAAGTGATGGAACAAAATGGATATGACTTTTCGCGTAGAAAGCCCTGTGACGTTGCGACATATGCCCAACAGACGTGGGATTATGTCATTACCCTTTGTCCGGAAGCAGAGGAAGTGCAAAAGGAAATGCAGGGTGTAGTGAGAAAATACGTTTCTTTCAACTTTACAGATCCCTTTCAGGGAGGAATTCATGTAGAAGATGAGCAGGAAGAACGGGTTAGGGCACTATATGACATCATGCATAAAGAACTGTATGAGTTCTTTCGAAGTGAATTGATGGAAAAGTTGTTACCTCGCTGTTCCTGTGGCGCAAATACGTATTGTAGGTGTGAGTAGGAATATAAGTAAAATCATATATGTACATCATCCGGTGATGGTGGCAGATCTGTGTCATTTTGAACGCGAAGTTGCCAGAAAGCAATAGCGGATGCGGCGGCTACATTGAGAGAATCGACACCGTTTGCCATAGGAATGCGGACTACATAGTCCGCCTCATTGATTGTTTCGTTTTGAAGACCATCCCCCTCTGTTCCCATTACGATGGCTAACTTGGGTTCGGTTGCTAAGATAGGATTATCGATAGAGATTGATTTCTCCGTGAGTGCCATAGCGACTGTACGGAAACCCTGTTTACGCAACTCATTGGGAGAACCGTCCAACCAAGTCCATGGTATCAGGAAGACAGAACCCATCGAAACCCTGACTGCACGTCGGTTTAACGGATCACAAGAATTGCGTGTTAATAATATAGCATCTATCCCCAAGGCGGCTGCGGAACGGAAGATGGCTCCGATATTAGTAGCGTCTACCACGCCCTCAATGACTACGATCCGTCGAGCTTTCCGACACACCTCCTCTACACTTGGTAGTGCCCGACGACGCATGGCACAGAGGACACCGCGCGTCAGTGTATATCCGGTCAATGTGGCAAGTAACTTTCTTTCACCGGTATAGACAGGTATATCACCACAACGTTCAATGATGCCAGCGGCATCACCAGTGATATGCTTCTGTTCACACAAGAGGGCTAAAGGCTCATAACCAGCATTCAGAGCTACATGGATAACTTTGGGGCTTTCTGCAATAAGCAATCCCTTATCAGGCTCGATACGATTCCGTAATTGAGCTTCGGTGAGGGTACTGAATATTTCTACTCCGGAGTCTGTTAAGGATGATATTTCTATAATGGGCATAGTGATTTCTTTAAACGATCTATTTTATTGCAGCAATGATAGTATGCGCTTCTTACTTACCAATACAAAAATGTTGAAAGATATTTTGAAGCACCATATCATTCGTAACCTCCCCCGCTATGTCCGAAATAAAGAAGATACACTCTCGTATGTCTTGCGAAAGAAAATCCCCGGAAATCTGCGAATCAAGTCCGTTTTGTACTCTATGAATAGCTTCCAAAGCTTTGTTTAAAGCTTCGTAATGTCTTACGTTTGTCACAATAATATCATTCTGTGTCACTGTAGGCAAGTGTGCGGCATCAATAAGCATTTTTTGTAGCTCACTTGTATTCTTTCGTTGTTTGGCCGAGATGAAAATAGATTCCGTAGATTCTTTGGGGAAGTCTTTTAATAAAGATAATACATTCTCTTTCTGTTTATCTTCAATCAAATCAGCCTTATTGAATACAACAATCAAATGTTTTCCTTCGCAACGTGGAATTATTTTCTCCGATAACTGTTCAATTTGAGAAGCGGCATTCACAGCATCTACCATCCAAAGAACAATCTCCGCCTGATCCAACTTCTGAAAAGTACGTTCAATACCCAAACTTTCAATCGTGTCATTGGTTTCCCGGATTCCGGCGGTATCAATGAACCGGAAAGTGATTCCTCCGATATTGACAGTATCTTCGATTACATCACGTGTTGTCCCGTGAATATCACTGACAATGGCTTTATCCTCATTCAATAATACATTCAGTAAAGTCGATTTTCCGGCATTTGTCTCACCTATGATCGCTACAGGAATGCCATTCTTGATTGCGTTTCCTACACTGAAAGAGTTGGCCAGACGCGATATGACTGTTTCGATATGGGCCGCC
>OMGM01000718.1_pt1 | contig 15577 bp, 8 predicted proteins | sample 1645851 | NCBI WGS metagenome assembly OMGM01 (sample SAMEA103958126, study PRJEB25191) | human gut metagenome | reverse complement strand
GAGATCAGTACGAATATCGGTGGATTGAAGATGGTAGCCAATACGACGCCGGTTATTGATACAACGGCTGTTATCCCTATGACCGCAGGGTTGGAATTTGATCATTTACGCACCAAGTTGCCGGATTCTACCTGGATGGTGGCCGGTAAGACCGTGTTGAAAGGGGGCATCAAGGCTTCTTCTACAGATAAGCGGATCCCTATGGCGGGAGCTACGATCTCGGTGGACACCTTAAAATATATTCTTATCCCTTTACGGACGGGTATGGTTCTGACGGAAAGCCAGTTCTCTTTGGAAGCGCCGTATTGCCGCCGGTGATACCTTGCGCAGGCGCACGCAGACCACCCGAAGGGCGAATAGACAGCGGTCGCAAGTGGATTCGGTCGCTTCCTCAAACAGTGTCTTACGCCAATGGGAGGCTCGGGGACAAGTGAGGTTTAAGCAATTGAGGGGCTTTAGCCGCTTATTCCCCATTCCGATGTATATTGATGAGACAAGCGTGAAATTCAATACTAACAATATGACGTTGAGTGGTGCCCGCCTGCATTTAGGAAAGAGCGATTTTACTTTGAGCGGAGAGCTTAGCGACATCCGGCGGGCCATGCTACGGGGAGGAAAGCTGAAAGCGAATTTCGAGTTGGAATCCGATCTGATCGATTGTAACCAGTTGATGCTAGCTATAGGTAAAGGTTTGCAGTTTTCAGATCAATTGGCATCCAATTCAGTTGGGGCCTTCTCGGAAGACAGTATCTCCGTACTGGAGACGGATCATCTATTAGCGAATACCGTGGATAGTGTCGCTACGGATTCGATCTCTCAACTATTTGTCGTTCCGAAATTCTTGGATCTGACGCTTCATACAAATGCTAAAAAAATAGATTTTAAGGATCTGAAGTTGGAGGATGTGAAAGGTGAGGTTGTAATCCGGGATCAAAGTATCAATCTGAGCGATTTATGTATGAGCTCGAATATCGGTTCTGGAGATCTGACGATGGTTTATACGACCAAAACAGATCAAGAGGCGACTATGGGATTTGAGTTGTCCTTAAATGATATTTTAGTGGAACGGTTAATCAGTTTATTCCCGGATATTGATACATTGGTCCCTATGCTTCGTTCGTTCGAAGGCATGGTAGATTGCCAGATGACGGCGACTTGCAAGGCGGATTCTACGATGTCCGTGTTGCTGCCGTCTGTAAATGCCTCTTGCTACCTGAGCGGAAAGAATATGGTGCTGCTGGATGGTGAGACATTTACCGAGATATCGAAGACGCTGATGTTCAAGAATAAAAAACGGAATATGATTGATAGTATAGCGGTAGATTTAGCGATCCATGATAACAAGATCGAGGTATTCCCATTCTTGGTGGAGATGGACCGGTATAAAGTAGCCGTAGGAGGAACGCATAATTTGGATATGACGTTCGATTACCATCTCTCGGTTTTAAAATCGCCGGTGCCGTTTAAGCTGGGTATCGATATAAAAGGGAATCTGGATGATTTCAAGTTCAAGATAGTGAAATGTAAATATAAAGATTTCTTGAAACCTACCAAGCAAGCGGAACTGGATAGTACCCGCAGGAATGTGCGTGAGGAGATACGCGAGACGATCCGGAAACAAATAAGAGAGGCCGCTCCCGAATTAGGAAACAGCCTCTCTGAGATTCATCCACATACACACGGTCACGTTGAGGAATCAACGTGATCCATACATTTGCTCGTAATATTTCATGTAATCTCCACCGGTGATATCCTCCACCCATTTCTGGTTCTCAAGATACCAACGGATGGTTTTTACGATACCAACCTCGAAGCAGGTCTCTGGTGTCCAGCCTAATTCGTTGGTGATCTTCGTCGGGTCGATTGCGTATCGTTGATCATGGCCCAGACGGTCTTTTACGAATGTAATCAAGCTGTCGTTGATCCAGTCGATAGAGATTTCTCCATCGGCACCGATCTCTTTTTTCTTTAATACTTTTCCGTCAAAATCCATCAGACGCAACTGAAGGGTGACATCTTTATCGGCTTCCAGCTTGTCGGACATTACATAGATATTCAAATCATCCCCTTCTTTTATTGCATCTACCAATACCGGAGCGAAAGCCCTCTTTGCCTGATAGTGCATGGCTTTCCAGTTTCCATAATAATCGATGCTCGACCAAGAAACAACCGGCCAACTGTCATTCAACTGCCAATAAAGCGTACCCATACAATAAGGACGGTTGCGGCGATGGGCCTCCATTCCATGACGCATTCCTTGTCCTTGTAATACCAAGCCCAAATACACCAGTTGTTCAAAGTCTTCGGGAACTTTATAATACAGTCCCATGGTCTTTTTTATCAAGAAGTTACCGATAGACGCCTTCTGATGAGCATTCATCACTTCCGATTCCAATGCATAATCTTCGGGTGCAGCGAAAGTGGCAATGGTCTTCATTTCCGGGAATGCCTGAAAACCATACTCGCTCATAAAGCGTGGAATCTCGGTATCGAAACTCTCAAAAGGTTTCTGTCCATACCAAGTGCCCCAATTATGGCTGTCGGCTATCTTCCAACTTTCCGGACGCCCCCAGTTGGCTTCGTAAGGAGAGCCATGCATATAAAAACGATCCGGGTCAAGTTCCTGTACCTTGCGAGGCAGCAATTCACGGAACAGTTTGTCGTATCCTCGCTTCATACCTTCCATGATGGCAGGGTCGGTATATTTCTTGTCCCATCCCCAATAGCGCATTCCTTCATAGATTTCATTATTTCCACACCACATGGCCAAACTTGCATGATTGCGCAAACGCTTGATATTGTAGTCGGCTTCCGCCTCCACACGCTTCAAGAAAGCAGGATCCGACGGATAAGTGGTACAAGCAAAAATGAAGTCTTGCCAAATCAGGATACCGTGTTCATCGGCTTCCTTATAAAAAGCATCATCCTCATACACACCGCCCCCCCATACACGAAGCATGTTCATATTGGCCTCTTTCACATCCTTGAATAATCGGTGATAGCGTTCAGGCGTGACATTGGGCAACAAAGCGTCATCGGGAATAAAGTTCGCTCCCTTAGCAAACATCGGTTTACCGTTTACCTCAAAATAGAAAGATTCACCTTGGGCATCTTTCTCCTTCACTACACGGATATTGCGTAGTCCGATACGTTCCTGCTTGGAAGCAATCACTTTGCCATCCACCTTTACCTGAACTTCAAAATCATATAAAGCAGGTTCGCCCCAACCATTCGGCATCCAAAGATGAGGATTGCCGATTTCCATAGGTATATTGATTTCATTCGCACCCGGTTGCAGAGTCACTTCTTTCTGCTTCGTTGTCTTTTCACCGTCTTTATAGGAATAACTCACGGTCACTTCCGCCTTTTGAGGAGTAGAAGTGATATTATTTATTGCCAACTGATTCTCAACCTTCGCCAATTCCTCAGTTACCGATGCTTGACGCACATAATAATCCTCAATAGCTGCCACATCATAATAAACCAAATGTACGGGACGCCATATACCACTGGTAGTCAATCGAATGCCCCAATCCCATCCATAACTGTAAGGTGCTTTACGGGTATAGATGCTGACACGCTTATCACTATGGTCATTGTCTGCCGGATAGTCGAATCCGTTTGTTTCCCATTGCGGTAATGCCTGTTTGATGGGTGAATGGAAATAAACCTGCAGACGGTTTTCCCCCTTTCGCAGTACCTCTTTCACAGGAAGCGTATAACCGACAAACATATTGTCTGTACGTTCCAATAAAGAACCGTTCAGATAAATATCAGCATAAGTATCCAGTCCTTCAAATTCAAGGACGGCTGCTTCACGTGCCAGTTGCTCGTCCGTCACATTAAAAGTAGTCCTATAAGTCCAGTCTTCATTTTCCACCCACTGCACTTTCTCTTCATTCTTTCCATAAAAAGGATTGGGAATCATGCCATGATTTATTAAATCCTGATGTACTGTTCCGGGAACTTTTGCAGGAAGCCACTCGCCTTTTCCGACCTGAGAGAATTCCCATCCTTTATTCAGGTTTATCTTCTCAGGCTCCTTATATTCCTCGGCACCTAATATCATCGGGATGCATCCCATCATCATTAACATTCGCAATTTTCTCATATCTTACATCTTTTTATCGTTCCAATGGGGAAGCACAAAGCTTCCCCTATCGTTATTTCACATCCGAACGGAACGTTGAAGCCGGCAACCCTGCACCATTCACCAAATTGGCACGAGTAAACGGTTGCCAACCATAACGCACTATTGTCGGCTCTTTTACTTTATCACTCCATACTTTTAACTCACCGTTCACAACGGCTGCTTTTGCCGGATAAAATATTTGATCGTCTCCGGACAGCTCAAAGGTACGAATTTCATTGTTATCTGATGCATGAAGACCCTCAGAATAATCAAAAGAAATATAAGCTGCCCCATTTTTAAAGGAAACAGACTTGAAAAGCGGTCCCGAAGGCACTATATTTTTATAATTATAAGTCTTGTTTAAAGCCCAAACAGCCAAACGTTCCCCTACTTCCTGCTTATGCGTAGGATGTACGTTCAAAGAGTCACCTTTATCTGAAGTCACTGCCATTCCCGTATGGGGTATTTGTGTCAGGAAACGACGTTGGCTGTCACGAAACCAAGGCCATGACGGACGGTCAATACTTGATAACTGTACATAATAAAAAGGTAACTCATTATCTTCCCAATTCTTGCGCCAACTGTCCACTAATAATTTAAACAGCTTTTCGTGCGCCTCACGATTATGCGCATTCGATTCTCCCTGATACCAAATAATGCCTTTAATGGGGAATTGTTGCAAAGGAAGAATACCCGATTCATACAGATAACAAGGTTCATAGGGATGACGCTGCAACTTATCGGTTGACTTTTTAACATTGAGAGCAGCACGTCCACGCACCCAGTCTTGGATAAAATCATTTTTAGTCCAATTACGCAAAATAGCCGGGAAATGATATTCCAACGAACTGCGGTCTATCCATGCTTCAGTGGGTGAGCCACCGATGGCATTACAAATCAATCCGACAGGCACTTGCAAACTGTCCTGCAACATCTTACCGAAATAATAAGCCACAGCAGAAAAATTACCGGCTGTTTGCGGAGAGCAAACCGTCCACTCCGTATCCTTATAATATTGCAAATGATTCAATGAATCAAGAACGGAAGCATTCCATTCGACGGCATCCGTGCGCCAACGCGCTTTCATATCAAAAAGACGGATATTATCATTGGCAGCCTTAGCGACATCACGCTTGGCTGTTGCACTCCAGTTTAAATAGAATTCCATGTTGGACTGCCCGGAACAAAGCCAGACTTCCCCGGCCAATACATTACCGTAAGTCAGTTTTTGTTTACCCGAAGAAACAACCAATGTATAAGGGCCTCCCGCTTTTAAAGGCGAAAGAGTGACCGACCATTTACCATCCATACCCGTTACAACTTTTTGTTTCTGATGCGCAATGGATACAGTTATTCTATCACCGGCATTGGCAGTCCCCTGAATAGTCAACGGTTTTCCGTGTTGCAACACCATATTGTCTGTATACAACGGACTCATCCTCAATCCGCCGAAATCGCCGGTAATACCTTCATATACGGTCTTAGCCAGTATTTCAGCTCCTTCTACATTGGGATGAACAGCATCCGGCAACATAAACGGATAAGGGTACAACGGTGCATGGAAATCAATCAACTGAACACCGGCATATTTAGCAATATTCTCGATAGCCAATTGTATTTCATCATGCCAATCACGTGTACCAGACTCAAAACGGGGATGGCGATCGGCAATCGGGGTAAGACGCGCAATCAAGATACGGCATCTGGAATTAGCCACACGAAAAGAATCTATCAACGCCCTATAATCTTGAATAAAGAAATCACGATAATTAGGCCAATCCCGCGGATCTGTATCGTTAATACCCAAATGGATAACAACGATATCACCGGCAAAATCAATAGCTTTATGATATTCCTCCTGCTGCATATAAGGGCGATGACCTTTGTTCAACAAAGTAGCACCGGACTTTCCAAAGTTACCAACCACATAATCATCCCCCAGCATTTTCTGTAACTTCGCCGGATAAGCATTGGTTTCACGGTCGGGCAATGTATAACCATAAGTAATACTATTACCCACACAAGCAACTTTGATTTTTTTCTGTGCAAAAAGAGTAACACAGAAACAGAGACTTACAAAAAGTATCAGTATCTTTTTCATTTCTTGTTAACATAAGGTTTCACAATATCACGCCATAACAGGTAACCTTTTCCCAATAAATGCAGACCGTCATTGGTATATTGAGGATTCATCTTTCCGGTAGCTCCATCCACAAAGTGGCTATATAAATCGATATATGTAACCCTCTCCTTCTCTGCCAAAGGTTTCAGCAAATCGTTTATCTGCTTCACAACTTGCCAACGAGAAGTATGTCCGCCAAACATACCGTAACAATCATTGACAGGCAATACACTTTGCAAATATAATTCAGTTTTCGGAGATTCTGCCTTTATTTTCTTTACAATCATTTCGATTCTTGCAACAATTGTATCAGCCGATGTTCCTCTCGCTACGTCATTAATGCCTATTAAAAGAAATATTTTAGCCGGCTTTCCCTTTATAATAGGATCAAGACGATCGTATACTCCCATACAAATATCGCCACTGATTCCCCTGTTTTTCACATAAGTGTTTTGGAAAAGCTCACCCCACTCGCATCCGTTAGTTATGCTATTGCCCAAAAAGATAATATCTCTCGAAGTAACCGGAAGTTCTTCGAATAAAGTTGCACGTTGCTCATAGAATGTAGAATATTTGCGTTCCTGGGCAAATTGGGGCAGTGCAAGGAAAAGCCCCAATAAAAGTAAAGCAATGTTTTTCATTTTATAGTTGTTTTTCAGGTGAATAAATTAATCCTTCTACTGCTTTTTCACCATCCGGAGTAACAAAGACGGTAGTAAACATCCATTTGACAAGACGCGTTTCGTCCATTCCAAACTTACCTATCGGCAACTTCAGGAGTACTTTGTTCCAACCTTTATTTAAGTGAACAAGCAATGGAGGACGCACCACACAATTTTCATTTCCCAAAGGTACTTCATTACTTTTTACCCGGTGAGTAGCTGTCCACACAGGAGGCATTATTTCTTTATCATTAATCCATATTCGACTGCCTTTATAATCCCACTTTCCCTGTAATGGAGCCAGGTCCATCTCAGAACGGCTATAATTCTGAAACTCAGCCCACAGCCCCACTTCCTGGTCTTTGGGAGAATAAACCCATGTATAAGCATAGGAAGTATGATTTTCTTTAGGGTCTTTATAAAAGGCCGGTACCATTGTTCCCCAAACATGGCGCAGATAAATACCGGCACCAATAGCTTTGCGTGTTCCGTATGTTTTCCCTTCATACTCATAAGACTCCTTCAACTCCTGTTCCGGGGGGAATACTTTTGACAGGTCCCCACCGTTAGGAAAAGCATCAGTTATATTCCATTTGACATCAGTCTGTTTCACATAAGCAAAAGGATATCCTTTGAATGTATGTTCTTTATGCCATAACATACGATTTTCAAAATCAACAAATTCATGGAATGTCTCTGTATCTTCGGCAGGAAGCATCGTTCCATTCCCATCGAAATATTCTGTTCCGCCACCTCTCCATGCACGTTCTGCAATGGCAAGCATACTGGGATAAAATCCGTTTTGAACAATCATATCTTCTTCTTTTGAAATCATCCGATCGTTCCATATTGCCAATATAGTACCGGCTATATCATCACTCCCTTCCACCTTATTATATATACGGCTGTTATACAGGGCAACCAAATCGGCAAATGTATCAAAGTGATTCAAATAATGAAATTTGGAATCAATGGCAGGAATTCCCGGTTGAGCCTTTCCACGATAGCTCCACAAGTGAGTCATATCTATTTCTCCCGGCTTATAATGCCAACCGGGATTCCAAGAAATCACCTTCTTTCCTTTTGAACGTACATAAGATACCATTTCGGGAACAAAATCAGGATTAGTAAATGCTACTTCATCGGTACCTATATGCAAATAAGGTACATCAAAAGTTTCACAAACTTCATCTATTAAGAGTTTCAAGATTTTCATACCTTCAGGACTCTGCATATCATGACGGAAAGTACGAATAAAAGCTGCACTATGCCCCGGCATATCTATCTCGGGAATCAACATGACTTGATGTTGCTTACAAAAGTCCACCAACTCACGTGCTTCCTTTAATGTATAGTACTTACCCGGCATACGGACTGTATTAATACTGTCATTCAGCATCGGGAATATCTTACTTTCCAAACGCCATGCCTGATTTTCAGTAAGATGCCAATGAAACACATTGATTTTAAAACGAGATAATATCTCTATTTCACGCTTTAATTCTTCCACTGAAATATAACTGCGACCTACATCCTGCATAAAGCCACGGATTCGGAAAGCCGGCCAGTCCACAATCTCACAACCGGCAAACAGACTTTTCTTTCCCTTTTTCTTTTCTAACTGACGAAGCGTTTGCAAGGCCCAATACACCCCACGTTCCGTAACAGCCTCTATCTTTATCAATTTCCCGGACACAGACAGTCGGTACGCCTCATCCGGATTTAACTTAACTCCATCAATAACCGGAAGAAGTTCTACTTTTATCTCTGCGGCAGCTTTATCCGCCAATTCTCCACCGGCATTCACAATAAAAGCCTCCCACTCCGACTTCAGAACCGGAGTAGAAAGCTTTACCTTTCCCATTGCAAACGACTTATCCGTTACTTTATAATTCTGTGGCATAGGAAGTAACGGATAAGCATTTGTCTGTGCCATAGTCATGGCACAGACAAATATCATACCTATGAGACAGGTTAATCTACATTTCATTTATTTAGTCTTGATAATATCCTTCAGTTTAATAGCCTGAAAAGTCATATGAGCTACACTACTTTCATATAATATACCTACTGTTTCTTTATCAATCATAGTCAGGCAAGAATATCCCCAGCCCCAACCGGCATCCAACAACAATTGATTTTCGGGCAACCAAGTCACTCCACCATCAAGACTTGCCTTAATTGTGATACTATGACGATTCTTCGTATCGTTCGGATTAGAGAACAACAGAATATCTTTACCCAGCACATTATCTTTGGCTTTCACACTAATCAAACTCGCCATACATACCGGTTCCTGCAAAGAAGTACGAGAAGACACGTGTTCTTTCCAAGTTTTACCCATATCGGTAGTAGTAGAAACTGCACGACTTCCACCACGATTATCACGCATATTCAGCATTAATACCCCCGGTTCTATTTCAGCAACTTGTGATTCTGTCGTATTGGTACGCGCCAATGAACTGATATGCCAAGTTTTTCCATGGTCTTTACTATAGATAATACCTGCATTGGGAATTCTATCACTTCCGATATACTGGCTGGCAAATACCAACGTACCATCATCCATCGATATACCTCTACCCGGACCTTGCAACAAGAAATACCAAGAAGGATCTTTTACCTGTTCCGTAATATTTATCGGTTCAGACCAAGTTTTACCATCATCGTCACTCTTCACCAACATAAGTTGTGCTGTGTGGTGCATATCCATTCCCGGTTGAGAATTCCACCAAGCACGTCCGTTACCCATTCCGTGTGTCCATGCTGCTATAATCCAGATAGTACCGGTTTTCCTATCCACCAAGATAGCAGGGTCTCCCACACCATTCTGAGCTTTTGGCAAACCTTCATGTTCGCCGAAAGACATCGGGATACGCATCTTTTCCCAAGTCTGTCCGCCGTCTGTACTTCTGCTCAACCCTATTTCTACATATTCTTGCAAGTCTGCGCTGTTGTTGTGGCGAACATCATATACACCAAGCAACGTACCTTTATTAGAAGTTGCCAATCCCGGAATACGATAAGCTGCTACCCCGTCATCGCCGGCATGACGAACACCAACTCCCATATAGTGGGTATCAGCTTTGCGCACAACCTTCACCGGAGCAGTCCGATTATCCATCGTTACTCCTGTCATTTCCACCGATACCTTTGCAAGTACAGAAGCTGTTGGTTTCATCTGCAAACTAACCCAAAAATAGTTCACACCCGGATACAGTTTCTGGTCTACTTTTAACACAACATCTCTTTTCGGAGCTTTCACTTCCGCTTTCAAAATAGAATAAGAAGGGTTAGCAGCCAATGTTTTACCCGGAGTATTACTTGGAATATAATCAACGGGAGCAAAATAAGTTTTTCCTTTTCTCTCAGAACTTTCTGTTCCGCCATAATAGAGTTTCACTGCCTCTATTTCATTCAGATTCACTTCTTTGCCGAAACTAAGTTTCACATCATTCAACACCTGACTTTGCGTAGCATCTATACGCAAATTAAACAGTTCATTGTCCTGCCGTTCAATCAATACCGGAATACGAGTTTCGCGCACTGCAACCGTATCCTGCTTTTGAGCACTCATCTGTAAAGGAGAGAGGAATAAAAGAATTCCTAACAACCAAGAAATTTGTTTCATAATATTATTATTTAATTATGCGGGTAAAAATAAAATATTTTATTGTAATATGAAAACAAAAAGGTGATTCTTTATCTTTTTATGATAAAAAACCACCTTTATTTTATTATTTAGGCAAGAAATACGGTCAATATCCCGGAGTTTGTTCCAAAGCAGGGTTATTTGTTAATGTATTCTTGTCGATTGGCCACAACAAACGTTGAGGGTAAGAATCATCTGCAGTAGTATACTCAAATACATATTCATCGCCAAAACGACGTAAATCATACCAACGTTTACCTTCGAACATAAATTCCTTATAACGTTCTCTCAATAAAACCTCATTGATACCGTCTTTATCACCTGCCATATTCGGATACCCCATTGTAGCCACATCATAATTAGCCTTATACGCACGGGCACGTATCAAATTGATTTCAGCTGTCGGATCTCCCCCGGTCAATGATTTAGCTTCAGCCAGCATCAATAATAAATCGGCATAACGATATACAGGAAAATCATCAGCAAAAAGTCTTTCTGAAGCTCCTGACGGAGTTGTTCCACGATATTTATAAGGGAAACATCCCACATAATCGTGTGGTGCATCCATTGTAAAGACAGCTTTCAACGTTCCTTGTTTTCTAGTGTCCAAGTTATCAAATTTATCGTATAACTCATTTCTAACAGGATAATACATATTACCATTGAAATTCAACTCAAACTGCCCATCTGTCTCCTTATCATAATAAAGACTCAATGTAGCTCTTTGAGGCACCAGATTATTTCTCCAACTACCGCCAAACAAATCGGTTTCGTTCTGTTTATTATGAATAGTAAAGATTATCTCCTTATTACCTTTATCGTCATAAGCAAACACATCTGTATAATTGGGCATCAAATCAAGAGTTTCTCTGGAGATATGGCTCTGAATATCGGTCAAGGCATTCTGAGCAACTGTAGCATCGGCACTTCCCCCTCCCATCCGGCGACCGGACCACAAATAAACCTCAGCCTTCAGCATCAGCGTTGCAGCTTTCGACCAAAATGTACGTGATTCACGAAAACTGTAATCTGTGCCAAAGCTATCTTCCGAACTTTGAATATCCGCTTTAATCTTTTCCATTATTTCCGCAGCCGGACTGGCAGCCTTATCCAGTTTCCCTATTTCAAAACCTGTGCTCGGCTGGTCTGTCCAAACCACATCTCCCCATGAACGAAGCAAGTGGAAATAATAGAATGCTCTCAAGCCATACATCTGTCCCAAATAATAAGCTTTATCTGCCTCTTTCAACAAATTCGTATCAGCAGCTTTACTGATAAACAAATTTATCTGGTTGATATTACTATATAAACCTGCAAAGTTACTCAGACCCGGACGTTCCTGACTTAATATATTAGAAGTAATCTCCTCCACTTTATTACTCTCTCCTGTCCATCCGGTAGAAGGATTATAAATATCTGAACGTAATTCTCCTAAAACAAACATATTGAAAGAGTTCTCACGCAAACGACTGTGCACCCCATACACAAATGAAGTAAACTGTCCTTCACTCTCCCACATATTCTTATCGGTAATGCTACTTACCGGCTCCATATCCAAACATCCCGTCATTGTAAAAAGGGAAGCTGTCATAATGGCTAATGATATAATTTTATTTTTCATAAATCGTTATCTTCTTTTATTATAATAAACTTAGAATGATACAGAAGCACCTACCAACACAGTTCTCGGTGTAGGATAACGTCCGGCATCCACACCCGGATAAGTCAACGGGGCTTCAGGAGAAGAACCACTATAACCGGTAATATAGAACAAGTTCTGACCTGTGATATATACAGACGCATTTGTCATTCCCACCTTAGATATCCAGTTAACAGGTAATTTCCAATTCAAAGTTAATTCTCTTAAAGCCAGATAGTCCCCTTTTTCATAGAATCTGGAACTTCTATCATTAACAGAAGTAATATCACTGCCCTTGGTATCACGGTAGATATTCTTTTTATTAGTAGAATCATCATAATAAGATTTCGGCAGATCGGTATTTGTATTCTCTTCCGTCCAAGTCTTCAATCCTTCCTTTATTATATTTTTAAAACCAACAGACTGTCCCAAAGAGCGCATAGCCACCATATTCAAAATGGTATGTCCTAAAGCAAAATCAAATCGTCCATATAAAGATACATTCTTATAAGAAAGCGTGGTAGAGAAACCTCCTGTCCATTTAGGATAGATGTTACCCACCTTCACACGGTCCAACTGATCTATTTTATGATTTCCGTCCAAGTCCGCCCACAAAACATCACCCGGTTCAATGGGTTTGGTCAATCCATATTTCTTTTTATCAGCATCACTGACATTAGGACCATAAAGTCCGGCAATCATATCAATATAATTACCAGCCATGGTATTCACTTCATTCCAGTCACTAAGAATCTTCACTTGTTTATAGGCATAAATATCTCCCATGGTATGTCCTTCCTGATAACCGCCTACCCAAATAACCTGTTGTGTTTTAGGGTCGAAAACCTGAGTACCGCCCTGACGGTTGTTCTCATTTCCATTATAAGGAAGTTTAATAATCTTATTATGTACCAATGAAGCATTAAAAGAGAAATCCCAGTTAAAGCCTTTCGGATTACGAATCAAGCTCAAGTTACCTTCCACTTCAAAACCGGTATTACGGAGACTTCCCAAATTTGTTTTGAAAGAATCAAAACCGGTATAGCCCGGCAAATTAACATTAGTCAGCAAATCAGAAGTAGTACGGTTATAATAATCCAATATCAAGTTATAACGATTATCCAAGAATCCCAAATCCAACCCCAACTCAAAGGATTTACTCTTTTCCCATTTCAATTTAGAATTAATAACTCCTGTATTTAAAATACCGGTCGTTCCATTATAAGCAGTCTGCTTATCATAAATACCATATACATCATAATTACCAATACCATTTACATTACCATTGATACCATAGGAGATACGAGGTTTCACGGTAGATACTACTTTTGCCAGCTCGCTATCTTTAAAGAAAGCTTCTTCATGCACATTCCATCCGGCAGATACACCGGGAAAGAAGCCCCAACGGTTATCCGACAATTTAGAAATACCGTCATAACGCGCTACAGCAGTAAACAAATAACGACGTTCATAATCATAAGTCACACGTGCAAAACCAGAAGCAATACGATACCCCTGACGATATGAATAAGACCACATATTATCACGACCCGAAACATTCAATGTCGGTATCTGATCAAAAGGAGCACCATCGGCTGTACCTTTATATTGTAAATATTGATTTTCAAAGTACTCACCTCCCACCATAGCAGAAAGATTATGTTTTTCTTTAAAAGTATCAGTATATTCCAACTGCAAGCTATGTTGTTGCTGAATAGTACGTGTATATTCAAAAGATGCTTTACGCTCCGTATTTTCATTCCAGTAATCACGGTATGCCTTATCAAACGTTTCTTTGGTATAATCAGAATAATACAAAGAACTGTTTTCTCTCAAATACAATTTATCTTTTATCAACTCAAGATCAGCACCGATATTCAATGTAGTGCGGCGAGTGTTATTTTGATTGGTCAGCTTATCAAGCCAATACAAAGGATTACCATCTCGTTTGCCATAACCATAGTTAGGCGAGCCATCCGGCAGGTAAGGATTCCATGTCGGCTCCACACTCTGTAAACGCTCAAACAAGTCAGCCGTATCATCATAATATAATTCCGGAGCTTCCGAAGTAGAAAAATTCACCCCTCCCTTTATATTCAAGATGGGCAATACTTTATAATTACCGTTCAATGTACCGCTAAAACGTCTGTACAGAGTACCTTTTACAGTACCGTCTTCCGAATAATATCCTAATGATGCGGCAAAAGTACCTTTTTCATTACCGCCGGTAAAACTCAGATAATGGTCTTGAGTGAAAGCAGGATCTTTATATACTTCATCTCTCAAAGTAGTGCCATAATCCTTAAATACAATTTGCTTACCCGAAATAGGGTCAGTCATTTGTTTCCATCCTTCCTGCAACAAGTCTTCATTGCCATCCAGATATCGGATAGAAAATTGTTCAGGGTTATTCTGACCATACACAGCACCATAACCGCGCATACCATCAATTTGTGACAAGCTACCACCCGAATACTGACGTCCCAAACGTCCGTATTTTATGTAGTTTTCGGCATCCATGTATTCATATCCCTTACGGGCAAAGTTCAGACCACCCTTAAATTTATAAGAAATCTGGGCAACTCCTTCTTTTCCTTTCTTTGTCTGCACCAAAATGACACCATTATTGGCACGAGCACCATAAATAGCAGTCGAAGCTGCATCTTTCAATACTTGGATTGACTCGATATCCGCCGGATTGACATCATCCATCGAGCGAACAACTCCGTCTACTACCACCAACGGACTTCCGGCAGATTCAATACCGGCACCACCACGCAGCACAATAGTAGGCGAACTACCCGGAGCACCGGATGTATTCGTCACCCGCAAACCACTGACAGAACCCTGCAATGCTTGTGCCGCATTAGCAATCGCTGCATTCTCAAGTACTTTACTATCCATTTTCGAAATAGCCGTAGTCATAGTGGAACGTTTCTGCTTCACACCATATCCCACAACGACCACTTCATCCAAAGCCTGCGTAACTCACTTCCAGTTTTGTACCTTCCGGAACCTGGAGAGTAAAGTTACCATCTACATCAGTTATTGTACCGTTTGTTGTGCCCATTTCCAGAACACTTGCTCCGATAATCGGTTCTCCGATAGCATCTACCACCGTTCCCGTTACCGTCTTTGCCTGTGCTAATACACTAATTGAGAAGCATAAGCACATCATTAAAAAGAGAGCCTTCTTCATGAATCTCAGATTTAGTTGATAATTTAATGTTTAAATAAATAAGTTTAATTAATCGTCAGTTTCAAAACAATCACATAATTAAATATTTTAAATACTAAAGCGAATATATACTCATGTTTTTAATATACACAATTCATCAAATAAACAATATTATTTATTAGCATTATTTTT
>OMGM01000681.1_pt1 | contig 16253 bp, 8 predicted proteins | sample 1645851 | NCBI WGS metagenome assembly OMGM01 (sample SAMEA103958126, study PRJEB25191) | human gut metagenome | reverse complement strand
ATAAAGGAATAGGGTGACAGCACTTTTAACGTAACTGTCACCCTATTGCACTTATCATGTCATTACTTTATCACCCTATCATCTTTTCCATATCCGTGCTGTCCATCCTCCTCCGGGTGCCATGTGTATGTTCAGCTTGTCCCCCGAGGTCACGGTGCGTACTTCTTTTTTGTAGTCGGTTGCTTCCCGGTCGGCATTGATGCCGTCGGAAAAGATTTCGGCTTCGTAACTTCCTTCTCCGAGGAAGGAAAGGTCGATGGTACAGTCGCGTGGTGTCCAGTCGGTCATGGAGGCGATATACCAGACGTCTCCCTTGCGGCGTGCCAGTGTAAGGTATTCGCCTACTTCACCGTCCAGTGCCACGGTCTCGTCGAAAACGGTAGGCACTTTGGCAATGAAGTCCGTGCATTCCTGCTCCTTCATATATTTGCTGGGGCTGTCGGCAAGCATTTGCAGCGGGGCTTCGAAGAGGGTGTACATCGCCATCTGGTGGACGCGCGTACCCTGGCTCATCGGATGGTCGTTGACGGCACGGAAGGTTTCGCGGGTTGCGTTCATCATGGCTCCCGGTGTGTAGTCCATCGGGCCTATAAGCATACGCAGGTAGGGAGCAGTCACGTCATAGCGTGGGAAGTTGTGGAGGGGGGCTCCGTTCACTATCGGTTCCCATTTGGCGTTCTCCAGTCCCTTTACACCTTCAAAGTTTAGGACGTTGGGATAGGTGCGCTGTATACCGTATGGCTTGAGTCCATGCAGGTCTAATACCAGGCGGTGCTCGGCGGCGCAGGCTACAATGCGTTCTACGGACTGTACCAGTGGCTGGTCGTCACGGTCGAAGAAGTCTATCTTGAAGCCTTTGATACCCATCTGTGCATAGTGGCTGAATGCAGCTTCCGTATCTTTGGCAGAGTTTCGCCAGCTTGCCCAGAGAATGATGCCGACGCCCTTCTGGTTTCCGTAGGCTACCAGTTCCTTTAAATCGATATCCGGATTCAGGTCTTTCAATAAGGATTCGTTTCCGCTCCAGCCGTCATCGATGATGATATATTCCAGGTTGTTGTCGGCGGCAAAGTCGATGAATGCCTTATAAGTCGGGGTGTTCATGCCGGCTTTGAAGTCTACGCCAGTCAGGTTGCAGGTGTTCCACCAGTCCCAAGCCACTTTGCCGGGTTTAATCCAGGAAATGTCTTTGATGCGGCAGGCGGGGGCAAGACGCTGTGCCATGTCGTTGTCGGCAAGCTGCGTGTCCTTTTCGGTGACGAGTACCACACGCCAGGGGAGTTCCTGCTTGGCACAACGGGCGATGTAGTCTGCACGCTTGGTCGGTATCAGGTTCAGCCGGTTGTGTCCGCCGATTATTTCTTCCAGCGGATAGGGGGCAAATGCTGCCTGCAGTCCTTGACGTGTCTGGGGATTTACAGTGAGGAACATGCCGGGATAGTTTTCCAATCCGGCTTCCATGATAACGGCTTTCTTTCCTCCGTCCAGGCAAACCATCAGTGGGGTGATGGAGAGTGAGTCGGTGTGCATTTTGGACAACGGGGCTTCGTCGTAGTAAGACTCGAAGGAGAAGCAATAGCGCTCACCATTGCGGTTGTCGTTTATGTAAGGTACAAATGCTTGGTAATCCTTGTCGAAATTGAAGTCCGCTGTTTCGTTGAGGACGATAAACGGCTTGTTCTGTTCGGAAATGAAGCGATAGGCAGCGCCGTCATCGTATGCGCGGAACTGTACACTGTAGCCTCCGCGGCATTTCAGTGTCAGCTGGTTGTAGACATCCTCCACACTTGCCTTTTTGTAGAGGGGAGTGGGGAAGGAGGACTCCACGGACTTGCGTTCTGCACGGATTACTTTTACATTTTTACCGAAAGTTATTGCTTTCTTGGCTGATTTTTCATCTCTGCCTTGCAGGGCGATGGCAGAGGGTTGCAGCACCGTGGTTCCGTCGTGTGCTATCTGCCAGGTGAGGGCTTCTCCGGCATCTACCGTAACGGATAGTTTTCCGTTGGGTGATGCAAGTTGGTATTGCTGTGCACGGACCGTGCCCAAGCAAAGGAATAATAAACAAAAGGTTTGAATAAGGAGGCTTTTCATGTTGATTTATTTTTGAATGATTTTCTTTATCTTCTCCAGTTCCTCGGCAGAGAAGTCTGTATTTTCAGTCGCTTTCAGGTTATCTGCCAGTTGGGCAACGGAGCTCGCTCCGATGATGACGCTTGTCACCAGGTCGTCCTTCAACAGCCAGGCAAGTGACATCTCGGCAAGGGTTTGCCCGCGTGAGGCAGCAGCTTCGTTGAGTGCCTTGATTTTTTGCAGCGTCTCGTCGGTCAGTGCTTCTTTCTTCAGGAAAGCCCCCTTTGCCATGCGCGAATCTTCGGGAATACCATTCAGGTAGCGGTTGGTCAGCAGGCCCTGCGCCAGCGGGGAGAAGGCGATGAAGCCGGTCCCGTTCCCTTTGGCTTGCTGCAGGATACCTTCTTCTTCCGGTTCGCGGTTGAAGAGATTGTATCTGCCTTGATAGAGCAGGCAGTGTACATCCCGTTCTTTCAGGTATTTGTAGGCAAACTCGGCCGCCTCTTTGGGATATTTGGAGATTCCTACATAGAGTGCTTTGCCTTGCCGTACGATATCAACCAGTGCTTGCAGGGTCTCTTCAAGCGGAGTAACCGGGTCGTAGCGGTGAGAGTAGAAGATGTCCACATACTCCAGGTTCATCCGTTTCAGACTTTGGTTGAGGCTGCTCATCAAGTACTTGCGTGAACCCCACTCCCCGTAGGGGCCGGGCCACATGTCGTGTCCGGCCTTGGTGGAGATGAATAGTTCGTCCCGATAGGGCATGAAGGATTTCTTCATAATCATTCCGAAAGTCTCTTCGGCGGAACCGTAGGAAGGACCGTAATTGTTGGCGAGGTCGAAATGCGTGATTCCACGGTCGAAGGCATAGTGCGCCATGGCCTGGGAATTGGCAAATGTGTTCACGTCGCCGAAGTTGTGCCACAATCCGAGTGATATTTCCGGCAGCAGGATGCCGCTTTGCCCGCAACGGCGGAATTTCATGCCGTTGTCATAGCGTTCGGGCGCTGGAGAATAAATAGGGTTTATCATGATATTGTATTTTGTGGGTTACCCCATTATTACTTCTACTGTATGCGTGCCCGGCAGATGCTTCACTACATTGCCTTCTACCGGCTTGCCGTCTACCGTGACGGACTTGATGCCTTTGCATACACCATCGGGATTCTTCACGGTAATATGATATTCCGCTCCGCGGAACTTGCGCTTCACGTTGAAGCCTTTCCAGTCTGACGGGATACAAGGATTGATTTCCAGACCTTCATACGAAGGCTTGATGCCGAGTATGAATTGCGTGATGGCATACCACATCCAGGCAGCCGTTCCAGTCAGCCAGCTGTTCTTGCCTTCACCGGGGCGGGCGGCGTCCTTGCCGGCCACCATCTGGCAGCATACGTAAGGTTCTACTTTATGCAGGGCACTATGCTCTTCGGTGTACGACGGGCATATCTTGCGGAAATACTCCCAGGAACGGTCACCACGTCCCAGTACGGTTTCTCCGATGATGACCCACGGGTTGTTGTGGCAGAAGATACCCGCATTCTCCTTGTAGCCGGCGGGATAGGTGGAGATTTCTCCATACTCCACAACATAGCGGGTGAAGGGTGGATTGTTGAGTACAATACCGTGTTCGCAGTCCAGGCGTTCCTTTACGGAGTCCAGTGCTTTTTCTACCATGCCTTCTTCCAGTCCGATGCCTGCCATGGTGCACCAGCCTTGCGATTCGATGAAGATTTGTCCTTCTTCGTTCTCTTTGGAGCCTACCTTGTGGCCGAAGTAATCGTAGGCGCGCAGATACCAGTCACCGTCCCAGCCATGTTTTTTCACGGCTTCCACCATATTGTCTATATAGGTTTGCGCTCTGTTTGCTTCGTCGTCTTTACCCAGGCGGCGGCACAGCTCCACGTAGTCGCGTCCGCATACCACGAACAAGCCGGCAATCATCAGCGATTCTGCCTGGCTGCCTTCCGTCTGGTTTTCTGTGGTCTGGAAGGATTCATTCGGATCCCAGGAGAAGCAGTTCAGGTTCAGGCAGTCGTTCCAGTCGGCACGGCCGATGAGGGGCAACATGTGGGGGCCGAGGTTCTCGATGACGTGGTTGAAGGAGACGCGCAGGTGCTCGAACAGAGACACTTCCGAACCTTCTTTGTTGTCGAAGGGGACGGGCTCATCCAGGATACTGAAGTCTCCCGATTCCTTGATGTATGCCACCGTACCGAAGATAAGCCACATGGGGTCATCGTTGAAGCCGCCGCCGATGTCGTTGTTGCCGCGTTTGGTCAGCGGTTGGTATTGGTGGTAGCATCCTCCGTCGGGGAATTGGGTAGAAGCTATGTCGATGATTCGTTCGCGGGCTCGTTCCGGTATCTGATGCACGAAGCCCACGAGGTCCTGGTTGGAGTCGCGGAAACCCATTCCACGACCGATGCCGCTCTCGAAGAAAGAGGCGGAACGGGACATGTTGAAGGTAATCATGCACTGATACTGGTTCCAGATGTTCACCATGCGGTCCAGTTTTTCTTCGTCGGTCTTCACGACGTAGATGTCCAGCAGGCGGTCCCAGTAGGCTTTCAGTTCGGCAAAGGCAGCATCTACTTTGGCGGTAGTGTCGAAGGCCGAAATCATCGCCTTAGCCTTTACCTTATTTATAATAGGTGAAGAGGGTACACTCTGCTTGAACGCTTCATGCAGAGATTCTTCACGTTCCTCGAACTTTGCCTCCTGCTTGTTTTCCACATAGCCCAGCAGGAAGATGAAGTCGCGGCTTTCGCCGGGTTGCAGTTCTACTTCCAGATAGTGTGAGGCGATGGGGCTCCAACCGTGGGCAATGCTGTTGCCCGGTCTGCCTTCTACTACCCGTTCCGGGTCGGCAAACTCGTTGTAGAGTCCCACGAATGTTTCGCGGTCGGTATCGAAACCGTCTACGGGTGTATTGACACTGTAGAAGGCGTAGTGATTGCGGCGTTCCTTGTATTCCGTCTTGTGGTAGATGACAGACCCGTCCACTTCCACCTCTCCCGTGGAGAAGTTACGCTGGAAGTTCTCCATGTCCGTAGCGGCATTCCACAAGCACCATTCGGCAAAGGAGAATAGTTTGAGTTTTCTCACTTTGGCAGAAGTATTCCGCAAGGTCAGCTTCTGCACCTCTCCCCAGGTCTTCAGTGGGACGAAGAAGAGCAGGCTGGCTTCGATGCCGTCTTTGGATCCGGTGATGCGGGTGTAGCTCATGCCGTGGCGACACTCGTAACTGTCGAGTGCAGTCTTGCAGGGCTTCCAGGTGGGAGACCATACGTTGCCGCCTTCATTGATGTAGAAGTAGCGTCCCCCGTTGTCCATCGGCACGTTGTTGTAGCGGTAGCGGGTGATGCGGCGGAACTTGGCGTCCTTGTAGAAGGAATAGCCTCCGGCAGTATTGGAGATGAGTGAGAAGAAATCTTCATTGCCCAGGTAGTTAATCCATGGCCAAGGTGTCTTGGGGTCGGTAATGACGTATTCGCGGTTGTCGTCATCGAAATATCCGAATCTTTTGTCTTGCATATTATTTCTTGTATTTAGTTTGATACATTCTTCATTAGTTGTGCCATCCGGCCATTTTCCCGGAAGCACGCTTCAAATTTAAAAACTTTTCTCCTATCACCCTTGTTTGCCCGGCGTGTTTTTTCCCCTCGGAAACATGAAGTACCGGAAAATGATACAAAAGTATCACTGTACGAGTCTATTTCGCCCTATCTTTGTAAACACATTTTATGATTAACCGATATGAAACACTTATTCGCATTTCTGTTCCTTCTTGGAATTACCTTTTCTCTTTCTGCCCAATCCGTCCGCGAACGTATTTTGCTGGACGACGGCTGGCAGTTTGCTTTTGGCAATGCTTCCTCACCGGAGAAAGACTTCGGCTGCGGAACGGAGTACTTCAACTATCTGACCAAGGCAGCCTCTATCCATAATGAGGGCCCTTACTCTCCCAAGTTCAATCCGGAGAAGTGGGGTGTGGACTGGAAGACGGTCAATCTTCCGCATGACTGGGTGGTTGATTTGCCTTATGCCAAAGAGGCGAGCCACAGTCATGGTTATAAAGCCGTCGGCTATAAATTCCCCGAAAACTCTGTGGGATGGTATCGGAAAAGTATCACTGTTCCGCAAGAGGACCTCGGCAAGCATCTTTATCTTCAGTTCGACGGTATCTTCCGTGATGCCCGTATCTGGATAAACGGTTTCTACCTGGGACACGAACCCAGCGGCTATGCCACGCAGGTATACGACATTACGGAATACCTGAATTACGGAGAAGAGAATCTTATCTGCGTCCGTGCGGATGCCACGCTCGAGGAGGGCTGGTTTTACGAGGGTGCGGGCATCTACCGCCATGTATGGCTGAACAAGACGGCGCCGTTGCATGTAGCTCCTTTCGGCGTATTTGTATCTTCCACGCTGGAAGCTCCTTTCGACAAGGCTGTGCTGGTGACCGAAGTGCAGATGAAGAATTCGGGAAAAGACCCCGTCTCCGGCAAAGTATGGTGCCGTCTGCTTGATGCCGACGGACAAGTGCAGATGGAGGACGAGGCGGAAGAGATAACCCTGCTGCCGCAAGAAACGCGTAGCGTAAAGGTGCGTACCAAAGTGCTGAATCCCCAGCTATGGAGTACAGAACATCCTTACCTTTATAAAATGGAAACCAGCGTCTGGCAAAACGGTAGGCAGGTGGACGTGGTGGCCACCCCGATTGGTATTCGCGACATCCGCTTCGATGCCGACAAGGGCTTCCTCCTGAACGGACAGCCTCTGAAACTGAAAGGTGTGAACATGCACCAAGACCACTCCGGAGTAGGTGCCGGCATTCCCGATGCCCTGCAAGTGTACCGACTGAAGGAACTGAAGAAGTTCGGCTGCAATGCCTACCGTTCTTCCCATAACCCGATGACTCCCGAAATGCTCGATGCCTGCGACAGCCTCGGCATTCTTGTAATAGAGGAAAACCGTCTGACGGGCGTCAACGAGGAACATACCCGCCTGCTGAAACGTATGATAGACCGCGACCGCAACCATCCGTGCATCATCCTTTGGAGCGTAGGCAACGAGGAGTGGGGCATCGAGTGGAAAGAAAGCGGTACACGCATTGCTGCCACGATGCGCGAATATTGCCACCGTTTCGACCCTACGCGCCTCATGACCGTTGCTTCGAGCAGTGGCCCTGCCATTTTGATTCCCGCAGACGTGGCCGGTTATAACTACATCCTTCAGAACCCTGTGGAGCAGCACCGCAAGGATTATCCCGGTCGCCGGGCGCTCGGTTCGGAAGAGACCACGGGCTGTGGTACGCGCGGCATCTACTTTGATGCCCACGGCAAAGGCCACATGGTGGCGCACAACCGTAAACCGAACGGGCCTGACAGCCTGCTGAACTGCATCGAGCGTGGCTGGAAATTCTATGACGAACGCCCCTATCTGGCAGGTCTTTTCTATTGGACGGGTTTCGACTACCGCGGTGAACCCAACCCCATGAAGTTCCCGGCTACGGGCTCACAATTCGGCATTCTGGACTACTGTGGCTTCCCCAAGGACGAAGCCTGGTATCTGAAGTCCTGGTGGACGGATGAGCCGGTGCTGCACATCCTTCCCCACTGGAATCTGCAAGGTCACGAAGGTGATAGCATCGACATTTGGGTATACAGTAATTGCGATGAAGTGGAACTGACTGTGAACGGCAAGAAACTGGATCGCAAACCGATGCCCCGAAACGGCCATCTTTCCTGGAAAGCCGTTTTCCAGCCCGGTGCAGTGAAGGCTGTAGGCTATAAGAACGGCAAAAAAATATTGGCCCGTACTGTGGAGACTACCGGTGCTCCTGCCCGTATCTCCCTGACGGCAGACCGTTCCGTCATTCAGGCAGACAATCGGGATGTGGCAGTGTGTAACATTGAGTTGCAGGACAAGAAGAAACGTTTTGTCCCCACTGCCTGCAACGACTTGACAATAACCGTCTCCGGTCCGGTACGCATCCTTGGGGTGGGGAATGGAGACCCCGCTTATCAGGCTACGGAACGTCCGGCCGACGCCGATGCCCGCACCTATCAGGTAAAGGCATTCAACGGACTTGCACAGGTGCTGTTGCAAAGTACCGGCGAAGCGGGAGAAGCCACACTGACGGTCGTTTCGGAAAACCTGCCGGAAACTTCCTGCGTCTTGAAGCTGCAGAAGTAAGCGACTTATCATTCATATCATCCGGCGAAGCGGAGACCTTTCTCTTGTCTATGGGGCAAGAGAGGGATCTCCGCTTCTTTCTTCCTCAAACTATAGTGTGTAAGTGTACGAGATGCGCATCTCATACATCCTTACATTAGAGCCTGAGGGGGAGAAGAACGGAAGTTTTGCTTTTCCGGGTGGGACTTTCCCGGGTATCTGCTCATATATAACAATTATTACCTCTAAATGTAACAAATGGTACTGTTGTGGGATTAAAAAGAATGAGTATATTTGTGGCATGATATTTTTTTAACCAATGCCTATGGAAAACCAGAACTATATCATGAGGGAAATAACCCCTCTGTCGGAACGTGACTGTTTCTATATTGCCGATCGTCGCAAAACAGAATTTACCTACCCCATCCATTGTCACGCAGAGTATGAACTGAACTTCACGGAACATGCTTCCGGCGTACGCCGTGTGGTGGGCGATTCTGCCGAGATTATCGGTGATTATGACCTGGTGCTGATAACCGGTAAGGAGTTGGAGCATGTATGGGAGCAACATGAATGTACCTCCGGGGATATTCGGGAGATTACCATTCAGTTCTCTCCCGACTTGTTCTTCGGGAACGTTGTCAACAAGAACCAGTTCGACAGTATCCGCCGGATGCTGGAGCGTGCACAGTGCGGACTTAGTTTCCCCATGCAGGCCATCATGAAGGTGTACAACTGGCTGGATAAGCTGGCTTCCGAGGAGCAGGGCTTTTATGCCGTGATGAACTTTCTCCGTATCCTTTACGAACTTTCCCTCTATGACAATGCTCGGGTGTTGTCCAGTTCTTCGTTTGCCAAGATAGAGACTTTCTCTGACAGCCGCCGGGTACAGAAGGTGCAGAAATACATTTCCACCCATTATCAGGAGGATATCCGGTTGGCTTCATTGGCCGATATGGTGGGCATGACCCCGGTCTCTTTCAGCCGTTTCTTTCGCCTGCGCACCGGCAAGACGCTTTCCGACTACATTATTGATATCCGTCTGGGCTTTGCCACGCGTATGTTGGTAGATTCCACGCGTACCATTGCAGAGGTGTGCTATGACTGCGGCTTCAACAATCTGTCCAATTTCAATCGTATGTTCAAGCGGAAGAAGGGATGCTCGCCGAAGGAATTCCGTGAGAATTATCGGAAAAAGAAGCTGGTGATATGATAAAAAAGTATTGGTATTCTTCATTGGAAGTGCCTATTTTTGCACCGATGATTAATACTAATATCTGATATCATGAAAAGAGTTTTTTCCTTATTTTTATGTCTGCTGTGTGTATGTGCTGTGACGGCGCAGATACGTGGCAATGAAATCCGTGTAGTCGTTTCACCTGACCATAGCGATTGGGTGTATCGTCTGAATGAGAAGTGTACGTTTACCGTCCGGGTGCTGAAGGCACAGAACCTCTTGTCCGATGTCAAGATTGACTATGAACTGGGCCCCGAAATGTATCCTACTGAAGTAAAGAAAGACATGGTGCTGAAAGATGGTACCTTGAAGTTGCAAGGCACGATGAAGACTGCAGGCTTCTTGCGTTGCAAGGTCAAGGCGCATGTGGACGGCCGGACTTATGAAGGGCTGGCTACATCGGCCTATGCTCCCGAGCAGCTGCAACCTGTGACGAAACTTCCTGCCGATTTTCGGGATTATTGGGCCAAGACCTTGGAAGAGGCGCGCAAGACTCCGTTGAATCCCCTTATGACGCTGCTTCCCGAACGCTGTACGGAAACGGATAATGTATATCAGGTCAGCTTCCAGACAAAAGCCTGGGGAGGACGTTTTTACGGTATTCTCAGTATTCCCAAGAAAGAAGGGAAGTATCCGGCTTTGCTGCGTGTGCCCGGTGCGGGTGTCCGCCCTTATGCGGGAGATACGTATACGGCTCCTGGAAAGGTGATTACATTGGAGGTGGGTATCCACGGCATTCCCGTCACGATGCAGCAGTCTGTATATGATGCGCTGGCAGGTGGGGGGCTGAGCAATTATTGGATGTTCGGCCGCGACAATCGGGATGCTTCTTACTATAACCGTGTGGTGGTAGGCGCTTTGCGTGCTGTGGATTTTATCTGTTCGCTGCCGCAGTACAACGGGAAAGCGCTGGGCGTTACGGGCTCCAGCCAGGGCGGTGCCTTGTCTGTGATTACGGCGGCTCTTGATTCGCGCGTTACTTTCCTGGCGGCTGTTCATCCTGCCCTGTGCGACCACGAAGCGTTCTTCAAGAAGCGCGCTTGCGGCTGGCCCCATTATTTTTATTATTACGGTGCTCCTGATGAAAAGCAGCTTGAAACGGTGCGCTATTATGATACGGCAAACTTTGCCCGCCTGCTGAATGTGCCCGGTTGGTTCAGTTGGGGGTATAACGATGAGGTCTGTCCTCCCACTTCCATGTATGCAGCCTACAATGTGATTTCTTCTTCGAAGGAACTGCATCCTTATCTGGAAACCGGGCATTACTGGTATCAGGAACAGTGGGATGAATGGCTGGACTGGATACGGAGACAACTTAATGTGCCAATGTGATTAATCACATTGGCACATTAATCTGATAATATAGTATCATTTTTTATGATATGAGCCGCGTATCTTTGTGTATCGCTTAAAAACTGATAATATGAAGAAACAATTCCTTTTGCTGACAGTACTTTTATTCCTTTTGGGGGCATGTGCCCCTAAGCCTGCGGAGCATTCGTTTATTAAGGTCAATGCCGATGGACAGTTCGTTCGCGACGGAAAACCCTATTATTTTGTAGGTACCAATTTCTGGTACGGTGCCATTCTTGGTTCCGAAGGTGAAGGCGGCAATCGTGAACGGTTGCATAAGGAGCTGGACTTTCTGAAAAGTATTGGCATCAACAACCTGCGCGTATTGGTGGGTGCTGACGGTGAAAATGGCATAAAGACGCGGGTAGAGCCCTCTTTACAAGTGGCACCGGGCGTCTATAATGATACTATTTTAGCCGGATTGGATTATTTTATGAATGAACTGCGTGAACGTGATATGACAGCTGTCCTCTATTTGAACAATTCCTGGGAATGGAGCGGTGGCTATTCCGTTTACCTGCAATGGTCCGGACACGGTGATGCCGTGGTACCTGCCGTAGACGGATGGCCCGCCTATATGGAGTATGTCAAGCAGTTCCCCCAATCGGACAGCGCGAAGGCCTTGTTTGCCAATCATGTCAATTATATTGTTTCACGCACCAATAGGTATAATCAGATAAAATATGTGGATGACCCCACTATTATGTCTTGGCAGATTGGTAACGAGCCTCGCGCTTTCTCTGACGAGAACAAGGAACCGTTTGCCCGCTGGATGGCCGATGTGGCTGCACAAATCAAGTCACTTGACCCGAACCACATGGTGTCTTCCGGCAGTGAGGGCTCGTGGGGATGCGAAATGGATATGAATCTTTTCGAGAAGATTCATGCCGACCCCAACATCAATTATCTGAATATCCACATCTGGCCTTACAACTGGAGTTGGGTGAAGGCGGACAGCCTGAAGGAACTTCTTCCGTGTGCCAAGGAAAATACTAAGAAGTATATAGATGACCACATGGTCATTGCTCGGAAGTACAGCAAGCCGATTGTTTTGGAGGAGTTCGGTTTTCCCCGTGACGGTTTCAGCTTTTCCAAAGAGGCACCGACCACTGCCCGCGATGAATATTACCGTTATGTATTCGACCTCATCCGCCAGGACCGTGAGAGCGGCGGACTCTTTGCCGGATGCAACTTCTGGGCATGGGGTGGTTTTGCCGGACAAAATCCCGACCATGTATTCTGGGAAAAGGGAGATGACTATACCGGTGACCCGGCTCAAGAACAACAAGGACTGAACTCTGTCTTTGCCACAGACAGCACTATTGAAATAATTAAAGCGGAAAACCGGAAGCTGCAAAATTGAACCTATCCGTGCTTTTCCGTGTAATCCCTGCCTGAAAATTAGAATGTAAGCGTGTACAAAGCGTTTGTACCGTTATATAAGAAAGATTATTACTCTAAATACTAAGTATGATATGAAAAGCATATGGAAAGTTATGTTGGCGGTTTGTTGCCTAGGTATGACCATTGGTTGTGGAACAAACCCGTCGAAGAATGAAAATGTAAAGGAAACGCTACCGGCATTGGTGGTCAATGGTACGCAGTTGATGAATACCGAAGGAGACACGGTGGTATTGCACGGTGTCAGCTATGGCTGGCATCAGTTCTGGCCCCGTTTCTACAATGCCTCTTCGGTTGCTTATCTGGTCAATGACTGGGGCGCACAAGTGCTTCGGGCCTCTATGGGAGTGGATTTGGATAGCGCCTGCTATGTGAACAAGCCCGAATTCGGTATTGAGTGTGTTACGAAAGTGGTGGATGCTGCTATCGAGAACGGCGTTTACGTCATCATCGACTGGCATAGCCACAATCTGCGGCAGGAAGAAGCAAAGGAGTTCTTCACCCAAATGGCTACCCGTTACAAAGGGGTTCCTAATGTCATCTATGAGGTTTTCAACGAACCGGTGGAAGACAGTTGGGGGCAGGTGAAGGCATACTCTGTGGAGGTTATCAAGACGATTCGTGCCATAGAACCGGATGCCGTTATCCTCGTTGGTTGTCCGCATTGGGACCAGGACATCCATTTGGCAGCGGACGATCCTATTACCGGATATAGCAATATAATGTATACACTCCACTTTTATGCCAACACCCACGGACAGTGGCTGCGCGACCGCGCCGACTATGCTTTGGGCAAGGGCTTGCCGATTTTCGTTTCCGAATGTGCCGGTATGGAGGCAAGTGGGGACGGCCCCATCAGTAAAGAAGAGTGGGGGAATTGGCTGGACTGGATGCAGCGGCATTCCATCAGCTGGGTGGCCTGGTCTTTGTCTGACAAGGATGAGACTTGCTCCATGTTCTATCCGTCGGCTTCTTCCGAGGGAAACTGGAAAGATGCAGATATGAAGGAATGGGGAAGAATGGTACGGGACGAACTGAAGAAATGACCCTTTCGGGAAAAAGCAATATGATTTAACCATTAATAATTTAAGAAAAAAAGAATTGTGCCTATGGGAAAAAAGGAAAAACGGAACTATGAAGACATGGACTGTTTGGAAGTAAACCTAAATGTCAAGGCTGTGATAGTATATCAGGGCTTTTTGACTCAGTCTCATTTTTGTTAACTAAAAAAATCTTCTTTTGGGAGGTTTTGTGTTTGTTTTAAATCTAAGAAATACAGTATGAATTTGAATTTTAGAAAGACAGCGCTGCTTGCGGGGATATGCTCGGTGTTCAGTCTGGGTTATGCTCCTCAGCTTTTCGCAGTATCATCGACGGATACCGTTGAGGCAGTGCAGCAAACAAAGAAAATTACGGGTGTCGTCAGTGATGCTATGGGCCCTATTATCGGTGCCAATGTATTGGAAAAAGGTACAACGAATGGTGTAATTACCGACATTGACGGTAACTTTGCCTTGAATGTGAAACCAGGAGCTACCATTGTAGTCTCCTTTATAGGCTATGTCAGCCAGGAAATAAAGATAACGAACCAGACAACAGTGAACATCACGCTGAAGGAAGACTCCGAGATGTTGGACGAAGTGGTGGTTGTGGGGTACGGTACGATGAAGAAAAGCGACCTTTCCGGTGCTTCCGTTTCCATGAGTGAAGACAAGATTAAGGGTTCTATTATCACCAATCTCGACCAGTCCCTTCAAGGGCGTGCTGCCGGTGTGACGGCAGTCAGCACTTCCGGTGCTCCGGGTTCTTCCTCCTCTATCCGCGTACGTGGTCAGGCCACTATCAATGCTAATGCCGAGCCGTTGTATGTAATTGACGGTGTGATTGTACAGAGTCAGGGACAAAGCGGTTCATCTTATGGTTTGGGCGATGCACTGGGTAATGGCTCGGTTTCCACCATTTCTCCGCTTTCCACCATCAACCCTGCTGATATCGTCAGTATGGAAATTCTGAAAGATGCTTCGGCAACCGCCATTTACGGTGCGCAAGGTTCCAATGGTGTGGTTTTGATTACGACCAAACGTGGTAAGGCGGGTGAGGCTAAGTTTACTTATGACGGTATGTTTGCCGTTCAACGCCAGACAAAGCGTCTGGATATGATGAATCTGCGTGAGTATGCCACTTATTATAATGATTTGGCAAACATGGGTGAAATCTCTGACCCTAGTAATTATTATGCCGATCCTTCTCTGCTGGGAGTAGGTACAAACTGGCAGGACGCCATCTTCCAGACTGCTTTGCAGCATCAGCACCAGATTTCGGCACAAGGTGGTACAGAGAAGATACAATACTACGTATCAGCTTCCTATATGGATCAGGACGGTACCATCATCGGTTCAAACTTTAACCGTTACAGCTTCCGTGCCAACTTGGATGCCCAACTGAAGAAGTGGTTGAAACTCGGTTTGACCGCCACCTATACAGCAACGGGTGATGACCTGAAACTGGCAGACAGTGATGAAGGTTTGATTAACTACTCGTTGACCACTCTTCCTGATATACCTATCTATAATCTGGATGGCAGCTATGCCACCGTTGTTCGCGAAGGCTACACGAATCCTAACCCGATTGCCCTTGCCATGATGGATGACATTCTGCTGGACCGTCAGAAACTGACGGGTAATATTTTCTTTGAGGTTACTCCGATTAAAAATCTGGTATGGCATGCCGAATTGGGTTATGACATCAGTTCCAGCAAAGGTGAGCGCTACAAGCCGATGGTTGATTTGGGTGGATGGGTACGTTCCAGTAATGAAAGCAATATCCAGAAAAACAGCAGTACATTCTGGCAATTGAAGAACTATGTGACCTATTCCGGAAACATAGGCGACAAGCATCATTATACAGCCATGGTGGGCCAGGAGTGCTGGGAGTCCAGCTATGACTTCACGAGTGTGTTCAATAGCGGTCTGCCTTCGGATGAAGTGCACAATCCTGCCTTGGGTACGGGAACCCCGACTATCAATGCAGGTTTTGGAAGCTCGTCTATGGCATCTTTCTTTACACGTCTGACTTATAACTATGCCGACCGTTATCTGGGTACTTATACCTATCGTTATGACGGCTCTTCAAACTTCGGTCCCGAGAACCGTTGGGCAGGCTTCCATTCATTGGCTACTTCCTGGCGCTTTTCCAACGAAACGTTCTTTGAACCGTTGAAGAAGGTCATCAGTAACGGTAAGTTGCGTCTGGGATGGGGACAAACTGGTAATGCCAACATCGGTGGTTATGCTTGGGGTACATCCATGAGTCGTATGCCTTCCGGTCTGGGTATGGGGTATCGCCCCTCCAATATACCGAATACTTCCATCAAATGGGAGTCCCAGGAGCAATGGAACGTCGGTGTGGATTTGGGATTCCTGCACGACCGTATCAACCTGACGGTAGAGTGGTACAAGAAAACTTCCAGTGATATGTTGATGCCGTTGCAGTTGCCTTCTTATATGGGTACTTCCGGTAATGCCTCTTCTGCATTGGCTGCTCCGAAAGGTAACTATGGTGACATAGAGAATACCGGTTTTGAAATCTCTCTGAACACACATCCTATTACGGGTAAGTTTGAATGGGATTCTGACTTCCAGATTTCTTTCAACAAGAACAAACTGAAAGGATTGGCTGGTACAGCCAATGCGCAGATTGTGGGTTACGGACAGTGGACCGATGTAGTCAGTGTATCCAGTGTAGGCGAATCACTTTATAACTTCTATGGATTTGTTTGTGATGGTGTTTACAAGGACCTGGAGGACCTTCAGACTTCTCCGAAACCTGCCAAGTACCCGGCAAACGGTGTATTCGACCGTACCAATACCGTATGGGTGGGTGATGTGAAATATAAGGATATCAGTGGTCCTGACGGTGTGCCCGATGGCGTTATTGACGACTATGACAAGACCAATATCGGTTCTCCGATGCCTAAGTTTACTTTTGGCTGGACCAATACTTTCCG
>OMGM01000621.1_pt1 | contig 17031 bp, 25 predicted proteins | sample 1645851 | NCBI WGS metagenome assembly OMGM01 (sample SAMEA103958126, study PRJEB25191) | human gut metagenome | reverse complement strand
GATAGACTGCCACAACCTCCCATCCCTGCTTTTCGCAGTATTTTTCCAGCATATCACGCTGGTTTGCGATAAAGCATGAGGGATTCGCTATGGTGTCCTATAACAACTGCCCGTACATACGGAAGCTGTATGATGATTTCTTCATCTACGAGGTGGAGCGCCCCAACAGCCAGTCCAAGAAGAAAAACAACAAGTACCGTGAGTACATCATGACCAACTACGATCCCCGTACCTTTGCGCCGCAGATGTCCTTCTTCGGCGACTATGACAGCCGGGGTAAATCGTGCAGGCTGGTGCATACACCGCAGCAGCCCTTAAAAGTATAGGAGGATTTTCGCATGAACAATGAAATGAAATTTGAAAAGAACGGCCTGCTCATTCCCAACGGTGCGCTGGAGGAACTGGGCTTGGTGGGCATCTCCCTGTCTGCATGGCTGGGACAGGACCACATTCTGCTCATGCCGCAGGAAATGACAGCACTGCAGCTGCTGCACGCACTGGAGGGCTTATCTCGGGCCTCCGTAGAACTGCTGGGTGTGCTGCAGGAGGCGTGCAGGATGCCCTGTGCAGCCGACTGCGAAAAAGACATGGAGGATGTGCCGCAGGTACCGGACAGCATCCGCCCCCTGCTCATGCTGAGTGGATGCTGCCCGTCTGCACTGGCGCAGCTTTTGGAGGAAGGAGACATTGTCTATGCTGCCGAGTGAGGCACTGTACCCCTACACGGCCAAAGAGGCTCGGGAGCGGGGCGAGTTGGAGCTGTGGCGGGCTAACTTCCGCACCAACTGTGCCTGCGCCGGGGCCATAGAGCTGGCCATCCACAAGGGCTTTGATGGGATGCATCTCAGCACTGACTGCGCCAAAAGCGTTATCGACCAGTATGGCTACAAACGGGTGGGCTTTGTGCTGGCCAACACTTTGCAGGAGCAGTCCTATGATGGCCGCTACCATGAGACCAATAAGCAGTGGAGCCGCTCCGTCTTCGTCCCCGAAGATGGAGGACACAGGCATACCTTCCTCATAAACAGCCATCCCGCCGTGCTGGACGGATTCGTCAGCGAATACCGGGCAGAGCTGGCAAAGCTGCACCTGTTTGGCGCAGAACACTGTGAATCCAATTCCGGAGAGCAGGACTTCACCGGCAGGGTGCTGATCCTGTCGCCGGACACGCTGCGGGAATCCTACTGGCAGCCGGAGAATCAGCTGTGGCTGGCCCTGAGCGGCTTTGGCTGTCAGCCCCACGCCCGTGGCCGCTCGGTACTCTGCACCTGTTTGGGAGACGGCGAGACCACGAGGTGGAACCGCTCCGAGTTCGTAGGCATTATCCGTGACGAGTGCATCCCTGACTGGGCAGCGGAAAAATTGGCCGAGCTGCGGCGTGGGATACATGAAATGACACTGTAAGGAGGACGCAAAATGAAAACTGCAAAGCGTATCATGCTCATGCTGAGCATCACGGCGCTGCTGTGCTGCCTGCTGTCTGTGGCGGCTTTTGCCGCAGGCAGCGGCGATGTGGCGGGCGCAGTGGAGAGCACCTGGACGGCAGCGTCCAATCAGATCAAGTCGGTGGTCAACAAGGTGGTTTTTCCCGCTATCGACATGATCCTGGCTATTTTCTTTTTCGTGAAGCTGGGGACGGCGTATTTTGACTATCGGAAAACAGGGCAATTTGAATGGACGGCTCCGGCCATTCTGTTTGCATGCCTGGTCTTTACGCTGACGGCGCCGCTGTATATTTGGGGGATCATCGGGGTATAACGGCGCAAGTCAATATTCCTCTTGCATAATAGCAGTTTAATGGTATAATATAGTTATAAAACTGCTATGTAAGGAGAGCGAATATGTATATCAAGCCAAGTGCCGCCATTCGGCAAAACTATAATGATATTGCGGAGCTGTGTAAGACGACCGGCGAACCCGTTTATCTGACCAAAAACGGCGAGGGCGATCTGGTAGTCATGGACATCGAGGCGTTTACCCATCGGGAAAAGATGCTGAAGCTGCGGGAAGAATTGCTTGCCGTGGAGGAAGATCGCCTGCACGGCGCTGTGGATCATTCCGTAGATGAGGTGGCCGCCATGATGGAGGTGGCGATCCAGGAGGTACGCCATGCCGGAGCATGAATCGTATCGAGTAGTCGTCTCGAAGCGGGCCGCCCAGCAGTTGGTGGAGCATGCGGCATTTGCCGCAAGGCTGGATGAAAAATTGGCGCACAAACTGGTTTCCGATTTTCGTCAGGCGGCAGTCTCTTTGGAACGATTTCCGTTTCGCAATCCTGTGCTGCGTTCCGAGGTTTTTACGGTCGAGAAGTATCGCAAGCTCATCTTTGACAAATACCACATTTTGCTGTATCAAGTAAAAGATCAGGTGGTCTATGTGGAGTATGTGATCGATGGGCGGCAGGATTATCAATGGCTGCTCACTCCGTGAAAGGCCAAGGGCGTTGGAAACAAAATGAAACTGTGACCAAAAAAACGAATATAGACAGAAGCACTCTGCTGGATCAGTAGAGTGCTTTTTACATTCTGGGAGGTGATTCATTGTTCATATGGGACTTTGTAGCGGACAAAATACTGGGGCAGATCGTGGACTGGTTTTACAGTCAGGTGGTGGGCTTTCTTGGGAACTTCTTTTCCGAGATGGGCAGCATGGGCGCAGGGCTCTTCGAGATGAACTGGGTGCAGAGCGTGGTGCTGTTTTTCTCCTATTTGGGCTGGGCCCTGTTTGCCACGGGACTGGTGGTGGCTGTGTTTGAATGCGGCATCGAGTATTCCGCTGGGCGGGGCAATGTGAAAGAGACGGCGCTGAATGTCCTTAAGGGCTTTCTGGCCGTCTCTCTTTTTACCCAGGTGCCGGTGCGGCTCTATTCTTTGGCAATTTCCTTGCAGGGCACCTTGACGGCGGGCATCACCGGCTTTGGGTCCACCAGCATCGGGGATGCGGCAAAGGCGGCGCTGGCAGATCTTGAAAACCTGGAAAGCCTAACGGAGTCCACCTATCCCCTGCGGGGCTTTGGGCGGGAGACCAGCGGGCTTATGGTTCTTTTCTGCCTTATCCTCATGGCCTATGCGGTCATTAAGGTGTTCTTTGCCAATCTCAAGCGGGGAGGTATTTTGCTGATCCAGATCGCCGTGGGGAGCCTGTATATGTTCTCTGTGCCCAGGGGGTATGGAGACGGATTTATCCAGTGGTGCAAACAGGTCATCGGCCTGTGTCTCACGGCGTTCTTGCAGGCCACCATCCTTGTGGCCGGGCTGATGGTGTTCAAAGATCACGCCCTGCTGGGCTTGGGGCTCATGCTCTCTGCCGGGGAAATTCCCCGCATTGCCGGGGCCTTTGGGCTGGACACCACCACGAAGGCCAATCTTACCTCGGCGGTTTACACAGCTCAGAGCGCCGTCAATATTGCCCGGACGGTGGCGGCCAAATGAGGTGCATTACTATGGGCAGCCTGTTTGACGGCATTGGCGGTTTCCCGCTGGCGGCTATACACAACGGTGTCATCCCCCTATGGGTCAGCGAGATCGAGCCGTTTCCCATTCGAGTCACGCAGCAGCGGCTGCCGGGGATGCTGCATTATGGAGATATTACGAAGCTGGATGGGGCCATGCTGCCGCCGGTGGACATCATCTGCGGCGGCAGCCCGTGTCAGGATCTGTCCGTAGCCGGAGCCAGAGCTGGGCTGGCCGGAGAGCGCTCCGGTCTCATCATGGAACAGATCCACATCGTAAAGGAGATGAGAGATGCAGACAGATCACGAGGCCGGGCAGGTATCCATATTCGGCCCCGATTTATGGTATGGGAAAATGTGCCGGGAGCCTTCTCCAGCGGAGAGCGGAAAGGCGAGGACTTCCGCATCGTCCTGGAAGAGATCGTCCGAATTAAGTGCGGTACCGTTCATGTCCCTGGACCTTACCCCTGGGCATGGCAACCTGCTGGGCGAATCCTACTGGGAACTGATTTCTCCCTATGCTGGCGGTGCCTGGACGCTCAATACTGGGGTGTCCCCCAGAGGCGCAAGAGAATCTTCCTTATCGCGGATTTTGCAGGGCGCACCGCCGACAAAGTATTATTTGACGCCGAGGGCTTGTTTGGGGATACTGCGCCGAGCGTTTGAACGGGGCAAAGCGCTGCCAAAGAAGCTGGAACGGGCGCTGAAGATCCAGGCGGGTCTTGCGCTCCCGGACGGCCAGATCACAGATATAGATGCCTATCACATCAACCAACGAGACGAGGGCTTTGACGGCTACAACGGAGACTTGACCGGTGATGTGGCGGCGACCTTGGGCGTGAACTGTGGGATGTCCACCGGCAGGAACGGCATTGTAACTGCTGCATTCTCGGCGGGGGCCGGAGCCAGTGCCGGGAGCATCGGATACCACGAAAGCGTTGCTCCGACACTGAAGGCGGGTGCCAGTGGGAACTGTATGCCATCTGTGCTGTGCATCAACGATCAAGGCGGTCAGGTCATGGAAATTTCTGAGAATATGACGGGCACACTGCGGGCGCAGGAGCACGGCCATCAGCCGTTGGTGTATTCCATGGTCATGGGCAGCGCGGGCAGCGGTACCTTCAACGGAGCCTATGAGCCGGGAGGCAATGCGCCGATGGAACTGGGGGCATCCATGTTTACAGACCCTGCCACAAAGAACAGTGCAGATCTGGCCATCTATGCCGCCAGCGCTTGGAACTCCGGCTGGGGTTATGTGTGGGGTACCTTTGGGCAGGTGCTGACGCCGGAGCTGCTGCAATATAAGATCTCGCAATACCCGGAGGGCGTAGGGGATGAAGCCGACTTCATCCGTTCCCATTGGCTGAATAGGCGCACCACCGACTGCGTGGGGCTCATCAAGGGGTACGGCTGGCTGAACACCGTGACTATGGAGATCCAGTACGGCAGCAATGGTATGCCCGATGTGGGTGCGGACGGTATGTACTATAACGCCAGTCGAAAAGGCAGCATTGAGACCATGCCCGACACGCCGGGACTGGCTGTGTGGAAGTCCGGGCACATCGGTGTATATATTGGAAACGGTGAGGTCATAGAGGCCATGGACACCCGGTACGGCGTGGTAAAAACAAAGCTCCAAGGCCGGGGCTGGACCCACTGGCTGGAGGTGCCGGGGATCAAGTATGACTGAGGAGGAACTGAAATTGGAAAGTAAGAATATCACCATTGGATTTGACGCAGCCAAATTGGATGCGCTGGAGTTTGTACTCCGCAAGCAGCGGTCTTCCGTGCAGCGGCGCATGGAGGAAGTGCTGCAGCAGCTCTATGAATCGGAAGTCCCGGAAGCGGTGCGGGAGTATGTGGACAGTAAGTCTGCTCCTGCGGCCAGACCCAGGCGGCCCGCAAAAGCGTCCGTAACGAAGCAGAAAGAGGGCGATGAGCATGGCACAGCATGAAGAAATCGTCCTGTGGCTGGACCGGAGGTGGAAGAACGCCATTGAAAAGCACCTCAAGGGTGAGACGCTGCAGGAGCATTTGGAAACTGTGCTGGATGCACTGTGCAACCAGCTTCCGCAGCGTGAGTATGAGCGCATCAGTCGTGAGATCTATGCCGAGGATGCCGCAAACCGTGAGGCGGAAGAAGCCGCCCGCACTTATGCGGCCTACCATGTGATGGAATGCGGTCAGGAATGGTACTTCAAGACCTCGCCCGGTGAGGAGCTGTTGACGATCGGGAAAAAGCTGCGCAGTTACATCACCAGTGAGAAAGTTACTATGCCGGATTTGTTTATCAAAATGTTTGCAGGCGGTCGTCCCATCACTGCGGAGGAATACAATGCGCTGACCGCTGTACGCATGGAGAACACTGGAAAGGTGCGCGGTGTGTTCGATGTGAACTTCGACAAGCGTGAATTCTCGGCTGTTCACATTATGGATGGCTGGCAGACGTGGGCAATGCGTGATGTATCGGTGGCGGTCTATCACGCCACCCGGTCGCAATTCGCATCTGGCGATGATAAGTGGCGCAAACTGTTGGATCATCTGAATGGCAAAGAGATCACCTCGGCGGGACATCTCTCTGCACGGAATTTTTCTTTCGGTGAGGAGATCATCGAATCGGACGGCAAGCTCAACTTTTATCTGCAGGCGGACTTCGATGTAGATGCTGCTTTTGGGACATTTGTCTGCACCGATCAGAACGACGACTGGCTCAACATTTACGCCAACTACGATGTGGAGCGGGATCGTCTGTGCGATACGCTGGAACTGAACCTCTGCAAGGGAGACGGTCCGGAAGAATGCTGGAGTTACCCTCTCAATGCCGCCGAACAGGAAGTCCTGCTTCGCAAGATGGAGGACTACTGCCAGCAGCAAACCGGCATGAGCCTGCATGAGTACGCCCGGCAGCTTCGGGAGAGTGGATCACAGACTCCCGAAATGCAGATGTAAGCATGGCAGGCAGAGGTTTACAAGGTTTTCTCTTGACTGATTATCGGCGCACCGATATAATAAGAGCGGTGATGTATATGACGATCCAACAGATACTGCGGGAAAAGAACCTCTCCCGCTACCAGCTCTCCAAGAAAAGCGGTGTGCCTTGGGCAACGCTGGCGGACATTTGCTCCGGCAAGACAACGCTTTCCCGATGCAGTGCCGGTACACTCATGAAGCTGTCCTCCACACTGAATATCCCGATGGAGCAGCTCATTACGCTGACCGTGGAGAAACCACAAATGCATGGCGGCAAGCCAGCTGACCGAACCTATTTGGAAAAGAATCTGCCTGCCAGTCTGGATAAAGCGCTTCGTGAGTACATTCAGGGCGAAAAGGACAAGGTGTCTTATATGGACTGTCTGTGGGGAGAATTGTATAGTGCGATTAACTCCAATCAGTGGAGCAATGCCATCACGCAGGAGCAGGCTGATTATCTTCGCGCAAAATATTTATGAGGGGGTGAGAACCTATGATTGATTTTACCAACTGCCCAGTCAACCGCTTCCGCGCCTACGGCGGAGCCAATGGGAATAAAATCAATATCACCTATCAAGGACATAGTTATATGCTCAAGTTCCCGCCAAAGCCCAGCCGAAATCGGGATATGAGTTACAGCAACGGCTGCATCAGCGAATATGTCGCCTGTCATATCTTTGAAATGTTGGGCTTTCGGACACAGGAAACGCTCCTCGGAAACTATACGGACAGCCGCGGCAAGACAAAGCTGGTAGTTGCCTGTCGGGATTTTACAGAGGACGGAAAACGGCTCATCGAGTTTGCCCATCTGAAGAACACCTGCATCGACAGTGAACAGAACGGTTATGGAAAAGAACTGTCCTCCATTCTGGAGGCCATCGAGGAGCAGAGTATTTATCCATCCGATGAGCTGCGGCAATTTTTCTGGGACATGTTTATTGCGGATGCGTTCCTTGGAAACTTCGACCGGCATAACGGCAACTGGGGTTTCCTCGTGGATGAGGAGAAGCAGCAGGCAGAGCTGGCGCCGGTCTATGACTGCGGTTCCTGCCTGTACCCGCAGCTTGATTTGGAACGGATGAAAACTGTGCTGCAAGACGAAGCGGAAATCGACCAGCGCATCTATACCTTCCCAACTTCCTCTATCGAAGAAGGCGGGAAAAAGATATCTTATTTTGATTACATTTCCTCGCTGAAAAATCCGGATTGCAATGAGGCGCTCAAGCGTGTCTGTTCAAGAATCGACCTCGATGCGATCCATAACTTTCTCGAAGATGTCCAGGAACTACTGCCAATCCAGCGTGAATTCTACCTGACCATGCTGACCGAGCGCAAGGAGAAAATTTTGGATTACAGCTTGGAACTTCTGATGGAGCAGGAGCAGCACACTTCGCCAGTGCTGGGGATTTAAAACCAAATATTCTATTTAGAGGGCTGCGCCAATTGGTGCGGCTCTCTTTTTTCGCCTCCGATACATGTCAGCTGAGATGCCGAGCAGGAGATGCCCCGTGTCCGCCCCTGTGGGCCGCTGTGTGGCCTCGTGGGAGCGCGGGAGGGTAAGGATAGCGCCCCCAGGGATTTTAAGCGGTTTTGGGCCGATTTTCGGTGCGCCGAAATCGGGGCAGGAGAAAGCCTTTGGCGCTTTATTGCGCCATTGGCCCTTACAGCAGCCCGCAGTGCGGACTGCCACGGAGGTTTGCGGCACTTTGAAATTGACGCTGATCATGCGGAGACGAATATGCTTTGGCGCTATTTCTTGTAAAAATGCCTGTTTGCCCCGTGTTTGCAGGGCCTTTGGGAGGCTCTGACACTCAATGGAAGGAGGTGCAGTTCAATGGATAAAAACGGAAAAAGCCGACACTCTGTCTGGCTGTCAGACGAGGTGTGGCAAGAGGTGGACGCATTCTATAAGCTGGATAACTGCCCTACTCGCAACGAGTTTGTGGAGAAGGCGCTGCGGCAGTATTGCGGTCGTCTGCACGCCGAGCGGACAAGTGCGTATCTGCCCCACGCACTACAGGAGATGCTGGAGGGCACACTGGGCGTGTTCGGCGACAGGTTGGGTAAGCTGCTGTTCAAGCTGGTGGTGGAGCACAACATGACCAACCACCTGCTGGGCGGAGACATAGACATGACCCGGGACGAGTACAACAAAATGCGCGGTAACAGTGTCCGGGAGGTGGCGGGTACGCATGGCAGCATCTCTTTTAGGGATGTGTTGCTATTTCACCGGGAGGAGTAACCGATGGCACGGCTGATACAGAAAAGCGGGTACATCCAAGGAGGTCGTGCGGCAAGATACATGGAGTATGTTGCCAAGCGAGATGGCGTGGAGGTCATTCAAAGCACCGAGCCGGTGACTAAAAAACAGATGCAGTTCCTCACAAAGCTGCTGAAGGACTTCCCGGATGCAAAGGAATTGTTCGAATACAGCGACTACCTACAGACGCCCAACCGGGGTACGGCATCTGCGTTTATTGCTGCTGCGTTGGATACGCATCTGCATGAATTGGAATCCGAGAGCGGCTATATGGCCTACATCGCCAACCGGCCCCGGGTGGAAAAGCACGGCGGTCACGGGCTATTCAGTGCGGCGGATGTCACGGATCTCAAGGCGGCAAAGAATGAATTGGAGACTCACGCCGGAAAAGTGTGGACCTTCATTTTCTCCCTGCGGCGGGAGGATGCGGAGCGCCTGGGATACAACAAAGCAGCCACATGGCAGAATTTATTGAAGCAGGAGAGCCACTCCATTGCGGAGGCCATGCGTATTCCACCGGAGAAGTTTCGTTGGTATGCGGCATATCACGACGAGGGCCACCACCCGCATATACACATGATGGCGTGGTCGGACGATCCCAAGGTGGGGTTTCTAACGCAAAAGGGGATCGCATCGATTCGGTCCAAGATGACGAACGAAATTTTTCGGGATGAGATGACGGAGCTTTACATTCGGAAGGATGCCGCCTACAAGGAGAGTATACAAACCGCCAAGGCATTGTTACTGGAGCGCATTCGGGCGTTGGAAACCGGTGCCGCCGATGACCCCGGGCTTGTGAAAGAGCTGCAAGAACTCTCCCAGGCACTGGCGCAGGTCGGCGGCAAACATGTCTATTCCTATCTGCCAAAATCGGTCAAGGCACAGGTGGATGCCATTGTGGAGCGGCTGGCGCAGCTCCCGGAGGTGGCGGCTTGCTGCGACCAATGGTGGCAGCTGAAGGACGAGATTGCGGGCTACTACGGGCGGAACACACCGCCTCGCCAGCCGCTAACGCAGCGAAAGGAGTTTCGCTCTCTTAAAAACTGGATCATCCGAGAGGCAGAGGATATCTCGTTTTCCCCGTCTGCTGACAGTATGGAGCCGGAGGAAAAGCAATCGGCAGAGAAAACGCCGCCTATCCGTGGCTCCGTTGATGTGCAGCCAGTGGGAGAAGCTGTGTCTGCAAGGCATATTCCGGCAAATGTGGTCATGCGGCTGCTGCATCATATGGGGCAGATATTTAGGACGAGTATGCCGGTCATCCCACCTGCGCTGCGAATCGACTCCAAGCGCCGCAGACGGCTGCAGGAGAAGCGCATGGCCTTGGGACACAAGCGAGATGACCACGAGGACGAGCAGCTCCGCCATGTCAACGAAAACACCATGTAACAGGAGGTATAATGCATGGGTAAATTTGTATATTTCACATCCGCAGAAAAACGGCAGGCCAACGAGGTTGACCTGCCATCTTTTCTGCGTGACCGGGGCGAAAAGCTCCTGCAGGCTGGACGGGAGTACCGGCTGGCCAGCGACCACAGCATCACTGTACGCGCCAACAGGTGGTATGATCATGCTGCGCGGAGGGGCGGCCACGCCATCAGCTTCGTGCGGCAGTTCTATGACAAGACCTTCCCGGAAGCCGTGACCATGCTGCTGGGCCGAGACGGACAGGGCATCATTCCCATCGCAAAGCAGGAGCCGGAGCCGCAGGAGCCAAAACCCTTTGCCCTGCCAAAGCCTTACCTGACTATGCGCAGGATGTATGCCTATCTCACCAAACACAGGTGCATCGACCGGGATGTGGTCACGGCGTTCGTGCAGGAGAAGCTGCTCTATGAGGACGACCCACACCACAACTGCGTGTTTGTCGGGCTGGATGAAAACGGAGAAGCCAGGCACGCACATCTGCGCAGCACCGGCTCCCAAGGCAAAGTATTCCGCATCAATGTGGAGAGCAGCGACATAAAACACAGCTTCCACAAAAACGGGACGGACCGTTCCCTCTATGTCTTTGAAGCACCCATTGATCTACTGTCTCACATTACCCTCTACCCGGCAGGCTGGCTGGAGCACAGCTATGTGGCCTGCTGCGGCACCTCCATCCAGCCCGTACTGGAGCGTCTGCGGCAGAACCCGAAGCTGGACACGGTGTACCTCTGTTTGGATAATGACGAGGCGGGGGAGGATGCTTGCGACGGTATGCTGGATACCCTGGAGGATATGGGCTACGATGTAGAGCGCCTGCGTCCGGAGGGAAAGGACTGGAACGATGACCTGCGGGCAAAGCGGGGTGGCCATGGGTAATCTATGGCTCCTCCTTGCAGCGGGCGGCGTCATGGCGGCGGTCATAGGCTGCCTGACGCTGCTGAATAACCGCTATACCCTCAACAACATTAAATCCAAAACCGTAGGCGACGGCCAGCATGGCACGGCGCGGTGGGCTACCGACGCGGAGATTCGCAAGGCCTATGCCCTCGTGCCGTTCCAAGCGGCAAGTTGGCGCAGAGGGCAGCGGCGCCCGGAAGTGCAGGGGCTGGTGCTGGGCAGCATCAGCCATAAGCGTGGCATCACCGCACTGGTGGATAAGGACGATGTGCATTGCCTTATGATCGGCGCATCCGGCGTGGGCAAAACGGCCTACTTTCTATATCCCAATTTGGAATATGCCTGTGCCAGCGGCATGAGCTTTCTGGCATTGGATACCAAGGGTGACTTGGCTCGCAACTACGGCGCCATTGCAGAAAAATACTACGGCTACCATGTATCCGTGGTGGATCTGCGAAACCCTACCCGCTCAGATGGCTACAACCTCATGACGCTCATCAACCACTACATGGATGCGGCGCAGGCCACCGGCAGCCTTGCCGCCCGTGCCAAGGCGGAGAAGTACGCCAAGATCCTGGCCAAGACCATCGTGTCACCGAATGGGGATACGGACTACGGCCAGAACGCCTATTTCTACGATGCCGCAGAGGGCTTGCTGACTTCCGTGGTGCTCCTGCTGGCAGAATTTCTGCCGCCGGATGGGAAACAGGAGCGGCGGCACATCGTGTCCGTGTTCAAGCTGGTGCAGGAACTGCTGGCCCCCTCGGGGGTACGGGGCAAAACCTGGTTTACCATCCTCATGGAGAAGCTGCCCCCGGAGCACAAGGCACGGTGGTTTGCCGGGGCGGCGCTGAACACATCCGACCAGGCCATGGCCTCGGTCATGAGCACGGTACTGTCTCGCCTCAACGCCTTTCTGGACTCTGAGCTGGAGCAGGTGCTGTGTTTTGACAGCACTATGAACGCCGAGCGGTTTGCGTCGGAGAAGTCCGCTATCTTCCTGATCTTGCCGGAGGAGGATCAGACCAAAAATTTCATGGCAGGCTTGATGATCCAGACGCTGGCGCGGGAGCTGTTTGCCGTGGCGGATGAAAACGGTGGGCGGCTGCCGGGTCGTGTTGTGTTCTTCTGCGACGAGCTGGGGACCATGCCCGCCTTTGACATCCTGCCGCTGTTCAGCGCAGGGCGCTCCCGTGGGCTGACGATGGTACCTATCATCCAGGCGCTGGCGCAGCTGGAGAAAAACTATGAGCGAGAGGGGGCAGAGATATTGACCGATAACTGCCAGGATACCATCTTCGGTGGCTTCGCCCCCAACAGCCAGACGGCGGAGCAGCTCTCCAAGGCGCTGGGCAGCCGCACGGTATTGTCCGGCTCGATTAGCAGGAGTAAGAATGATCCCAGCCAGAGCTTGCAGATGATGGAGCGGCCCCTCATGACGCCGGACGAACTGAAATCCATCCCCAAGGGCAGCTTTGTGGTCATGAAAACGGGGACGCATCCTATGCAGACAAAGCTGCGCCTGTTTCTCGACTGGGGCATTACCTTCGGTGCGCCATATATCACCCCGGAGCATGCGGCACGGCCTGTGGCCTATGCCAGTCGGCAGGAACTATTCCTCCGCATCGACCAGGCCTACGGAAAGAAGAATAGTCAGCCTACACAGGTACCTGTTGCCGAGCGGAGAAGCCCCTATTCGGCAATGGGACTTTACAATGAGGACGCAAAGACATGAGTTACTTTGGAAGCATCTATGCGGATCAGGAACTATCCCATCGGGCCAAGACGGTCTATATGTACCTCAAGGACCGCTCCAACGCCGACGACACCTGCTGGCCCAGCGTCCGCAGGATCGCTGAGGACTTGAAGCTCTCCCGCCGCACCGTGCAGCGGGCCTTGGCGGACTTGGAGCAACAGAGATTCTTGGAGCGCACGCATCGCCGCCGTCCCAATGGAAGCTTGACCAGCAATTTTTATCGGCTCAAATAGGCAGGAAAAAGCGCACTTCCCGCCAAGGGGGTAGTGCGCTTGGGGGCTGTCATAAGGGTAGCGTCATCATGGCGCATCCAGAAGGACTCACTCTATCGGAGGTATTAAGACAGAGAAAGAACAAACAATAGCTCCTATGATCAGAATCTTCCGCCCTGGAGAAGCATGATGAGCACCCCGAAAAGCACAAATGCAAGTATCGGGAAAAGAGCTCGGAGGGTATTGCCTACCCTCACTTTTCTCTCGTATGCGGGGCGTCCTCAGCGGACAGGTCGTATTTCTCTTCCGGCGGCAGTTTTTCCTCCTCATCGAATCGATCCCTCCCGGTCAGCCTGCGGATCAGGGGGCGGATGCCCGATATGAAGAACCCGGCCACAGCGACAACCAATCCAATCACAGCGAGAACAATGTCGCTGAAGCTCGGTTCTATAAAGCCGGTCGAGTTTTCCGGTGCATCCGGGTCAAATTTGATCTGGATTGACTTACCCACCGTGACTGAGTTCGCCAAGGGGCCAAACTCGCCTGTATAGTGCGTACCGTCCACCACATACTCATAAGTCCACGTATAGTGGATTCTTGTCCGCTTGTTTCTAAAAAAATTGTTCTTTATGACCGTTTCAGATATGTCGGTAACATTTGCGCTGGTGGTTACCCAGCCGACATGGCGGATTGGCTGGATAAAGTTATCCACCCCCATAATGAGCAGACGGATACCGGCAATCATCATGACAATTCCCATAACGGTTATCAAAAACCGGGAAATGCCATCTGTCAATCGGGGGGAGTTACGCTTCATTGTCATGTGTCCTCTCAATTCTGGCGACCAACTCGTCAATCTCCCCCTCGTACAGTGATTTGTTATAGGGGAGCCTGTGCGTCTGGTGTGCGCGGTCAACGAATTTCAGGTCGTAAAAGTAGTACGTTTTGCGGATTCTTCCTCTGTTGTACCGGGAGCCGATCTTCCGCTGCGACTCGACGAGACGGCAGTCCAGAATGTCGCTGTAGCGGTAGTACCGCCCGTCGAAGGGATTGGTGCGGCAATAAAAACCGTCCTTCTGAATGATTACTTTGTAAAACAACCCAAGAGAAAGAATCTGTGACAGTGACATCAGCTCAAGAATAACGGGAACTGCAATGACTATAGGCGGCAGATTCCACGCCAAAAACAACATCACCATTACGACAAGCATAATCAAGGAGAGAATCGTGGGAATTACCACAAATCCAGCCTCCTTCTTGCCGGTGATGACGATCTCCCAGTCAAGATCATCTTCCCCGCTTTTGTTCCCCATAGACTCGACCCGCTCGATCATATAATCAACTGCATCGATTTGGGAGCCAAGTACGAGGAATCTCATCCGCTTTCCTTCTACCGTTTCAAAGTTGCAGTAGGTCGGCTGGCGTGCGTTTGTCTCCCTGCCGGAACTGAGCCACATATTGCGGATCTCGCTGTAGCGATAGTACCGCCCGTTGCCCGGTGCGGTTTGACAAAAAAAGCCGTCCTTATCCACGAACACCTTAAAAAATAGAACGCTGCATACGGATAAAATGAAGCCAATCGCCATGCAGGCCGTCACAATCAGGCCGCCGATGAAGGCACCATTCCGTGTGGTGTAGAGCCAAACCGTGATCCCGCCAAAGATTGCCAGCATGACCGATGCCATGATGAGCGTAGGCCATCCACCGTTGATTTTGTACTTCCAATTTCTTTCTTTCATCTTATTCTCCATATTGAAGCCATAGCGATTTGTTATATCACAGGGAAGTGGCTAATGCCACTTCCCTGTGATTGATTCAAATAATAGAAAACTGTTTCGAGTATGTTGCCTTAAACCCGGTTTTATCTGTAACGCAGACAACAATGGTATAGTTTCCTGTCTCTGTTGGCGACCACTCAAGATAATCGAATGTTGAATCACTTAAAGTATAGCATGGGGTATCTCCATTGTAAATAGTATACTCCCATACATACGGCTGGTAACCACCTTCCGCCTTAGCTGAGAAAACCAATGCCGTCTCTGGCTCCATGTCTCCAATTACTTCGATATTAGAAATCGTCAGATCATTAGGGACAAACTTTGCTTCTATTGTGCGGTTCGTGAAGGCGGTGAAGGTATAATCATCAGAAATATTATCAAGGCATCTTCCATTTTCATACCAACCCTCAAACATATAGCCCTCATTGGGAATCGCAGAAATAGTTACTGTAGAGCCGTAGCTATAACTGCCCGTTCCTCGCACTGTACCACCATTTCCAGAGCTCAGAGAAATTGCGCATTTCGCATGTACAGATACATCTTTTTCGTTATTGCCATAATTGGCCTCGTCCGCATCCGTTTCTATTACCATAGGAGAAGTCCTTATTCGGCAATGGGACTTTACAATGAGGATGCAAAGACATGAGCTACTTTGGAAGCATCTATGCGGATCAGGAATTATCTCATCGGGCCAAGACGGTCTATATGTACCTCAAGGACCGCTCTAACGCCGACGGCACCTGCTGGCCCAGCGTCCGCAGGATCGCGGAGGACTTGAAGCTGTCCCGCCGCACCGTGCAGCGGGCCTTGGCGGACTTGACGCATCACGGATTCTTAGAGTGCACCCATCGCCGTCGTCCCAATGGTAGCTTGACCAGCAGCCTGTATCGCATCAAATGAACGCAGACAGAGCGCACCTCCCACCAAGGGGAAGGTGCGCTCTCGAGTTGTCACGAGGGTAGCGTCACCATGGCGCATCCAGAAGAACTCACTCTATCGGAGGTACTAAGACAGAGAAAGAACAGCTTGTTATGGATAATGCAGTTGTTAAGAATCTTGATATTCTTGACATTGGACAGATAGTAGAATTGCTTAAGGCTGAACAGCCTGATTATATATTTCATCTTGCTGCACAGTCATCAGTTGCATATTCGTGGAAGAATCCAACGCTTACAATTGATGTTAATATAAAAGGCTGTGTTAATCTTCTTGATGCTGTAAGACAGCTTGATAAAAAGCCAAGAGTACTTCTTATAGGTTCGGGTGAAGAATACGGACATATCAAAGAGGGTGAATGTCCGATTGTTGAAGATAATACAGTTCGTCCAGGCAATATATATGCCGCTACAAAGGCATGCCAGAATATGTTGGGAAAGATATATTCTGATGCTTATGGCCTTGATATAATGATGGTAAGGGCATTTAACCATATAGGTCCTAACCAGACACCTATGTTTGTTGTAGCTGATTTCTGCAAGCAGGTTGCAGATATTGAGAAAGGCAGACAGGAGCCAGTTATATATGTTGGTAATCTAAGTGCCAAGAGAGATTTTACAGATGTAAGAGATGTAGTAAAGGCCTATGCACTTCTTGTTGAACATGGCAGACGTGGAGAGACATATAATGTAGGAACTGGACACGCAATTGCAATCAGTCAGATACTTGATGAGATAGTAGCAATGTCTGATACAGCCATTGAGGTTAAGGTTGATGAGAATAAGCTACGCCCTGTAGATGTTCCAATTATAGAACCTGACATAGACAAGATTAAGAGTGAAGTCGGCTGGCAGCCGGTTATTTCATTAGAGCAGACTCTTAAAGAAACACTTGAGCATTGGAGAAGTGTGGATTGATGAAAAATATAAAAGGATATTAAATATACTTAAAAAAGACTGGAGGAACAGTATGAAGGTTGTATTATTAGCTGGTGGTTTCGGAACAAGAATAAGTGAAGAAAGCCAGTTTAAGCCAAAGCCAATGATTGAGATTGGCGGTAAGCCAATTCTTTGGCATATTATGAAAGAATATGAATATTATGGATTTAATGAATTTATTATATGTGCTGGTTATAAGCAGTATGTAATAAAGGAATGGTTCGCTGATTATTTCCTTCATAATAGTGATATTACATTTGACTTTACTAAAGGTTCTAATGATATGATAATCCACGAACAGCATTGTGAGCCTTGGAAGGTAACTGTAGTTGATACAGGACTTAATACTATGACAGGTGGAAGAATTAAGAGAGTACAGAAGTATGTAGGTAATGAACCTTTCCT
>OMGM01000616.1_pt1 | contig 17159 bp, 12 predicted proteins | sample 1645851 | NCBI WGS metagenome assembly OMGM01 (sample SAMEA103958126, study PRJEB25191) | human gut metagenome | reverse complement strand
ACGTCATTGACTTCGGTGCATTCGTCGATATCGGCGTGCATCAGGACGGACTCGTCCACATTTCCCAGATGACGAAACGCTTCATCAAGCATCCGCTGGAGGCTGTGAGCGTCGGCGATATCGTGGAAGTGAAGGTCATCAGCCTTGATCTGGCGAAGAAGCGGATCGGACTGTCGATGCTGCTGGATAAATAAAGTGTGATACGTGGGCTGCCCGAAAGAAAACAGGGGCAGCCCGCGGTGTATCAAAGGGGGATTACCATGAATGAGGAAGAAGTGCTGGTAGGACGGATTCAGGATCTGGCAGAGCAGTGTTATCACAGGGATGTTCCGTCACACATGGAGTTTCTGACGCTGGCGGAGCAGGATCTGTTCTACCGTACGGTAAATAAAATTCCGGGCGTGCGTTACGTGCTGTCCGGCGGATACGAGGCGGCAGAGCGGAAAGCGGCGCTGTTTCTGCCATCCTATGCAGAGGACGGTGATGCGTCGATGCTTCCGATCGCAGTCGTGCGCATCAGCCCGCTGAATGAAAAATTTGCGGATGCGCTGTCACACCGTGATTTCTTAGGATCACTGATGAATCTCGGCGTGGAGCGGTATAAGCTGGGAGACATTCTGATCGATGGAAACCAGGCGTATCTGATCTGTATGGCGGATATGGCGGACTACATCTGTGCGGAGCTGAAAAAAGTGCGCCATACGAGCGTGTACTGTGAAGTCGAGGCGGGACTGCCGGAGGAGCTGACGGAGCCGAAAACCGAGCGGAAAGAAGGCTCCGTCGCTTCCGTGCGGCTCGATGCGGTGCTGTCGCTGGCGTTCAGCAGTTCGCGGAGCAAAATGGTGCCGCTGATCGAGGGCGGCCAGGTGTTTATCAACGGAAAGCTGGTGACATCGCCGAGCGCGTCATTAAAAGAGGACGATCTCGTGACCGTGCGCCATATGGGAAAATTCCGCTATGTGGGCGTGCAGAACCAGACGAAAAAGGGAAGGCTGTACGTGGCTGTTGAACGATTTGTCTCATAATAGATATTTTGAGGGATTTTACAGGAAAAGACCATTGACAGTGTTTGTAAAAAGACGGTATTATAGAGGGTATGTAGAAGGTCCGCAGGGCTGAGAATTTTCAGACGGAAGCGGACTGCGAAGATTACGTATCAGGAAGGCAGGAAGAAAAAATGGGAAAAATTATACTGACCGGCGACCGACCGACCGGCAAGCTGCATGTAGGACATTACGTTGGTTCACTGCGCCGCCGCGTGGAGCTGCAGAACTCCGGTGAATTCGATAAAATTTACATCATGATTGCAGACGCACAGGCGCTGACCGACAATGCGGACAACCCGGAGAAGGTGCGCCAGAACATTCTGGAGGTAGCACTGGATTACCTTTCCTGCGGACTTGATCCGGAAAAGAGCACCATCTTTATCCAGTCTCAGATTCCGGAACTGTGCGAGCTTTCTTTCTATTATATGAATCTCGTTACGGTTTCCAGACTGCAGAGAAATCCAACCGTAAAATCGGAGATCCAGATGAGAAACTTTGAGGCCAGCATCCCGGTCGGCTTCTTTACCTATCCGATCAGTCAGGCTGCAGATATCACAGCCTTCAAGGCAGACGTGGTTCCGGCTGGTGAGGACCAGATGCCGATGATCGAGCAGACACAGGAGATCGTCCACAAATTCAATACGGTTTATGGCGAGGCACTTGTGCAGCCGAAGATTATGCTGCCGGAGAATGATTCCTGCAGACGTCTGCCGGGTATCGATGGAAAAGCGAAGATGAGTAAATCGCTCGGAAACTGCATCTACCTTTCGGAAGAACCGGAAGAAATCCAAAAGAAAATCATGAGTATGTATACCGACCCGGGGCATCTCCGCGTACAAGATCCGGGAAAAATTGAAGGTAATACGGTATTTACTTACCTAGATGCTTTCTGCCTCCCCGAACATTTCGAACGTTATTTACCGGATTATCCGAATCTGGCAGAACTGAAAGCGCATTATCAACGCGGCGGATTGGGTGACGTAAAAGTGAAACGCTTCCTGAATTCCATCATGCAGGAGACTTTGGAACCGATTCGCAATCGTCGCAAGGAGTTCAGCAAGGATATCCCTGCTATCTACGAGATGCTTCAGCAAGGCTGCGAAGTGGCAAGGGCTGCGGCTGCCGAGACTTTGGCTGACGTGAAGAAGGCGATGAAGATTAATTATTTTGATGATAAGGAATTAATCGAAGAGCAGGTGAAACGTTTCTCGCAAGAGTAAAAGATTTCGTCTGGGAATAAACATAATTATAAGGTAAAGGCTGCCCTTCTTTTGTAGAACAGGCAGCCTTTCTTATCGGATATTTTTCAAAGATTCAGTTTGTTTCTTCCTCGTCATTCTTGAACAACACATCCTTTAGTTTCTGATAAAGGAATGAAAGTATCAGCAATATCAATCCCAGAATGATAAATACAATAATCTTGCCAATGGTCGGCATAGCCCATAAATCATCAAAGACGAGTTTGAGCAGGACTAATCCGAAAGTCGCAAGGCTCACCATGCGGAGTAGTTTCTGATGCAGGCGCATGCCCAACCCCATTTGGACGAACCCGGCAATGCTTAATGAGAGTGACAGCCCGGCACTGAAATCGTCCACTCCTACTTGCCAAAGGAAAGAGCGTACCATTGTCAGCCAAAGGAGCGTGGCAAGAATATTCAGATATACGGTGAAACGGGATTTTATGCCGATTGATATATAGTACATACGTGCTACATAATACAAATTCGCTATTACGAACACAGCTGTCAGCCATGGTAGTACAACAGGAGGGGAAGTCCATATTCTCTGGTCGCCCCATATATTTATAATATATACAAGTACGTTTGCCCCAATAGTCAAGATATAAGAAGTGAGATGTTTCGTTATCGGGAATCGTTTTCTGAAAGCATAGCAAACACTCGAAATGGATATGGCTGTAAACAAGAACATAGCTCCGCTTCTCGTCTCCCCTTCAAAATACAAATTGAATTCCATCATAAATGTATAATAAAGTATGATTACGGAGACGATAAGCATAAAAGGATTCCAAAAGCTGTATTTCAACCGGCGTGCCGTAGAGAAGAAGGAATGATAATATTCCATTAATAAAGCAAATGCTCCTGTCGCTAATCCCACAAACAAAGAGGTGGCAAATGAACTATTCAGAAAAATTGTATCCAAGGAATGATGTTCAAACATCACACCATACACATCCATCAAGTAAGAAACGAAAGTGAGTCCTACCAGGACTTTAGCCGCATACTCATATACTCTAATTTTCGACTTAACATAGAGCCACAACAGCAATACCATTTCCGATGCCCAAAGCAAGGTTATATAGTTTCCGTCCAGTTGAATCGGAACTGTAATGGAGACAAATGTCAGCACAAGCCCCAACGTGGTATGCACGAGGAATTTATATTCCTTCCTATTCTTCCACAACCAAAGAACCAGTCCTAAATTAACAAGAGCGATAAACAGGCTCAACAAGCCGCTTGCTTTGAAAGACAATCCCATATTCTGCAAGAATAAGGCTCCTGAAAGCAAATAGATAAAATTATTCGTTATAATGACGAATACTAATCCCCGGCTCATCGTCCGCATATTCTCTCCACGAAGGATAGAGAACACCGGAAGTAGAAAGATAAAATAGAACAGAGTAGCAAACCAAAACAGATGGTTCGAAATAACCATAGAACTAGAGGTATAGTTAAACAAAAGAAAGATTCCCATTATCAGGCAAGTAAAGACAAATGAAATCATTGGAAGTTCACTCCACTTTTTATAAATGGAAAGTCCGAACATACCCAGGTTTAATATGCTCACGTAAGTGAACAGTACCAAATAACTTCCTTCCCCGCTACTCACTATGAATGGCGCAAGGAATCCTCCTACAAGAGAAATGATAGCCAACTCACGCCGATTATATACCACAGACAGAATAGACATAAACACTGTGACACCAATCAGAATGATAAAGGCCATAGTCTGCGAGAAAATATGATAATAATGGAAAGCAATGGCAACTGTAAGATAGAACACAGCGAAAGCACCACCCGCAAGCAGCGAACTGAAGGTTCGGTATTTCTTTTGCAACCGTTCGGCAACAGCCAGCAATACAGTTCCCGTCAAGAAACCAAGCACGGTACGGAAGGTTTCATTAATCCAGTTTTTATCAATGGCATACTTTACAAAGAAGCCTACACCGATTACAAATATAAGGATACCAATCTTCCCGAAAAGGTTCTCACCGATGAATTTTTCATAGTTCACCTGCTTCTTTTGTTTCGGAACAGTCGGGGCAACCGGAACAACCGGAGTAACCGGTACAACTGGCACAGTCGAAGATTCAGCGGATTCCTTCCGAACAGCCTCTACGCAAACTTCCTCCATTCTTGTTTCAAGCGTCTTTTCAGGCGTCTTTTCCAATGTCTCACGGACAACTGCTTCAACAACCGGTTCGTGTTTTTCCTGAACAGCCTCTTCTCGTTGTCCGGTCTTTACTACCGTAACATGCTCTGCCGCTTGAGGCATCACAGGAATATCTTTTGTTTCTTTTTCTGATATTTCCTCTTTCGGCTTGGAGGCTTCAGCAACAGAATTTTGCTGAACCTTGAGATAATCTTCCATCCGTTTCTTGATCTCATTCAACTCTTTCTCTATCTTTCCGAAGCGATTGTCCAACCTACTCAATAAAATAAATAACATAACCAAAACGAGTAGTGCATATACAGTATTAAAGTCGTCCATAATATTCCAGATTTGAGTTCTATATCACAAATATAGATAATTATTAATAGCTCCAATCAATTGTTATTAAATTATTTGGATTATCCCAATAATGCAATTTTACATCAATTGCATAAATCAGGATACAAATCCTCTAAATCAGGAAAAAAATCTCCTCATTTTATAAAAAAGAATAGAGCTTACAAATTCCAAACAATTATACGGCTTTTATTCTTCTTTTTCCTATCTTTGCCACAATATCAATAAAAATCACACAAATTATTCACTTAAACACAAGAAGCATGAAGCACCTTAAATTTCTATTTGCACTTGGCGGCATTCTTTTCTTATCTTGCCAAACAGTATCCGCACGTGGTTTAAAAATCCCTTTCGGCGACCGCGAAGTATTAACCAAAGTAGCAGATTTGCCTGATACCGAAGAGTACCAAACAGACGATGGAAACTACATTGATCTGGCAACTTTCCATCAGGAGTTCAACATCGCTTACCTTCTCCCTCTATACATAGAGAAAGAGCCTCGCCTGGTCGGCTATTGCGAAAAGGAAGACACTTACTATGAACTGACGGAAGAACAACTGGCTACCATCCTAAAAGAAAATAATTTGGATGGAGAGAAGTTGAACAAGATCGGTTTCTATTCCCGTTATGGCGGTAAAGCTGTCGGACTTCTTATAATTGCCCTTATCATTTGGGGATGTATTCCTGGAAAAAAAAAAGAAGTGAAACCCGTGGAAGTATAAAACAAACCATTATTAATAACATTAAAAAGTACAAACTATGTCTATTTACACCTTTATTCCGGTCATTTTCATTGTTCTATATCTAGGATACTGGTTTTACATGAAAAACAAAAACTCGAAACAGGCACAAGTAGTGAACAACACCGATTTCAAAGCTGAATTTGCAAATGCAGAACAGTATAAAAAACTCTGCTTAAACTCTGATTTATCTTTCCTGAAAGAAGCTATGGGAGAAGAAAAAATTGACGCTTTCAACTATGCCAGCAATGAGTATGGTGTAGCATCCGCACTCAAAGACGGAATGAAAGATAAGCTGAAAGGAATGGCCACCTTAGGAACTGTACGTTTCAATACCGTACAAACTCCCAAATATCTGGTATTGAGCGGAGACAATCTGCACCTATTCGATACAGACACAGATGGAGAAATCGACAATCATTTTGTATTCAATCAGGCGCGTCTTGAAAATTCCCGTCTCATCGCAATTCCTATGGAGGGACAAGTACAAGCACAGGCACAAGCCAGAGGAAACAACGTGAAAGCATACAAACTTTCATTGCAAACCGACGAGAAACCTGTTGAACTCATTATCTACTCCTGTCTGATATTTACAAATATCCCGGAGATTCCGACAGATCTACAAGAAACAATACAGGATATTATCATTGGCAATGACTTCTTGAAACAATTGGGTGACAAATATCCTAATTTGAAAGTCTCATTGCCGATATTTAGCTAAAGAAGGACATATACTTAGAAAAAATAACAGCGGAAGGTTAGCTAGTTACCAAACATTATGCGTCCCGGCGGATTTGCAATCCGCCGTTCTCCGAGTATCAGGATTTATAATCCGCAATACACCTATACTTTAATATATAGTTCGGATTAAAAATCCTGATGCTCAAAGCAATCGGATTACAAATCCGATTGAGACATGCGGCTAAAAGAGTATTTCAGCGATCATCAGATTATGCAACGTTCCGACTTTCAAGGCATCACGGGGATGGTACGTTCCACAGCCATGATTCATATTCGCCGACTCCGTCAGGAAGGCAAGCTGCAGAATATCGGCATTCCCAGTCAACCTATTTATGTGCCGGCCCCAGGATTTTATGGAAAGTCCAGAGATTATCAGCCTGTCAAATAAACTAAAACAAAATAAAATACCAGAGGAGATACCCCAAAATAACAGATATAAAAAAGGCGGCTGAAAGCATGAACCTCTCTTTTCAAGGTTCGCTTTCAGCCGCTATCTCTTTCCAGCAAGCGATTACAGAGAATCGCTGAATGCTGAAATCGCTTTTTTACTTTTTATTACTGTGCAGATTCTACCAATACTACACGGTTCAGAATCGGTTGACCGAATTTGTCAACACCACCACCGGCTGCAACTTTCAGTCTATCGGCAGAGATGCCATACTTCTTAACCAACAAGTCTTTAACAACCTGTGCACGTTCCAAACTTAACTTCTGATTGAAAGCAGGAGTACCGGTTGCAGAGTCAGCATATCCGTTGATTGTGTATGTAGCATTCGGAGATTCTTTTATCTTGCTGGCAAGATATGACAAGTTCATTTCTTCTTGCGGAGATAATTTATCAGAACCGATCTTGAAGAATACGGTACGCGGAGCAATGTTAGTATCTGTGATAACAACTTCTTCAGTATCTTCTACTTCTACTGGTTGTTGTGCATTTGCCAACTGTTGTTGCAATTGCATATTAGCTGCTGCCATTGCATTCATCTGATTACGCATCTGATTCAATTCGAGTTCAGAGATAATCTGTGGAGTAGGACGTTGGAATCCGCGGGTAGGGAAGTAATAAGTCACACCGAGGGTAGCACCTAAGATACCGTCATAATCGGGTTTACCTCCATGTTCTCCGTCAAACTTGCCTTCCAGCCCTGTTGCGCTCAACTCCAGATTCAAGTCAACAGCATTCGACAAACGGAAGCGGTTGATAATACCTGCATTGAAAGTAGCGGAGTTAGTGTGAGGACGAGAATAAGCATGAGCCCAACCGGCACCTATATAAGGGATAATTTCATATACGCGGTTCGGATTGTATCCACCGAAAAGTGCGTTCAGGTTAATCATCAAATCACCGTGCAAGTTCATGTAGTCCCATCTTTGTTTGTAAGAACCGTCTTCTCTCGGGCCACCCACTACATAATTAGCAGTTTCGCTGGTAGTGAATCCTTTTGCCTGCAATCCGCTGTATTGCAAACGCAGCCCGAATCCCGGAGTTACCCATTTGCCGACAGACACGTTAAATGTAGGAGCAACACGGTCTCTGAATTTGCCGATATGGTCATTGTTTCCATATAGCACCTGGGCGCCGCCTCCTACAGAGAAGAACCAGTTACTCCAGAAAGGATTAGTTATTACTTGATATTTATCTTGTACCTGAATCACTTCGTATTCAGTTACAGTCATTGTCTGCTGCGCAGAAGCGACAGACGCAACGCCGGCAAATGCCAGCAACATCAGAATCTTTTTCATATACCTAATAGTTAAGTGGTTATTTAAATCTTTTTCTTTGTTGAACTATTTAAATAACACGAACTGAACTAAAAGGTTTTAGAAAAAGATGAAATTATTTGTTTTATTTGAATAATCTTTCGATGTCTTCCTCCTTGATTGTTGTCAAAACAGTTTTCCCATCAGGGGTGTAATTCGGTGAGGGACAGGCAAAAAGGTTGTCTACAAGGCTTACCATTTCTTCATTACTCAACACCTGTCCGTAAACAATAGCCGCCGCGCGAGCCAATGTTAATGCCAGAATACTTTGAATTTCTTCCTTGACGTCACTTCCTTTTTCCATTGCCGTATGCAGCATATTACGCACCAGTTCCACCGGATTCAGACCTTCAATCCCCGAAGGAATACCATTAATGGCATAGCTACCACCTCCCAGATTACTCAAATCGAAACCGACTGCAGACAAATCATCCATAATACTTTGCAGTACAGCTGCTTCCGAAGCCGGCAACTGTAAGATTTCCGGGAACAGGACGCCTTGTGATACCCCCTGTTTTTGTTGGATCTGTACCATATAACGATCAAAAAGCACCCGTATGTGTGCCCGGTGCTGATCGATTAGCATCAAACCGGATTTAACTGAAGTCAGGATAAACCGCCCTTTAAACTGCAAATGCTGATTTCCTTTCTCTATCACCGGTTCACTGGCATACAAAGTAGAAGAAGCGGCAGAGGTGACCGTCTCCATCTTTTCTTCAACGAAAGCGGGTTCGCCGCCAATAGAAGAGTCTTCCCAATCCATTTCTGGTTCCGGTTGCGGGTTATTCATCTTACTGGCTTTCGTCAGCCCTCCGTACAAATCTTCCCATTCCACTTTCGAACGGCTGTACGATCCGCCACCACCGCCACCGGCAGAAACTTTAAACGGATTATAATCTGTATTATAATGTATCTTCGGAGGCTCGGAAGACATTTTCTCCTCAAATGCCGGAATGTCAGGCATGTCTTCCGTATCAAAATCAATAGAAGGGATCGCACTGAATTTACCCAACGACTCCTTCACGGATGCTGAAAGTATCTGCCAAATGGCCTGTTCATTTTCAAACTTGATTTCAGTCTTTGTCGGATGGATATTCACGTCAATATTAGCCGGATCTACATCGAAATAGATAAAGTAGGAAATCTGTTCACCGGTGGGAATCAACTGTTCATAAGCCTCCATGACTGCCTTATGAAAATAAGGATGACGCATATAACGCCCGTTGACAAAGAAATACTGATGTGCCCCTTTCTTACGGGCAGTCTCCGGCTTGGCTACGTATCCGGAGATTTTCACCATGGTAGTATTGACCTCTATGTTCAGTAACTGCTGATTGAGCTTCTTACCGAAAATAGCAAGGATACGTTGGCGTAATTGTGATACTGGAAGATTGAATAACTCCGAATCATTACTATAAAGCGAAAAGGCAACCTCCGGATGCACCAAAGCGATCCGTTCAAATTCGGCAAGGATGTTACTCAATTCCGTTGAATTAGCCTTTAGAAATTTACGACGGGCAGGTACATTAAAGAATAGGTTCTTTACAGAGAAGTTACTTCCTTTAGAACAGGACACAGCCTCTTGGCTTTCCACTTGAGAGCCTGCAATCACCAGCTTCGTGCCCAACTCTTCCGATTCCGGACGTGTCTTTAACTCTACCTGTGCCACAGCAGCGATAGAAGCCAATGCCTCTCCGCGAAATCCCATTGTACGCAAAGCAAACAGATCCGCCGCTTGACGTATCTTAGAAGTGGCATGTCGCTCAAAAGAAAGACGGGCATCCGTTTCGGACATTCCTTTTCCATCATCAATCACCTGAATGCTGGTTTTACCTGCATCAGTCACCAATACATGTATATTTTGTGCATCTGCATCAATCGCATTCTCCACTAGCTCCTTGATGACAGACGCGGGACGTTGTATCACTTCACCGGCAGCAATCTGGTTAGCTACCGAATCAGGTAACAAATGAATTATATCGCTCATTCTTCGTAAATTAATAATTAAAAGTTCCAGCTTCCTGTCGCCAAATAATGCCACAGATAAAGAAGGAAAGCAATGATTATCAGTATGATTCCGAAAGAGACCGGTTTGCGGCCACTCGCTTTTCTTCTTTTCAAATGCGTAGTACCTTCAATGAACTTACCGCGAATATCCTCCGGATTAAATTCCTTTTCCGGAAGCATCCCCAAGTCACGTTTGGCGTTCTCCTCCATCTTTGCGAGCTTTTCTTTCCGCTCGTCTACATAAATGTATTGATGATTAAAGCCACGGGGCTTTCTCATTGAGTTAAACATTCCCATACTACTTCATATTTATTAAGTTTCGCTTTTCTGTTTTGGGTCGCCGGTCGGTGGTCGGTTTCAGTGTATCACCCGCACGCTTACCCCGCCAGTTAAAGATATCATCCTTATTCAGCGGACGGACATAGTCGAACCAGGCAAAAGTGGGAAGACGTAATTTATCAGGCGGTATCTGGTCCATCGGATACATCGTTCCGTTGGATTTACCGATAAACAGTCCTTTTTCCATCTTCTTATCCTTCATATAAAGATGAAGCACACTACCTTCCAGACAATTAAATCCGGTCATCGTACTGTCTTTTTCTTCCGGATAGAAAGCGGTCAACACATTACCAATCACTTCAATATGACGCATATCTCCATTAATGAAATAGGCTTTCATCTCTTTGCCGGACACTTGGTTATAATGAATAGAATCTTTCATTTCCACCGTCAACGCCTGGTTGATGATGTGCGCCCAGTCAATCGTGCTGTCATTCATATAAATCTTGATCTGCTCGCCAAGTAGTTGCTGCCCTTCATTCCAAAGAATAGGGTCGGTATACATGGTCATACAGGAATCCTTCGAATTATAGACCAGTGAGTCACATACTCCCTGAACATCCGTACGATACATACGTACCTTGTGATAAGCTTTCATCAACCGGAAAACGGAATCGGTATTCAGGTTGTAAGACACCAACTGCAATGTATCGCCATGCATAAAAAGACTGTCAGGCCCTTGCGAGTAGTCGATTGCCACCGCACGTTTCGTCGCAAACGCGGAGTCTGTCAATTCATTATAGAAACAATAATCACCCGTCAGCATATTCTTATTAATGGAATCTGTCATCTTCACATTATCGAACGCCTCGCCATAACCGATGATACGGTCATAGAACAGACTGTCGCCTACCAGTTTCTTTCCCTGATTGGTCAGTACCGAACGGTCTAACAATTCGGCTTGTTCGGTCATTGTGTTATAAAATCCCCGTTCCGAATAGATATGATTATTATCACTGACGATATTGGAAGGTCCGAGAATAACTGCGATTTTGCTTTCCGTATTATACCTTAATGTATCGGAAGTCAACACAAACTTTGGGTTTACCAACTTCACATCATGATTGAATACCGACTGTTTTGTTGCAGGACTGTATTCTCCCCAATCGGAAGTCAATACATTCTCTTCATCCATCAAGGTTCCTCCCTCGAAATAATATCCGAGGTCGTAGAGACGGTCGTAATTCAAGCTATCTGTCAACAGGGTGGTGTTCCGGTTAATCATCTTCACATTTTCACGAAGCTGCGCTATTTGCGTCATGCCGTCATAATAAAGATAATCACCGTAGATGAACAAAGTGTCTCCCTGTTCCATACGTACATTACTGAAGGCCTCCACAGAGTTGGTTTTCTCAAAAATCAGTGCACTGTCACAGTACATATACATACTGTCATGGCGCAATTTCACGTTACCAATCAATACCTGCACATCCGGACGCGCCAACTTATCCGCCTGACCTTCATCAGCATGAAGCAGATAAACTTTGGTCTTTTTATTCTCCGGTTGTTTCTTGTTGTCCGATTGTTTCTTATTGCCTGCCAGTGTTTTGGCTTTTGAAGCCGACTTAGACGTATCCGCAGCCGATTTAATTGAATCCCCTGTTACAGGTTTCTGTCCCGTTGGCCTCACTTGTGCTACAAGACATACACCAAACAGGCATAGAAAGCCTATAAGGAGCCATCTATGCCTGTCTTGTTGTTTATTTTTCTTATTTGTTTTCAGCATATAAAATCAAAGCAAGGTTACATCAGTCCTTCTTGACCCAACCCGGATACTTGAAGTCACACTTCTGCCAGTTTTCGTTGATGCGTACATAAGTATGTTTCTGTTTGTCCAGAATCCATTTCTGCAACATCTCTTCACGGCGTTTGTCCATCACAATTTCTTTCAAGTCCTGATAGTCTTCTGCAATGGTTGCTTTATGACCGTTGATTTTTGCTTTCAACTTCACGATAGCACATACTTCTTTTCCATCCTTCTCATTAATCATTGTAAAGGCTTTGGAAATTTCGCCTACATTCATCTTATCCACTACTTTAGCAACGTCTTGAGGAAGATCCTGCATCTGGAACTTAGAAGTAGTCACACCTGAATTTTCATTGATGTTCACCATAATACCATGGTTGTTACGAGTATCTTTATCCTGTGAGATAACGGCAGCCGCATCATCAAATGTAAATTTGTTGGCACGAATATCATCAGCAATAGAATCCAGACGGGCACAAGCCTCGGTCAGTTCTTTTTCCGATACTTTCGGACGCAACAAGATATGGCGAGTGTTGACACGGTCACCACGTTTTTCAATCAACTGGATAATGTGGAAACCAAATTCCGACTCCACAATCTTAGAAACTTTCTTCGGATCTTGCAAACTGAACGCTACATTCGCATAAGCAGGGTCCATCATACCACGTCCCATGAATCCACATTCACCACCTTTAATGGCAGATGCCTTGTCTTCCGAATACAAACGCGCCAATGTAGAGAAGTCGATTTCTCCTTTTGTCACACGATCCGTATAATCACGCAACGTCTTTTTTACATCCTCAATCTCCGAGATAGGAATTTTCGGTTGTAAAGTAATGATCTGCACTTCTACCTGTGTCGGAATGTAAGGAATACTATCTTGTGGAAGGTCTTTAAAATAACGGCGTACTTCTGCCGGAGTCACTTTGATTTCTCCTACCAGTTTCTGCTGCATCTTCTGAACGGTCAATCCGTCACGTGCATTATCACGCAGCGTCTCACGAATCTGGGTGGAAGTTTTATTGAAATACTCCTCCATCTTCTCTCTGGAACCGATCTGCTGGATGTACATGTTGGTCATCATATCCACACGCTGGATGATTTCCGCTTCGGAAACCTCGATACTGTCCAACTTTGCCTGATGCAGGAACAACTTCTGCACAGCAATCTCTTCAGGAATTACACAATAAGGATCGCCGTCAAATCTGCGTCCATTATACAAGGCATCCATACGGGCCTCTTCTACATCTGATTTCAAAATAGCTTCGTCACCTACTACCCAAACTACTTCATCAACCACATTATCTTGTGCATAGGTTGCCACATTAGCAAATATTGCCAGGACAAGGGTAACAACAAATCTAAAGTTCACAAACTTCTTCATTCTTTGTATTTAATAATTATATATAATCTTCTTCTTACTTACTGCCTGCTGATACAAGTCGTTCTTTACCTGTTCCATAAAGCTCACCCGTTTCTGATTAACCAGTAAGTCTTTCACTTCCGAACGGGCAAATTCATACGGTTTCTCTTCACCAATTCCGCGATAATCGCTCACATTCAGGAAATAATAATAGGCCGTATCTTTCAATTCTACCTGACGGTGTTTGTCTACGTACTCTTCCGGTGCCTCTACTTTTAATGGAATCATATCCAGTACATCAGTCACGGACACCCATTTGTCATAGAAGTATTCGTATTTCACTGCATTCTGCAAGCTATATTTTTCCAGGCTCTCGACAGCATCCTGTTTTTCCGACTTATACCACCTGCGCACATTGTTCAGCTGGGGAGCCGTCAACGGCACTTTGATAAACAATCCCTTAATCAACGGGGTTTCCAGCTTAAACAGTTCTTTGTTTTTTCCGTAATATTCTGCGATCTCTTGTTCGGAAATATCATTCGACAGCTTCTGGTTTATCAACTCCTGCTGATAAGTATGCATAATCAACGCTTTCCGATAATTCTCCACTAGTTTGTCTACATCCACATTATCGGGAATATTGTTCGCAGCTTTCTCATATAATAAAATCTCTTCCGCCCAACTACGAATATAATGTTCGGTGAAGAGAATACTATCATCTTTTGACAATCCGACCGGAAGCACGGACATCAAATCTTCTTTATATAAAAAGTTACCGTCCACCTCTACCAAAGGAGTCTTTCCTTTGTGGTCGCGCTGTTCCTTGCACGCTCCACAACCAAGAAGGGTAATCAGTAAGAGGACTAATATTCGCATTGGCAACTAAAATCTACTTATTTAAGGTACGAAGATAGTGAATAATCGGTTACATCAGTTATTATTAACTGTTTTTAAAACCTCTTGGTTTATTTCAACCTTACCAAACTCCCTCAATTCCCGCGCCCAGCACGTGTCAAGATAGCTTCGATAATCCTTTCGCACCTGTTCAATTACTTCCCGATAATCATCCGGTCCTTTCATTTTTTCGCCTACAACAATGGTAAAAGGATAAGACATTACGGGTTCGAAACCACCCTTCTTAAAAACCAGTTTATCTATATATTTATTGTCTCCGTCGGCAAAAATACCTTGTTCAACCTGTATCTTTTCCGTCCCGGATGTATTAAAAGTTTGCCGAAGCTGGTCCGCCCACTCTTTTTCCGGCACTTTCTTCAGCATTTTTTTAGCTTGCTTTGCCGTCTTTTTATCAACGCAATGAAGCACGACTCCTCTATACCGGGGACTCTCCCACCGATAATCCGACGAATGAAATTTGAAATAGGTAGCCAATCCGGCCCGGTCATTAATGGCAGGCAACTCTATTTTCTGCCGTGTGATTTCTTTTACCAAATAGTTTTCGTCAGATTCCCGCAAGGCAACACGAATTTCCGGATGCTTTTTATCTATATTCCGGCTTTCATAATCCAATAATGATTTAGCAATAAACCCTTCCAACTGGCGTTTGACAGCTTGAGGATGAGAAGAGGCAAAACGCGTGAACATAGCTCCGGTATATGCCTGTCCATCAATCGTAAAGAGATTTTGTTCTGTCCGGCCTTTCGTTAACAGTTCTTCCATTGCTGCCTGATTCGGGGTATACTGCCATGACCTTTTTAATCGGTCGAGCATCGCTGCCGTGCCTTTGTCTAAAATTTCCTTACGCCGTAACCGCTCTATCAACCTGCCACTGACATTTTCATAAGCAAATGCTTCCTCCCGGTCAATCACTTTCAAGATATGAATCCCTTCAGGAGTGAAGAATGGCTGTGATACCGCAGCTTTCGCCAAAGAGAAAGCGACATCCTCAAATTCACTCGTTGTCTCCAGACCTTCTATCCATCTACTCTGCTTATCATCCGAATAGATTTCCACCAAACGGTTAAAATTCAAATCCGGCTGATTCTGTATCACCCGGTATATAGAATCCATCCGGGCTTTTTCTTCTTCCAAATGACGGGAAGTCACCGTCTGCGGTAAACGTTTAAAAATTTGCATGACTTGCACCCGGCCGTTACGTGCTTTCAATCCCATCTTCTGATACAAGACACGGGCACAACTATCCATCACTTGTTTGTCAATCAGATAAGATTCTACCAATTCTGTCCGACGCTTCTCGTGTTGTTTACGGAAAACTGCAGTCGTATCAAGTCCGGCAGCCCTGGCTGCTTCCACCTTCAACTTTGATTGAGCGAAAAGTGCCGCATACTCTTTTGGTGAAAGCTGGGCATTTGAGCGTTCTGCATAACGGCGGTATGCATTTTCAAATTCCGAACGGAGTACCTCTCTTCCGTTAACACGCATCAATACCGGATCTTCTTGCGCAAAGACCGCGACAACAAAGAGAGAAATACATCCCAACAACAGGCTTCTTTTCATCATCATTTTTTTTATTTTCCAAACAATAAACAACAAGCATCACAGAGGCAATAACAGATAAACAACAAACGGTGAGCAGTGAACACCTTGCTGACAATACAGCCTGTTCACCGTTCACCGTTAATAGTTCACCGTATCTATCTATTATTCCGGACGGCTATAGTTAGGCGATTCACTAGTAATCGTCACGTCGTGCGGATGGCTTTCCATTACACCTGCATTGGTAATGCGGGTAAACTTAGCATCATGAAGTTTATCAATATTGGCAGCACCGCAGTATCCCATACCTGCACGCAAACCACCTGACAACTGATAGACAACTTCGAAAAGTGTACCTTTATAAGGAACACGGGCAGCAATTCCTTCCGGAACCAGCTTCTTCACATCAGCAGTTCCGCTCTGGAAGTAACGGTCTTTCGAACCGTTCTCCATCGCTTCCAACGATCCCATACCACGATAGGATTTGAATTTACGACCATTGAAAATGATTGTGTCGCCCGGAGACTCTTCTGTTCCGGCAACCAACGATCCGATCATTACACAATATCCACCGGCAGCCAACGCTTTCACGACATCGCCCGAATAACGCAATCCACCATCGGCAATCAAGGGAATACCTGTACCCTTCAAGGCTTTTGCTACATCATAGACAGCAGACAACTGTGGAACACCTACACCGGCAACCACACGAGTGGTACAGATAGAACCCGGACCGATACCGACCTTCACACCATCCGCACCGGCTTCCACCAACATTTTGGCAGCTTCGCCCGTAGCGATATTACCTACCACAATATCAATATTCGGGAAACGTTTCTTAGCTTCTTTCAATTTTTCGATCACATACATGGAGTGGCCATGAGCCGTATCAATAACGATTGCATCCGCACCGGCATCAACCAAGGCCTGCATACGGTCCAGCGTATCGGCAGTAACCCCTACACCGGCAGCCACACGCAAACGTCCTTTGGCATCCTTGCAAGCCATCGGTTTATCTTTCGCTTTTGTAATATCTTTATAAGTAATAAGACCTACCAGTTTACCTTCCTTATCCACCACCGGCAACTTTTCAATCTTATGCTCTTGCAGAATCCGTGAGGCAGCCTCCATGTCAGTGGACTGGTTGGTAGTGACAATATTCTCCTTCGTCATTACCTCATCAATACGTTTGTCCATATCCTTCTCAAAACGAA